>Ga0247803_1000180_pt1 | contig 37623 bp, 31 predicted proteins | sample UWRJL014104B1_FD_180928 | JGI IMG/M metagenome (GOLD analysis project Ga0247803, IMG submission 180928) | Plant litter microbial communities from Arlington Agricultural Research Station in Wisconsin, United States - UWRJ-L014-104B-1 | ecosystem: Environmental > Terrestrial > Plant litter >... | reverse complement strand
GCCCATTGTATGGAACGCCGGAGGGTGTGTCAAAAGCATACGAGAGAGCGTTCGCCAAATTCTTTGACTGCTCGAGGAGAGCCTCGACGTTGGTTTTATTATCTGCGAGGTCGGCCAGTGGGCCCGAGAGGAAGTCGTAGCCCGAGATCATGCCGCCGAGATAGCGAATTGTGGTCTCGAAGAGCGAGACATCTGAGGAAGTTTGGTAATAGTTGATGGTGGGGATGTAGTCGATGATCTGGTTCACTATGTCTTTTTGCTCCATCACGATGGCAGTACTGAGGGCGTCGACGGCGGAAGCGCCCCATGAGTTACTGAGACTCATTAGTAATGCTATATCATGATATCACTGTCTTTGGAGACTCACCGTGAGTTGCTAAAGCTGTTCGAGACGGGCTTCAGCTCGTCGTTTGGAAATGCATACTTGTAGTATCCCGCCCACGCTGTCCTGAAAGTGTCTACGACAGCCTGTGCCCGTTCCTCTGCCGGTGGCAAGTTGTTCCTCTTTCCGAACGCTTCTAGATCTCTTGGTATATTCTGTGGAAGCGCGAAAGTGCCCAAAACTGATGCTGTCAAGACGATAGCTAACATGATCTGCGCCATCTCTGGTACTGGTTCGGGAGGTCAACCGCCCAACAGATGCCCACACGATCGAACAAAAGTGACACTGGCAGAAGGAAGCGAGAGGCACGTCCACGGTCTACTAAGAAAGCCTGCAAAATACCTGCAGTACCCAAGCTATATAGTTCCCATTACCATGTGCACTTCGCTCGTACGCATCATGGAACCACAACCAGGGTATCCGGTCCATGAAAACCCGGCTACAGAACCGTCGACAGGGGTGCTCGCGCAAATGGCCGCGTGATAGCCAGCAAACCTTGTCAAGGTGCATTTAGACACGTCGAGTATTGACGGGAACCATTATGGAGCAGGAAATCCGGCGTGAAGCGCTGTTGCTTCGCAGCAGCGCGGACTGAAGTAGCACATGACAGCGTCACGGTGCAGGAAGGTGCGAGTACAGTCTTGCTGGACTACTGTACTATTGGGTGCTCAGTTGGCGCTGTGTGGGCACTATCGGTGTTGATCTTTTGAGCTTCCGCATTCGCTGGAATCAGGCACGCTGCGGAGTCCCTGCGGATTCCCTGCGGAGTCCCTGCGGTAGCATCTAGGGCAGGTGAGTGGTTGCGTCCAATCTCCGCGCGGCGGATAGATTGACGAATAGAGCAGGTGAGCGAGAACTGCATCTTGGAACTTTAGGAAAGGGCATCGTGATGTGAAATTGGTGAAGATGTTGGATCTGGAGGTCAAAGATGTGGAGTTCTATGGCTAAGGTAGTCCGCCGCTGAGATGCGGGGTGATCGACCCTTTACTGTCCGTGCAGCAAGCCACATTCATGTTTCGCGACGCCATGTGGGCGGCATATTTCCACGTCAGTCGATAGTAGCTGTATAAGAAAGGTAAAACTGGGGGATGCAATGCTTAGTTGAGTACGTCTCATAACAACAGATCCGTAGAGTTATTTGTTCAAACTCTACCGCGATTTAGATTAACTACCGCCATCTATGCAGTAAGTCGATCCCCAGGCCTAAAGGCATGTATACTACTTCATGTCCACTCTTCCAGATTCACCGGTCTAAGAAGACGGGCACATTCCCGTCGCGTAGGATCGGTCCCCACGTATTTCAATCTTCGTGCCGAGTGAGGTCGAATCATAGCTTCCGTGTTGAGGATGGAGAGTTGTTGTGTTTTCTCCTGTGAGCCGCTCCCAGCCAGAACGGCTCGCCTGACATTGACGGAGTTGGCGCATGCCAACGAAGGTCTTCCTGTACAGTCTGCGGCGCTGTGGCCTAGGCTCATTCATCGAAGAACCCACCGTCGCTCCCTTCGTCGTCCACCTTTGGCGTCACGATCTTTGCAGGCTGAACCTTCTGCTCCCGCTGGTCCTTCTGCACTTTGTTGCCCTTGGCACCCTTTTGTGTCTGAACCTTTGACCCAGGCATGACGATCCCCTCCTTGCTGTTCCGCAATCGGTCCAGTGTGCCGGCTTCCATGGCTTCTTCAACTGCCTTCCATGTCTCCAGATCTCCCTTTGGCCCGTCAATGCTTTCCGAAGATTGCTGAATCTCCGCTGACACGTCTCCTGCTGACTCTGTAGGCTTGTCCTTGTCCTTCTTCGTATTGGGGAAAAGGGAGACGTAGGGTCTTAGGAGCGGGTAGTAGATGGCGTAATTAACGTCGACGTCGGCATTGTGGATTTTACTGCGCAGAGCAGCTCTTTCTGAATTGTCCTCCACGGTGGAAAGCTGCTTGGTGAGGCGTTTGACGTTCCGTGTGGCCTTTTGGCGCTCTACGCGCCGTCAGCACTCGATCGTCCTCTTGGGCGTCGCTTGTTCCTGTGACTTACCAAAGAATCTGATGTGGTGGTATTTGCCTATGGTCTTGTTCCTGAAGTCTGTCTCCCGGTCTGTAGCCAGCTTCTCTGCGAGCTCGTGTTTGCACGCTTCAAGCTCTCTCTCGCGCTCGTTGCGTACGTTGGCCGGCACTTTGTTCGCCGCGTCCTTGTCCAGGTGTCCGAGCAGGCGCGTCAGATTTCGAATCCGGCTCTTCAGCGAGCTCGCCGAGTCAGCCTTGGTCTCGTCGTCACCGTGCGAGGGCTTTGTTCCGCGACTTGATCCAGGCTGGCCCCGCCCACCACCGCGAGGCTTGAATGACCGTTGCTTCTTGAAATGCGGCGCATCACGGCCGCCATCGGCAGTATCGCCGTGTTTACGCTTTTGCGACATGTTTGGAGCCGCTGAAAAGTGAGCGAGGTCGGGAAATCGTGAGCCAAAATTTTGGCGGGGCAGAATCATCCCTCACCGCCCAAGTCGCGCTAAGCGCTGCCCACCACCACGCTTCCCGTCGCGTTCCCCATTCACGTGCTAGTCGACGCCATCTTTCGCTGAGAGGTGGTTCTGGCCGTCAACATGCTGAGCACGCTCTTTCGGTGCTACTCACCCTTCTTCGTTGATCTGATCCCATAGACCTTCCCGATGGGCGCCATCGCTCACTCAACTCCCAAATCACCACACCAGTATCATGGAAGCAGCCATCAGATGGTCTCCTCATGCGACAACGCACAGCCCGCGCTTTCTCATCATTGATGTCGCTGGGAATCGCCTGCGGCTCTGTCAGGTCGAGAAATGGGACAAAGGCAAGGTGAGGTACAAGCAGCTATGTGTGCGCGACAAGCTGCCCAACTACACCGCCTTCGACTGGTCGAAGCGCGATGAGGGCGTTGTCGGCATCGGTTCAGCGTCCGGGGAGGCCATCTTGGTCCGACTGGATCCGGACCGACCGCAGTCCGAATACATGCACGCGTTCCCAATCCGACACCAGAGGAAATGCAACTCAATAGCCTTCAGCACCAAGAACTTCGTCGCCACAGGCTTGGACCGAGTTCGGAACGACGTCTGTTTGAACATCTACGACCTCAATAATCCTAATATCACTTCAACCTCCGAGCCGTACAGGAAGTTGGCGAGCTCCGAGGCGATTTCTAGCATCAAGTTCTTTTCTGGTCAGCCAGACACCCTAGTTGCAGGCGTCTCGAGACAGAGCATTCGAATATATGATCTACGTGGTGAGCGAAATCACCTCTCGGATAGCAGTAGTCTTGTGCACTCTAACACATCCTAGATTCTAGCACGTCAGGCGTTGCTCAACATCCCACGAGACAAGTGCACAACATTGCTATAGATCCGTTAGACGAGAACTACTTCATCTCAGCTGGTACTACAGGAGACCCAATTGTCTCAGTGTGGGATCAACGTTTCATCAAGCAGCGGACTGGCAGCGACCCCACAAGCAACGCGGCCGTGCTGGAATTCCGACCTATAGTGGACAATACCCGATCCGCAACCATTTGGAGCCTCCGCTATTCCGGGACCAAGAGGGGTACATTTGGTGTCCTAGCAAATACAGGCGAGTTCAAAGTCGTCGAACTCGGCCAGCATTCGCATCGTCCAGACGCACACCACTCGCCAGACTCCCATCCACATGCCCAAGCGTGGGCATCGCAGCACTACACCAAAACTTCCCATAATCTGCGATATCCCTACTATAAAGAGGGGAACCGTCAAGATGATCAAGCCCGTGTCGTGGCCTACGACTTTATGGCCCCGGGAAACCGCTTCGCCACTCCTAGTGCTCTTGCCCTGCATGCCAACAGGGATGTCGAGGTCCTCAAAGTTCCTCCTTCAGCCCCTCGAATCAACATGACCGCGTTGGAGCAGATATACAAAGACCGGACCCTTGTTTTGGCCCCAAGCCGCCGGCAAGACACGGTGGCAGAGGATCTCATCGAACTGCAAAACCGAACGCTGAGCGAGAAGCTCGATATAAGCCCAGATCCGAGAGACAGCCTGACTGGAAGACTAGACAAGTTCACCATCGATCACCCGCAACGCAGCATTCCCCTGCAATCAGCAAAGCAATCCAGTCATCGAATGCACCAAGACCTCCTCACCTTGGCCTATCCAGATGTACGAATACCGCTTGACGACTATCTCAAAGTACTACAAACACACAAGAGACGGTGTCGGGAAGGCTACAACCTCGATTGTCGGAAAAACAGAGAAATTGTTGCCAATGATCCTTGGCTTGTCGATGCATGGAGTCTAGTCGAGCGTATGGACGCCCACGCTTGGGCTGACGGTATGGTTGGCGGTGGGCTAGACCTGAAGTACCTTGGTGTAGCGTCCATCTGGGCGAACGAACTCAAAATGTACGATCAACGTATGATTGACCCGGACGTTAGAACCTCGGAAGCCGTCTTTGTCGAAGCTGTCAGAGATATATGTGAGACCAAGGAACTTCCCCCGTTCTCTGGTGTCTCCACTCAGTATCCTGACAATCGCCAACTTTGTCTTTCGCTCTGTGGTTGGAATCTGTCAAAGATGGGGCTCAAGGAACGGTGCTCTATGCTTGTCGACGAAGGGCAGTACTACAAAGCCATCGTCCTCGCCGTCTTTCAAGGCTACAAAGATGTCGCGCTGGATCTGCTCAAAGAGACCATACAAGCCAAGCAGATTGAGAACATCGGCCTGGGCGCGGTCATTGCATGCGAATCTGCGAACGAAGATCAACGGCATTTGTGCGCATGGATGGCTGATATGACCGACGAACCGTATCTGAAGGGCCTGCTTGCATACTTTATCAGCGGCGACTGGAACACCGTCGTTGGGATGGATCAGCTCTCGCTCACCGACCGCATCGGCGTTGCACTCAAGTACCTGCCCGACGACAAATTATCGCACTTCCTCAAGCTTTGCACCCAAGAGACAATCGCCTATGGCAACATTGAAGGCTTACTTCTCACCGGTCTCGCGGATCGCGCAATGGACTTGTTCGAACACTACATTGCTAAATACGGCGATCTACAATCGGCCGTCTTGATCCTGTCGCGAGCTTGTCCACTTTACATACAGGACCAACGGTGGCAGCTCTGGAAAGAGATGTACCTTAACCAGATGCAGGTCTGGCGCACATTCCTCGAACGCACACACTACATCAAAGAGCATAATCTCCGAAGCGTCTCAAGAGAAGGCCGCAGCATCAACAAACCCTCGTCTCCCTCGCTAGCTCTCCGCTGCTACAACTGCCAACAGAATCTCGCCCTTCGGAAAGATTCTAGATCTGTGCGGAAACATCTGGTCCCTGTGCCAGACCGCTCAAAACACCACGTTGGTCCCCAATCTCGACCGCATCCACCAAAAGGGAATGCGTCGTCGCCCTCGCTCGCATGTCCGAACTGCAATGCGCAGATGCCGAGATGTGGGTTGTGCATGATGTGGCTGGGCTCGCCCGATCCGAGCAAGGTGGGAGCTGCACAAGCGCTGAAGGAGGAGGATATGGAGGCTAGGCTGATGGTGTTTTGCATGAGCTGTACGCATGGGTTTCACGGGCATCATGCCAGGGATTGGTTCGCGAGACATGCAATGTGTCCCGTGCCGGATTGTCAGTGTATGTGTGGGCTCTTGAAGTAGATATACCAATGTGCATTGAAATTCTATTCAGCGAATACAATTTACTCTCGAAAAGCTCCGATACTACTTCCTCGACGCATAAACAACAGAGCCCTATCCAACACGCATTACACAGCGCATCCAACAAAGTGACACGACCCGGTCCCCATAACCCACGGTTTACTCTTCCTTGCCAGCGTGAAGTTACCCCAAGCCTGACTCATATTCGCGACACTCAGTACATCCCAATCTTTGTTGAGGTTGAAGCGTCGTCAATGCCTTTGCGCCCAATCGTCCCAAGCAATGAGGACTATAACTTACCGGTCCGTGGTCAGCGGCAGCTCCGCTTTATAAAGGTAAGACCTACCGAGCAAGTCCGGTGTGGTACAGGCAGCTCCACGCTCCGCCTACTGCATCACTGCATCATCGCGTCTTGGCAAGGTCATTTCAACATCACATCATAATCATCTCTATAGAACAACAATCCTGCTAATTCGTAATCGCTTGGATTCTCTCCTTTGCAGCACTATAACGTTCATCGAGCATGTTTAACCTAACCGCCAACATCTCCACCCTCATAGCCGCAAACCACATCCTCCACTACCACAATGTCCTCGACGCCATGGGCCACGTCAGCTTGCGAAATCCGAACAACAACGCGACCTTCTTCATCGCGCTGCAGCAAGGTCCTGCCACCGTCCGAGGTCTGTCCGATATCGGCGAATATCTCATCGCGGACGGGTCGCCAGTGAATGGCACGGTAGGAGGCTATGCGGAGCGCTACATCCATTCTGAGATACTGAAACAGTACGCGGATGTGAATGCTGTGGTGCACAGTCATTCAGAAGACGTTTTGCCGTATACTGTGCTGAATACAGTTGGTGTGGAGAGTGTTTATCATATGGCTGGGTTTCTTGGTATGCCTTGTCATCCTCGAGCATGTACTTCCTATGAGGCTGAGATACGACAGGTAACGAGGTACCAAACTGGGACATCGAACTAGCCTACAACGACAACGATCCCCGCGACATGCTAGTCAACAATCCCCGCCTCGGCGCCGCCCTCGCCGCAACACTCGGCACCAACACCACGCATCCATCCTTTCCTTTACACACAGTTGTCTTGCAACGCGGACACGGCTTCATAACTGTTGGAAAGAGTGTCGAGCATGTCGTAGATTTCGCGTGCTATACCACTAGCAATGCTCGGGTGCAAACAAAGGCGCTGCTGTTGACAGGTGTGGTTGGAGGTGGGGTGCAGTATTTGAGTGAGCGGGAGAGGAGAGATACGAGGAATATGAATGCGTGGATTGTATTTAAGCCATGGCGGCAGTGGGTTTGGGAGGTAGAGAGGAGTGGGGGGTATGTCAACGAGCTAGGAACGCCGCCGTTGGGTGCGTAGATCGGCGGAGGGTGCGGTACAAAGTATCAATTTCCTGTCTACTTGAACTATCCAGCTATGTGATACCATTGCGCGAAAGCTAGGTCGTCTCATGTCCTACGAGGCAAGCCGACTTTGGGTCTACATGTATTTTCCCTTTCTTCTTGACCTGTTTCACTTGTACCTCATCCACCACTTTGTCGTTCTTCAAAGCACTCTTGAACTTCTCGCACGCACCAAGTTTCCGCTTTCTGTCTGACATTAGTTCTCATGTAGTCTAGCCTGGGTGCCTCTCCCAGAACGTGTACATACGGTTTCACTTCCGTACTTTCGTACCCCGTGCCGAGCAAGATATTTTCAGCCTTCTCAGATGCGCTCTCTGGTGTTCCAGTGCTATCATTAAAGTAGCCTGAAACTCCTCGTAATGATATGTCTCAGACTTGAGTGCAGTGAGTGCAAGGATCGAGGCAGTGAAGGCTGATAGGATGGATAGACCGGTATCGAGGGGTGAAAACCGCACTACGGCGAGTTTGCGAACTTGAGGTAAGTTAGACCCAGTACTCGATTGGTGAGAGCAGCAAAGAGATGTCGAGGGGAATTCTCCCCCATATCCAACTTGGGGAGGCTGCTTCAATTCACATCTTTTGTCCAGATGCTGCAATGGTCGGGCGTGAACTGATAGTGGTGACCGCCGAATGTCAGCTATTTCAAGCTAGGAAATCGATACCCTGTCTGTCAATGGAAGCTGTTGGGTTTATCACTTACCCTCTTCCAGTCCTTGAATCTAAGTCAAGGATCATCGCTCTCGCAGCGACTTGGTAGTGAAACGATCTCAAAAGAGAGGCGAAGAACCTTAACACTGTCTCCCTTGGATAAGCAATCTTTCAGAATCTGATGCTCGCTAGCGGTAGCTATTTTGGCACTGTAGTACAGGGCGGATATCTCGTGAGCATGCAGCTGCGGACTGGAAATCAGGGCGCGATCCATTGGCGTAAGGGTGCGGTGGCGGCAGACAACCTTCCATTCTTCGCGGATGGATGGATGGATGGATGGATGCGTACTGTGAAATCTCTCCCATACTCAGTCCCAGTCGAATGGTGCGTGTGCCATGTGAGTGAATGTGAGCCTGTAACCCTTATAACTGCGTTTTGTAGCGAGGAATGGACCGTAAAAGTAGGACCATTGTTCGTATGCAACTGGGGCGAACCTCAAATGCCGGGCATAGCTTCCATTCTCATCCTTATGTTTGAATAATTTGTTGATCACGGCAGAGCTGACTGCCTTTGCTGCTGCAGTCTTGTTGTGCAGCGTGACACTTGAACACTTCGGAACAAACATTCGGGCTCATGCGACAAGTCCTTGCACACAACCGGAAGTTCTCAAATACTTTCCACTTACTCTCGTAAAGCTAAAAGACTTGTTGCGAGGAGCACTTTCACACCACCGGGTTGACTCGTTTGGAGAGTGATCTCTTCGAGGATGAGATGGAAGACATCTCGGGGCGCGTGAAGAAGCACTGATGTATCTGTTATCGCTGGCTGTAGAGTTTCATTTTCATAGACCATGGTATACTGGAGGCAGATGAGACTTGTGTGAGCGATAAAGTCGACGCAGGCAGCAAAAGGGTTCAGAGACGATGAGCGGCGCATCTTCCGTTTTGGCTGGATGGAAGCAAGCAGGTGCTGTATACGAGGGTGAATTCAACATGTGCGAGAAGGCAATCGAAAGACACAACGCACGATCAAGATCTAGCATACACTTGCTATGATATATGGTGTTGCAGGTCCAAAGCTGATCACTCAACGGCCTCGTCTGTGTAGTTGTGGAACTGATGTGTAATATCTGGACTGCTCTGCGTCCGGAAACAGGCGTGCGGCTTCCATCACCCGATGGCCCGCATCCCAGTATTCGGCCACATGATCGTAGACTGCTCCTGGCGTCTCGACTCAGAAATTTGTGACTGCACCACGATCAAATACACTCTTACCAAACGAACACTGCTCAAGACATCGACATTGCCGAGCAACCCATCATCACGGCCACTGTCGTCTTCAGGAAGAAAACACCGGGTTGCACTTTCAGCAAGACACATTGTACGTCATGCTAGCCAATGACCAGGAAGAAAAGCCTCTTTAGAAGATAACACGAAGGCTAGCTACGTTACGGCAGTGACATTGTTTTTTTTTATGGAAGCGGGCCACGCTTTCTCATCCCAAAGTTCACACCAGCGTAGTCCCCAATTCTTATGCCCAGGCTCAATTCCAACACGTTAGCTTCGCCACAGATGCGAGTGACGGGTAAGTTGAGCGGCTCCAATAGAGTGTAAGGCTACCATACAAATATACTTATCGGTGCTAGATCGCTGACTTTGAGCCCGGTGCGTCCTGGGATGGCTATGTTCCATTTGCCCTGCGCATTCAATCTACACAGTGCCCCGAGTTGAAGTAATGAGTCTCCTGGTTTTCTAATGCGCAATTTTGCGGAGAACCCCGGGCGTAGTGTAATTGGTCCTCGAGCTTCTGCAAGCTCGCATTGGATCACGAGCTGAAAGATCGTTTAGCGCCTCGTGTTCGTGTTGCCAGCAGATTCATCTCAGCCGCAATGGCCAGTCAGACATGAAAGCCACACATCTTGACCGACACCCAAACCAGAACAGCAACATATCACACGGTGTGCAAAATTCGCAGAGTCTATTCCGCCTCAGAGCACAAGAAAAGACACTATACACCGACTTCCGAATGGAACGTGTCAAGCTAGCGTGCAGTCGGAGCAACACGTTTGAGTAGGACCAGAGGAGATAGAAGGACGTTGACCGAAGACGTCAAGTCATTTGGTCAGAAAGGACGCTGTTGTGAGACAGGAAGACAAAGCGAAGTGTATGTAGCTTGCAAACCAGATACGGCCGCGGATCAACAACGAACGTTCAACGACGCACGACGTCAATCACTCATTGTTGACCGACCGACGAGACGGTATCGCATACTCTATCCGAGGCTCCTCGCCCGTAGCAATTCATCCATCAAGTCTCCCCGCAGTATGAACTACAAGCTCCTTCTAGCCGCTTCACCATTCGCCAGTTCAGCCTTGTACCTCACATACCGGCACTACAGCCTCTCCCGCAGAGTACAATGTCAAACAACGCAGCATTTGCAAGATGAGACTCTTCCTGTACCGATGAGCGTCCAGCACAGCCCGGAATCGTACATCCTCCACCACGAGTGTGCACGAAGATCCGTTCCGAGCGCCTTCCTCGGGGAATCTCCAATACCCGAAATTCTAAAGCTCTTCCTCCGGCACTCTTTGGCTACATTTTCCAAGTACCCTCCTGCGTGGGGCATCTGGTACATGGTCAAAAATGAACAGGACCGGAGGACTTTCAACTCCGCATATATACGCTCTCTCGACTTCACGCCTGGAGATCGGGTTTGCGGGGTCTACGTTGTGAGGTCTCGCGATACGGCGCGCATGGTACTGGCCTTGGATGCGCCGAACAGCTATGCTGGACCGCGTGTAGAGGGGATGCTGGTCGTTGAAGTCGAAGAAGAGGAAGGGTGTACTACGTTCATGAATCACACGGTTATGTGGCGGAAGAAGGGGGAAGGAAGCGCTGGAGTCTTAGAGAGCGCGGGTGGGAGGTGGATGCATGCTTTGATGGTGAGGGGACTTGTCGAGAATGGTGTGTTGCAATCGGTGAAGGAGCTTGGGGTTCGGAAGAAGGGGGTGTGAGCAATGTCAGAGTCACTCGAATCGTCTTCACCACTCTTTAGTCCATTATTAGACGCCTGGCTTGCATCCCTGGCTTTAATCTCCTTCTCTAAGCCTACTTCTAGAACTTCCTTCGCTTGACCCTACAGGATGGCAGCTCGCTTCCTACTGGCTTGATCGCATCTCCCTCTGAACTAGGATCCGGCTCAGTATCTTTCTTCCCATCTAGAAGAGCTCAGAACTATAACAAGTTAGCCGCCAACTTAGGTTATGTTGGCGAGAACTCACCTCCTTCTTATCTCTTGCAGATTTGATATTACAGATGAAAATTCGATCGTGTCATCCTCCAGACGACGCAAAGAAGAAAATGCAATTGTATCTTTGCGTCGTCTGGAGGATGACACGATCAAGAACCGATTTTCTGCCCCTACATGTGTGCAGAATAGTATGTAAGTATCTAGCGAAAAGCCAAAAGCCGTCTACGATGCCAGAAGTCTTAATCATGCTTAATAGACGTATGAGCAGTAGTTCGGATGTTAGGCGGTCCAACGGGGTAATATCGTAGTCTAGGTTAGAGTAGAGTTATCGGAGAGGGTGGCGCTGTACCGCCTTATTATTAGTATTAATTAATGACAACGTAAGGTGCTAGTATTAGAATATGCCGTCCTACTTACGAGCGGATAATCGATTTTTCTTATCAAACGTCCATCGGACCTTACGTGGGCCATTAATCGTGTCCGTATAGCCGTTCTTATCCTAGAGCGTGGGATTTTCTCGTATCTACTATATAACTCCGAATACGACGAAGTTATGCGCGTAGTGTAGTGAACCTAGTATAGTTCTAACTCTCTATACTTCTTTATAAGCTTATAGTTTCTTACACCGTATTATAACCTCGCTATAAGTAGTTGCTAGTTATGGGACACAAGGGATAGGTTCCGATGAGTAAAACCTATAGCAGCGGCTTTTCGCACAGACTCAAGGCGGATCTCGTAATATTCACCCGGCGTAAGGTTAAAGCCTCTCAGAAAAGAAGTCGCGGTCCAAGACGGCGGATCTACACGACCTTTGCCGTTACGCATCTCGTAAAATGTAACATCAGGTTCCGGATACCCTGCTCTCCGTTTATAGAACTGTGGGTTCCTAGGGTCTAATGCCGATATAGCGGGTATATCGAATAATATTCAAGTGCTGTTTATAGTTAGCACTATACCACATCACAGCTGCCAGACCACTTAACCTAGAATAATTATTGCTGAGAATGGCAGATGTCCGTAGATGAAACCACAAGGCCCGCGTAATATAGCCGAGGTCATAGAGTTAAGCCTTATGTACGTGGAGGTGCGGGTAGATGCTTTAGCCTTAAGAAGATAATATTCGATATATCGCGAAGTAGAACGGGAAGACAGGAGGACGGTAAAGAGTTTATTCGAGGCTGCGAACTGTTGACTCTGAGAATAGGCAGCGAGGTCGTGCAGAGGTGTGCGCTGGGAGCCAGTATTGCCGTTGATGATGTGATAGGTAGATAACCTGCCCAGCTCTCAAGTCGTAGTAAATGGAACGGTGATAGCTGTTCGAGGGCGGGTGAAGGGAAGCATCGTCTTCTCAAGGGCGGGTGGTGAGTCTGCGGGGTAAGTAGGTGAAGCAGTGGTGAGAAGCGGTGATGAAAGTCGTACACAGCTATCTTAGCATCTGAATGTTGTGTAACCAGAAGCACGTGAAGTGTTTTGCTAACTTTCTTCTCTCTGCCTAAGAGACACCCAACCCGTTGCGTCCCGCTTCTCCACGTCCAAAGATACCTCAACGCTCAACTCTGCACATCCACTCACTGCAACTACTCCTCTACGGAAAAACCAACATTGACAACATGGGGAGCGTAATGAAGATAGGTATGTGCATCCTAAACTATAGTCAAGATATGGACAGGCCTAACACCCAGCTGCAGCGCGCGACTACCGCAACAAGACCGTTACTTTCAATCTCGTCAAGCTGCTGCAAGCTGAGCTTCACGAGCTGTACACTATATCCGAGAACCATGCCAACTTCAAAGACGCATTGCTAGCACAGTTCTCAGGATCGCCTTCGGACAATCATCTATCGCCAACCCTAGATGCCGACAGAAGCACCCCTCAAGTCTGCAACGATGTGCTACTAGGGGATCTCATATTCCCCTCTCATACACTCAACTCTGCGGATGATGTCGCGTTCCGTATTGGGATTCTGCTTGGACATTACGCAAAACACTCTACGACATTCGATATAGAATGCCAGGCCTGCAAAACCACTCTCGCGGATGAACTATCAGCGCGTATGCTGGTAGGCTGCCGCCAGATCCAGAGCAGTGTCGCAGCGCTACGGCGAGACTGTGCATTGGCTAGGATCAAAGCAGCCAATCTGGAGCGCCTTCGCCACGCTTGTTCCGGCCTGTCCAAGCAACCATCTTATCAACGATAATGACGACGCCGTCCGCCCCAGCACGTTCGACCAAATAGATATGGAACTCGACGAGTTCTTCTTTGGACCCTTCTTTAGACCCTCGTACGACCAAGACCTTTCCAGCAGCCTACAGCCTAGCAACCATCTTATTTACGACAATGACAACGCCATCCGCCTCAGCACGTTCGACAAGTTGGACAAGGAACTCGACGAGTCCTTCTTTGGGCCGTCCTACCAAGATGACGATGAAACACCTGAAGTAATTGTGAATAAGCCGAAAAGCAGTCCTAGTCTGGAGGTCGTCGACAGCGAAAAGAACCCGCCGCCTCCTAGCGCCCAAGAGAAGAGTGCCTACGAGATGGAACGAAGTCACAATATGGATGCAGTCGAGGTGGAAGGGGCACAATCTCCAAAGCGCGGAAGGATTGAGGCTTTGAAGTTGAACGCTAGCCTAGGCATTGAAGCTGCTCAGGCAGGATCGGCTTCACGGAAGCTAGAGCACAACCTAATTGGACTCGGCTCGTTCAAAGAGACTGGGGGGGTTGCCTTGAGTAGATGATATGCGATGTATTGCAAAGTAGGTCGGGAGGACGGGAGGGCGGCGAAGAGCGTGTTCGAGGCTGCGATTTGTTGACTCTGAGAATAGGCAGCGAGGTTGTGCGAAGGTGTGCGCTGGGAGCCGGTGTTGCTGTCGACGACGTGATAGGTAGAGAACCTGCCCAGCTCTCAAGTCGTAGTAAACGGAATAGTGGTAGCTGCTCAAGCGCGGGTGAAGGGGGGCATCGTCTTCTCAAGGGCGGGTGGTGAGTCTGCGGAGCGGAGGCAGAGCGTGAGAGTAAGAGAGCAATGCTTCCATGACGTCGAAATAGGTCCGTGCAACAGAAGGAGTATCTTCACTATTCACTATTCTGCATGCATACTTAGACACAAGACATCCATTTCCTCCGATTGGTTCGACTCCGATTCTGCCCTTTCCCTTTTCTTTTTCGCTTTTGTTCTCGAGTATATGCTCATGCTGAGTTGGACATTGGAATGCTCTGTCGATTGCTCTTTTGCCTAAATTCGTACATGATGACACGTTCATTCCTCGTTTGTTAGCTTTCGATTCGTCCAGCCCTGCGCTTCACAACCACTCCCGCAAACCGGCATCTCGCCTTGAATTGAGATTAAGAATTTCATAGGTATGTCAAGTGTAAACAAATCTAGGTGTCTGTCTATGATACATATGTTCGTAGTTGTCGAGGGCCAACACTGTGATAGTGGTTTCGCAACGATGATCCAGATATCGATGGCAAGCCTAAGACAACAGGCAGGCAGTGCACGAGGCACGTTTTCGCGGACCTAACATGTGCCTACCTGGTACACGCGTCCGACAAGACAGCTCGACTACTCTCCAGAAGGACTGCTGCATGCAACAGAAGGTGTTGTCGTCGAGTTCGTCCAGAAGTCCCTGAACATTCAAATGTACCGATTTTCCACCCGACCATTTTCAATTCGCGTCCGCGTTCCCCTTCGCCCACTCTCTCAACACGGTCTTCTTGATCTTCCCAGTGCTCGTCTTGGGCAGCTCCTCCACAACCACGACCTCCCTCGGCACCATGAATTTACTAATTTCACTCTTGTGCTTGGCCCAATCAACTACGTCATTCCCATTGAGTTGTTCCCCGTCCTTGACGGTGACGAAGGCTTTCGGCCGCTCGCCCCAGTGGGAGTCTGGCACGGCAACGACGCCGACTTCGAGGATGGAGGGGTGGGTCGCGAGCATGGATTCTAGGGCCACGGAGGATATGTTTTCGCCGCCTGCGTGTTGTGGTTAGCGGTGTCTATGCGAGATGGGGGTGAAGCGGGGCGAGTCTACCAGAAATGATGATATCCTTTGCGCGGTCGAGGATCTGAATAGCACCATCCGGATGCCAGACAGCAAGGTCGCCAGAGTGTGAAACTCCACCCGCCCAAAGTTTCCTTGTAGCTTCCGCATCTTTATAGTACCCTTTCGCACAAATGTTCCCTTCGAACACAATTTCTCCAATCTCTTTTCCATCCTTCTGCACATCGGTCAGATCCCCTTCCTTGACATCATCACCCGTCTTGATAACCCGCACAGGCAGCCCAGTCACGAATCCATGCCCCTGCCTCGCCATCTTCGCGTACTTGTCCTTGGTCTCCAAATCTTCCCACTCTGGCATGTGGTATCCTTTCGTGATGGGCCCGTATGTTTCCGTCAGTCCGTAAACGTGGACTGGTTGTAGATTTAGGTTTGTCATTTGTTCGAAGAGCCAGGCTGATGGTGGAGATGCTGCGACGGTTACTCTGACTGGGTTCTCTAGTCTTTCGGCCTCTTTCGCTGCGCAGAGAAGAGTGTTTACTGTTGGCGCGGCATTCAAGTGAGTGATTCCCTCGGACTTGAGTAATCTCCAGATCTCAGGGTAGTCAATCTTCCTTAAACAGTAATGTGTGCCGCGCACTGCGGTCACTGCCCAGGGAAACGTCCACCCCGTTGCATGAAACATGGGCAGCGTCCAGAGATACTTTGCGCGTCCGGTGTGGTAATTGAGACCGGATTCTACAACGTTTCCTAGAGCAGCGAGGTAGCAACCGCGATGAGTGTACTCGACACCCTTTGGTCGAGCTGTTGTCCCACTCGTGTATGCCAGCGCGATGATGCTTTCTTCGTCTGCAGGTTGCGATTGCAATGCTGCCCAACCATGGTTACCGGAAGTACGATCGTAATTGAGGCCTTCCAACACGGCGTCGTCAAAGGGCCCACTTAATTGGCCTTCCGTGGCATCTGTATCCGTGTCCACGATGACCTTCACCCCAGGCTTCTCTGCCTTGAACTTCTCAAGCAGTCCCTCAAATTCATAATCGGCGATTATCAGATCGACCTCCGAGTGTTGGAAAATGTACGATATATCGTCCGTCTTGAGTCGGTAATTGACGCCGACACTGACAGCTCCGGCAGCGGCAATGCCAAATAGCGCCTCGAGGAAAGCGGGTGTGTTGGTGCAGAGGATGCCGACGCGCTTGTAGTTGTGCTTGAGAAGGTAGCAAGCGAGACCACGTGCGCGGTCGGCAAATTCGAGGTAGGAGCGGCGCAAGATTGTATTATTCGCTGTCTTATGGTAGATGGCTATGGCCTGATCCCATGCACGGTGATTAGCGTAACATATAAATGGATGAGAAGGGAGCGTACCTCTGGTTCTATACAAGCCGCTCGCCACAAAAACGACGTAGGCGACAGTGTGTGGAAGTTGTGCCGATGATGGTACTCATGGCTGTCCCCAGGGTGGATCGTGCTCGGGCCCGGGACTGGATATGCCGACGTGAAGTGTGAAGCGAGCTTCTGCAGTCTATCCAATGGACTCATGATGTCCTCCTACTAATCTGCTCTTTCTGTGTGAAGAAGAAGTGCTCGACGTGGGCAATGCGATGTTCTTTGAAGGATTGTAATTCTGTGCTTGATGGAGATGGAGCTGGAGTTGGAGTCCGGGGTAGCTGTGTCTAGAGCGGGATCAGACGCCAATGCCGAGGTCAGCCGCCCGTGCGGAGCACCGATTGGTAGCGGCGTGGAGCTCCCATCCGACCACCACCCCGCATCCGCTTGCGTGTCTTGCACGACTTCTGGACAACGACGACGCGGGCAATAATACTCACTCTGTGCTGAACACCTCACGCGTGGGAGTCGAACCGGGCAAGTGCATACAAAGAATATACCGTAAATTGACACCAACGCCATCACATATTACCAACCATGCAGCCCTGAGCTTTTCATTGTTTGTTTCTTCTAGTCGGAAGTGGATATCTGACCGCGAAGAGGAAGACCCGTGAACTCGTGAGCACTTTGAAGCTCTTTTTGCCTGGACACCTCCCCAAACAGACGAAAATATGTCAAAGGTCGAAAAGATCCCGTGAGACCTATGCATTCCCGCCGACTTGCGTCAGCCGCCGTAACACCATCTCTGCATCCTCTAGTAGCCGTACGAGGCCAGCTGCTCCTTGGTCTTGTCGTCCACCTTTGCGCCCTCCTTGGCCTGCGACAGCTGCTTCTGAGCCTGCTTCTTGCGCTGGTAGTACGCCTGGCCGTTGACTTTCCTCCGCTCCTCGAGCCTGTACAAAGGTCAGTATGCGCTAAGGACCGCTGGAGAGATGTGACATACCTGGCGACGACGTCCTGGTACTTCCAGCCGAACTCGTGGCCGAGACGACCGACGGTGCAGTACTTGCGGCCGGGCTTCAACCGGAGCACCCTCAGCGCCTGGGGAACGACGACACGCTTCTTCTTGTCGTACGGCGGGGGGACGCCCTCAAAGGTCTTGAGGCGGTCCAGGGCAGCGGCACCGCGGGCAGTCTTGTGCGGGATCATACCGCGGACCGTTCGCCAGAACATCTTGGACGGGGCGCGGAAGTGGAAGGGACCTGAGGCGTGTCAGCCATGCTCGAGCGAATACATCTGGGATGCGGTCTCGGGTGCATCTTACCTCCACGGGTGGGGTTGTAACGGGTCTGCTTGCGGAGGAAGGCCTGGTACTTGACTGTGCAGGACGTCAGCGATGCTCATCAAGGGCGCCATCGGTGGTGCAATGGAGAGCCGCAGGAACCAAAGACAGGGCGCTTGTAGCAATCCATTGCTCATCCAGCAATTTGTTCGACATGTCTGTGGTCCTGGTCGTCTCCATCGGCGGGTGTGGGTAGACGTACGCTTCGCGCGGAAGAACTCTCCAGAGATGTTGAGAGCCTCGCAGCGCACTACAACAATCTTCTGGCCATTGAGCAGTTGCTTTGCGACCGTGCTGGCCAGGCGACCGAGCAGGTGGCCCTTTCCGTCAATGACCTGGTTGCGTGTTAGCAGCGTGCTCTGGCGAGGGCGGTGTCGCGAATCGGACGCTGGACAGTCGTGGCCGATGAAGAAGGCGTACGTACAATGACGGGCTCGAAGGTCGACATGGTGTTCGATTTGGGGGTGGTGCTGTGTTAGTTGGTCGTGTCGAAAGAACCGCAGAGAGAATGTGAACTGTGTGGGCTTGGCGAGGCCCGGAATGGCCAAGTACGCGGATTGGCCGAGTACGCGAGCCCAACGCGAGCCTAATACGGACTAGCGCACGTAATCCCACGAATGTTCAAACATTCGAAAATAATTGTAAAAAGAGCACGCTTCGACCTAGCAGTGGCCATCTATAATTGGGGTGCCGTCAGGCTGTTAGGGCGCACAGTCGTCCTCAGCAAAGCTCATCCACAGGGGTATCAGTGCGCAATGATTTGAATTTACGATGCACTTTGCACTTTGCACTCGTACACTAGGCAGTCTATGGGCGTGCTGGTGCACCATCATCAACCACGTTCGGCAGCACGCCTGTCAACCTCATCTCAGATGATCTGATGTCGCTCTTACCAATATGCATGCATGACTCCCACGATGAGGCCTCGGGACTTGTCGAGGATCCGGGCGCCTCGGATGGAATAACCTTTCAACCAGCTTGTAGCTTTGTTCTGTGGCTTGCTTCGCTGATGACGTTTGAGGGGAACACTTCGATGGCGCTTTCACTGTTCTGTTCGAATGTGTTCCCCTCTCCTCTAAGGTGTTCTGTGTACCTTTACCTCTCTGGACCCAATATATTCCAGCTTTGCTACACCCGGCTGACAGCGTTCCCTCTCCAGCAAAAAAAATGGCCAAGACGCGTCGGAACCTCGTGACGTACTCGCGTATGGAGGCTCGGACGAGTTCCTTGCACAGGACACCGTCTCGATATCTGCAACTTATCGAAGGATCGGGACGCGTCGTCCCCAGCCGTGTGGCTGCCATTGATTGGCGCAGTCACTGCGCCAGCGCTACTGCCGTGGCTTCTACCATGCGCCAAGGCCGAGCAATGATGCTCGTCCTGGACGACGGCCGTCTCTGGCACTTCGCAAACATGGGACGATTGTAGTGTCCCATCTTCATTCCGCTGCACAAGGTGGATCTCCCGTCCCTGGCTGGCGGTGAGAGTCGCCACTCAAATTGTTCGTCTCGGTCGACAGCTTGATTGAAGGCTTGATCTCGAGCTCGGGGCGGATTGCAATCTCGTCCGTGGCATCTCCGACCGATGGGCTATACCTGCGTCCGGTGACGCCACATGGCGGTGAATTGAGGCGGGTGCTACAGTCAAGTCCCTCTTGGCGCGGTGATAGTTGGCTCCAAACATGGGAGTGGGGACGGCGTTCCGGGCTCGATACGTAATGCGGGCCTACCCAAGAGTGCTGCATCAAGTGTGGCACAAGGCCAGACGGAGGAGACGCTAGAAGCCCTGGCGTTTCCAACGATGAGCAGCTAACGCCCGCCTGAGAGTGACCGCGCTTGTCCCAAGTTCCTGTCCATGTGCAGAATGGCACGCCCGACGGAAAAGTCCGAGTCGCGCAGCCGGATGACATGGGAGTCGTGCTTGTACACTGAAGGCCCTGTTCGGCTGCTTGTGTCGAACTGAGCCATGATGTTGGAAGCGACCTGGGATGCTCGAGGGAAAGTCGAGCCAGATGCTCCGTCACCGTCCGCTGGCTAAACTCACGGTTGGGTTGGCGGTGCATGGTGTGGCTTGAGGAGTGGAGCCGTCGGACCAAAGCAGCGAGCAGCGAGCTTGGCGGCCACGAGGAGGGCCCCTCATACGCCATTGCGTACGAGACCGGCACGCATATCCGTGCTGATCCTGCTCGAAGCGGCCTGCGTTGCTCTTTGGAGAGGCAGAGGCATGGAAGAGGTGTTGGTTGCGATGGCAGCTTCTGCTCGGCGTCCACCAACCCTACAGCCCCCCATCGTCGCCATGCTCGCGGGACCCAGCACGCCCGCCCCGATCCCAAGCACCACCGCGTCATGCCGCCGAGCAGCGAGGGACGTGGCGGCGCGAACCTGTGGCTGCGGTGGCTGGTTCGCTCGGGAACCCCTCTTTTCAGATTGGCATCATGCGAGAATGGGCTCTCTGACGCCACAGCATGCAGATACGCGACCTTGGCATTGACGCAGTTACATGCTATCTCCGCCGCTGTCCTAGCCCTCTGTGTGCACCCGACGCGAGAGCGAGTGCTGCGAGGCATCGTGAGAGCCCCCCGGCCAAGGACGCGCTGCCAGCCGTGCGAACGTGTGACGGCCTCCCAAGCACTCCTCGCCAATCCGCGCGCGCAGAGGCTCGTCTGGCGTCGGCGGTGCCAATTCCCAGCGTGCTCCTCCAGCGTCTCCCAAGCTCGCCGTGCATCGCCAGCGGACGAGTCCGAACTAATACCAATGCTCCAATGCTCGGCGCTACTCCAGTTCCGCCCATGTCCATGATCCACCCAATTTCTATTCCAGCGGCTATCCACTCTTTGCGCTTCCACCGCCGCTTCCCGCTGCTTAGTCAATGCTGCCCATGACTGTATTCGATTCTTCTTAGCTTGCGCGCGCCCCAGCCTGCGATGCTCACCTTCTGTGCCACACCATGGATGCTCCTCATTCCCCAGTCGTCGACAGCCACACCCATGCCGCCGACTCCTCCCACCGTGATGCCTCGCACTATGAACAAGAAGACTCGCCCGACACAGGAGACCAGCAGTCGCCAATCAGCGATGACGCCGAGGATCGACCATCGAAGCCAGCCACGCTGCCCATGCAGAAGCGGAGGAGGGTGACGCGCGCATGGTATGCCCCAGACCCCATCGACTCCAAGTGTGGCGTCTAACGAGGCGCAGCGACGAGTGTAGAAGAAAGAAGATCAAGTGCGACGGCAAGCAGCCGTGCACCCACTGCACCGTGTATAGTTACGGCAAGTCTCCCTGCGCCACACCTCCTCCGCGCCCCATCAACCATACTAACACCCCACAGACTGCACCTACGACCAGCCGTCCAACAGACGGCGCACAGCCGCGCCCCAGTACATTGAGGCTCTAGAGTCCCAGCTGAAGCGGGCCAAGGGCATTTTCTCTCTCATCTTTCCCACGCTTGATCTCAACGACTCCAGCATCGACGCCCATCTCCAGAATGGCGTGCTTCCGCAGATGCAGACCGCGAACCCGCGGCAACAGCAGGCACCCCATGGCGGCCGCGTCGCCCAGCGGCAGGAAGACACCGCCCGAGCAGACGCGTCCGACTCTCATCTCGAGTCCATGGTAAAGGCGACGGGTCAGCTCGACCTGGACGAAGATGGGAACTGGGACTATCACGGCCACTCTTCAGGACTGAGTTTCATGAGGAGGATCCAGCAGGACTTTGGTCACATCATCGGTGACAAGTCCCCTTTCAAATACCGACCCTATTCCCAAGTCTTTGATTCTCCAGGCTCTGCACATCCGTCGCCTGCAGACTCGTCCACCCTACAGGCAGCCGCTACGGATCTACCGTCCAAGAGAGAAGCGCGCCACTTGTGTGACAACGCTCTGATCGATGCGGGTGCATTGCTGCGTGTAGTCCATCTGCCTTCGTTCAACACGTCCTTTGAGCAAATATATGAGGCGACACCGGAGAACTACAACGATGCCGATAACAGTTTTTTGCCACTACTCTATGCCGTACTGGCTCTGGGAACCTTGTTCTCGAAACCCAGCGCGGACCTCGACCAAGCCGGTTACGAGGCGAACATCGAAGCCGGGTAAGTCCGACACACTACTATTAACATCTACGCTGACACCCTTCAGATACAAGTACTTTCGCGCTTCACGCCAGCTGCTGGACATTGCCGACTGCCGGGACCTGACTTCGTTGCAGGCTATCGTGTTTATGATACAATTCCTACAGAGCTCAGCGAAACTTTCCACCTGTTACGCCTACATTGGAGTGGCACTTCGATCGGCCATACGCATGGGCCTCCACCGATCGTTCAACATCAACTTCAGCCCGATCGAAGCCGAGACGCGCAAACGCCTGTTCTGGGTAATACGAAGAATGGACACGTATGTGGGAGCAATGCTTGGGCTGCCATACTTTCTCGAGGACGACGATGTGGACCAGGACTTCCCTACCGAAGTTGACGACGAGTACATCACCGAGACCGAGATACGACCTATGCCCGAGGGTGAGATCTCGGTCATGGCCGCGTGCAATGCTCACACCAAGATCGTCCAGATTCTTAGCAAGATCTGCAAGAATGTCTATCCAACAAAGGGCACGAAGTCGGGCAGCAAGTATTCAGTGACATATTCGGTCAGTTACTCGAAGATTCGCGAAATTGAGCGGAATCTGCAGCAGTGGCTCGATGAGTTACCTATGGCGCTGAAGCCTGGCGGAGAAGCGTCGCCGATAATCATGAGGTGCGTTCCATGCTACTTGTCTCTCTTCATTCACTTACAGTGTCACAGAGTACAGCAACTCCTGCGCATGGCGTTCGCCCACGCCCAATTGCTCCTTTATAGGCCATTCCTCCACTACGTTGCCCAGCCAAGCCAAAACCAACCGGCAGTAGATCAGCGGGCATTCGCTTGTGCCTCGGCATGTATCAGCGTCTCTCGTAATATCATACACGTCACCGCCGAGATGAAGAAACGCGGTCTTCTCGTCGGTGCATATTGGTTTTCCATGTACACTACCTTCTTCGCCATCATGTCAATCCTCTACTTTATCCTGGAAAACCCCACTAGCCCCACAAGTTCTGAGCTATTCCGCGATGCAGCAGAAGGCAAAAGATTGTTGGAATACTTCGCGAAGAGAAGCATGGCGGCCGACAGGTGCTCGGAGACTCTAAAGGTACTATCATGCCTTCTCCTCGTGCATGCTTATTGCTAACAGTCACAGAACATATTCGACAAGCTGCCCGATTCTGTCAAACGTGGCGGCGATGCTGCGGAGACCAAGAAACGTCGACATGGAAGCTCGCCCCAGTCTCTACGGAGTCGACCAAACATATTGAAGCAGGACTCTGATTTCATCTCCACCGGGGTCCGACGCGCTTCTACCTTCCCCGAAAGCATACCTAATAACAACCAGACTGCGTTGCCCCTGTCGCAAGCCCATCTCGCAAACCTCGGGGTCGATTCCGTATACAACTCGCCATCGCGTTCGAACTCTGAATTCTTCGAGCCCTCTCCTAGTCTTACATCGGCTTCAACCAGTAGCCTGAACAGTTTCGGTATGGGTACCGCGCCGACGACTGGGTCGCGACCCGCGCAGTCTTTCCCTACTGCACCGCTGGTGAACGCCTTCACCGATCCCACCTCACTCGACGTCCCATTGGCCGATATTTCCACGATGATGTTCCCGTCTGCCGATCCGATGGCCTACCCGATCCAGCCAATGACCACCTTCGAGGACAGCCATCCGCAAACCTTTGGCTTCAAGCACGAGTCGCCCACCATGGCGCAAATTGCGTTTCAGGCTGCTGGCGTAGATATGAAACCGAGCCCGCCCGGATTCAACAGCCCCGCTGGTATGGGCAACGTACGCATGGCCCCGAGACGGCCGGACAATGAAGTGCAGCTTCTGGGCCCAATGCCCATGTATCTCATGCAAGGCGCGCAACAGAGAGGCTTCCATCCGCCACCCCACTCGTCGGCCCCGCAGATGCCTCTCCAAGATGGCAACAACATGAACTTTGACGAGATTTTTGGTGGCGAGGAGTGGGCGCAAACTTTTATGGATCCGCAACTCGGTCTGAATAGCCAAGGACCCGGGTATGGGAACCAGTCGAACTATCCCAACGGTCCCGGTATGGGCGGCTGGCACTAAGCAAGAGAGGAAGTTATTCTCGACGCACACGGCCGGATGAAATTGCGCTCACTGCGAGTCTTCCATACTCGAGCGCGACTTCAAAACGCCCGACCGGCGATTTACGTGACAGCTTACGCTTATGTTACTCTTTAAGGCCCAAGGAGGGGTTCCTTCTTAGGCACGCACACACAACAGAACGATCATACGCGCGACTTCGATAGCCACGCGCGCATCATTTTCATTACGGATTGTCTTGGACCACGAAAAGAACGATACCCTTGCATTACGTCGTATCAAACAGGCTGGGCCTCGAGGCAGTGAGAGCAGGACCTCGCTTCAACAATACATACCGGTCTTATGTTCTTTGATTCAAGATACCCAGTTGTTATATTTTGGAGTTTTTCTGGGATGGGAGTTTTATAGATGGTTTGGGATCATAACGAGTCCATGCGCGAAGGTATGATTTTTGGCGACGACGCGAATGACTGGGCAAATTTGGGGTGTCATGGATCTGGCTTGGTGTAACGTTGACTGCGCAAGGAAGCTGCTGGGTGCAGAGGGGTGAGGATTGAGATGGTGCGCGGCAATTGGATATTTTCTGTTGTAGGAGATGATGAGGGCCTGATAGTCACCTCCATCGCATGCGATACGCTTAGTTCTGACGATAGCAGGATGTAGAATATGGGTCGCTCGCACTATGTGCCCTCTGCATGGTAGTACGCATATGTCAGTCAAATACATGATTTTAGTTACCTTTTGTCTGATCTTGTTTATTCCAAGTAAATATGTATAATATAAAATCTCTTGAGCACGGACATTATTTGATATGGGCGTTATCAGTGCAGACAGTCAAAGAGCGCAAGTTCGCGCATTGGACGCCACATGCTTAAACATGTGGCGCAGCCCACTACACTGTGGCTCAAGTCCGCACAAACCCTGAACCCGAACCTCTTACCTACACGCGCCTAATCCACCACATCCAACGCCAACCGAAGTCTCCAATCTGAAATAGCACCTCACCTCCTAATCACCTTACCCAAGACACCACGCAAAGGTCACTTCTGACCTCAAAACGTTAATTCAAAATTCCACCAAGACCCCTCGTGCAGCGCGTCGTTCGAGAAATGGCCGGCGGACGCGGTGGCCGAGGAAGAGGCGGAAAGGAGATGCCGAGGGACCAGCAGATCTCGCGGAAAGTGAGTTGGTTGCTCAGGCATGGGGCGCAGTCGGAGGGGTTGAAGTTGGGGAAGGGGGGGTATGTGGGGGTTGCCGATGCTGTGAGTATTGACTATTGATTTTTTATTGGAAGGTGAAATCGTTCGTGGAGCTGACGGGACGAGCAGCTCAATACCCGGGCTCTGAAAGGATTGAACATTTCGTTTGCAGAATTGAAAGATGTTGTTACTAGCAACGAGAAACAACGCTTCTCCATGATCCTCGCGTCCGCACTCGATACACGCCCGGAGAATGCTTCCACCCCCGAGCCAGATGTTGAATCAGATGCTTTGCAAGCCATCCCAGAATCAAACGATCCCTCAGACTACCTCATCCGCGCAAACCAAGGCCACTCCATCAAAGTCGACACCGACGGCTTGCTAACCCCCATCACCACCGAGGCGGGAAATGTGCCCGAGACCGTCGTCCACGGTACCAATGAAGCTGCCTGGAAACTGATCCTGAAGAGCGGCGGCATGAGGAAAATGGGGAGGAACCATATGCATTTCGCTTCCGGGCTTCCCGCTGGATTCAAGAGCCAAGACGCATCTGCCACCGCCCGTGACCCTTCCGACGCTGATAACTCAGCACCACCAGTCATATCCGGCATGCGCAACTCCTCCACAGTCCTCATCTACATCGACGTCCCCGCCGCGCTCGCTGCGGGACTCAAATTCTTCGTCAGCGAAAACGGCGTCATTCTCACCGAAGGGGATGACAAGGGTGTTTTGCCGTATGAGTTCTTCAAGAGGGTGGAGAGCAGGAAGAAGGATGGAGGCGTGCTTATGCAGGATGGCGTGTTGCCGGAGGGCGTGGTTGTTGATGTTGGAGAGTGGGAGAGAGAAGGCGGCATGGGGAAGAGGAAGGGGGGTGGACGGGGCGGGAGGGGCGGAGGACGGGGAGGGAAAGCGAGGGTAGTTGATGACTCTGGGGATTTGATGGTGGATGTTTGATTGGTCCTGGAGTGCGAGTGTTGGCAGTGAAACAGAAGGAACAATGATATACAGTACAAGTCCTTCGTTCCGACCGCAATCAAGACTACTACGAGCCAGTCAAGTCGATCTAGCTAGCGTACAGTGTGCCTAAATAACAGCGCAAATGAGCTCCCCAGCGCCATGCTAAAACAAATGCCATCGCAGAGCCCGCCAGTGCAGACCATGTGTAAATGCACGACCGGCTCCCATCCATGCACGCAAGATGACCCGACCTGACCTTCCATAAACGCCAACACGTTGCAACAGCAACGCCAAAAGGGATAACCGTCAGACCCAGAAGCCAGACGCACACGGACTAGCCCTTCATCTTACCCAAAAAGCCGTCCAAGTCGAACTCTTCATTATACTGACTTTCATCCCACAACTCGCCCAAGTCATCCAGGAAGCCCTTCTTTCCCTTCTCCCTCAGATTTCCTTCCGCATCAACAGCGTCGTTCTCATTGATTCCCGACCCGCCCTCGCCATTCGCGGCGGTAGGCGGCGGCGGTAACGCCCCGGGGTCTGCCGAGTCCGCCGAGACGTTGAAAAGATCCAGGATCTGGTCTGTTTGCATAGAGCCCAGGCCTGCGTTTTGCTGGTTGACGACGGTGGATGCGACGTCGATTTTGAAGCGTTGGAGACTGAGTGAAAGTTAGTATGACTACTATGTGAGACAAGTGAAGGGGGCCGAAACGTACCTAAGGATCTTCTCCTCCAGAGTACCGCGTGTGACGATGCGGTACACGTTGACAACCTTCTTCTGACCGATGCGATGAGCCCGATCCATAGCCTGGATATCCTTCTGCGGATTCCAGTCATGCTCCACAAAAATGACGGTATCGGCACCGGTCAAGTTGAGACCCAGACCACCAACAGATGTCGTGAGTAGAAGCACGTCGTACGATGGATCCGAATTGAACTTGTTGACGATATCTTGGCGTTTCGATGGGTCCACACTGCCATCCAGACGCATAAATTGCACGCTGGGAAGAAGCTTTTGCAAGACTTCGTTTTGCACCATGTCGAGCATTTCCTTCATTTGGCAGAATATGAGGGCGCGATGCTGGGAGACGGCTTCAGGAAGATCGTTGCCCGCAAGTCCGTTCTTATCGCGGTTGACATCTGCACTGCCAATGCCGCAGTCGACGAGTAGGTCCTTGAGCGCGCCGAGCTTGGGCGCGTGGGCAATGTCCTCAAGCGACGTGTTGTTCTTCTTGAGATAGCCTTGGGTAGCATCGTACTGCTTGTGTGTGGGTTTGATGACAAGGGCGGGTGAATTGCAGAGCTTCTTCATGTACTGAAGTGCCTGGAAGATATGCTGCTTGCTATCGCGATCGGCACTTCCGGCCTTGCTCTGAATCTCTTTGCCTTCTTTCTTAGTAAAATCTTCGAATAGCTTGCGTTGCAGATCGGAGAGATCGCAATAGTAATTCTGGATGATTTTGGGCGGGAGATCATCGAGAACTTCTTCCTTGAGGCGTCGAAGGAGGAAAGGCAAGACTTGCTTGTGCAGAGCTTCGATAGCAAGAGCACCGCGTTCCTGTTCTTTGGAGGATGATTTGGCAAAGCGCGAGGCCGCGATGGGTTTGGCAAAGCGCTCCTGGAACACCTTTTCTGAGCCAAGGAAGCCAGGCATGAGGAAGTCGAAGAGGGACCACAATTCGAGCACGTTGTTCTGGATAGGAGTGCCAGAGAGAATGAGACGGTGATTTGACTGAAAGTTCTTGACTGCCTGGCTCGTCTTGGACCTGGAGTTCTTGATCAGATGACCTTCGTCAAGCACGACGTAGTTCCAGTTGAAAGGCTTTAAAACATCGTTATCGTTGCGGCAAATATCGTACGACGTAATGACAATGTCAACCTTGTCGAGCTGAGTCCTGTGCTGGCTGCGAATTGGCGGCGAGCCAACATACGCGACGCACGAAAGGAACGGCGCGTATTGTTTGATTTCCTGTTGCCAATGGCCGGACAAGGTAGGTGGGCAGACGATGAGTGACGGCATCCGTCGACAGTTGGGATCCTGCGTCTTTGCATACTCTTCTGCGCGCATGTGGTGATCACTTGCAACCATACAAAGTGTTTGCAAGGTTTTTCCAAGGCCCATGTCGTCGCAGAGGATGCCGTGCAGGTTGTACCGGTTGAGGAAGGCCAGCCAGTTGACGCCGTCCTGTTGGTAAGAGCGAAGAGTTGCCTTGATGCCGACCGGGATCTCGAAAGGCTCGACCTTTTTAGCATCTAGCATCTGGGCTACGAACTTGCGCTCCTTCTCTCGTCCTTTGAGTAGTGATTCAGGCAAGCCAGGCGGATCAGGAATGCCGGCTTCAAGCGGGACGAGCTTGACGAGTGTAGCGAAGCTGGTAGTAGCGAGCAAGCGAACATCGTTGTCTGAATCACTCATTCTACCGAGGACTGGAGTGATCAAGAAGATGACGTATGGTAAGATGCTGTCCTCCATGATATGGATCAAATGGTAGATGCACTCGATGGCTCCCTGCCGCGCATGAACGTTGCTAGAATTGTTGATCGACGGTAGGACGTTCTCGACGAGCATGGTGATGCCGTCCACCGACATTACGCTGCAGATTGTGGCGAAGCATTTTGCGGCGGCGTAGCGAAGAACGTACAGCTTGGACTGCAGAGCCTTCGCGACAAGAGGAAGGAGTTCCTTGACAAGCGGACGGACATCGGGGTGCAGGCTTCCTACCAACGCTCGCAATGTGGACAGACCATCCACAACCTCTTGCCCAAAGACACCGTCCGCATCCGCTATTTCAGAAGGCAAGTCGTCGTCGGTGAAGGCTTTCCGGATAGGCGACGCGATCAGGGTCTTCAAAATCGGCACTTTTTCGAACACCTCGGAACCAAACTTCTGGACAATGTGTTCGAGACCCTCGCGAGCACCCCGCTTGGTGATTCGTGCTGCCTTGGACTCTTCGGCGAACTTGGCGGCATCTGGATGGTCTCGGATATCCTCATCCTTCTTCAAGGTGAGGATACCAGTTTCGACGGTGGCATGGCCGTGGAATTCTGGAGTTTCGGCTGTTTCCATGCAGTAGAACTTGACGAGGTTGCCAACAACCTTATTGACGACAGCAGTCCGATTGCCATTGACAAGATGGAAAACATAACCAGCCACTGCTGCGGCGGAGCGCTTCTGTAACTCAACATTTTCTTCCTTCTTGACGCTGTCCATCATGGCCTTGATCGGTAGCGACGGCTTCTTGGGCGGGCTGTTCAGCGAGATAAGAGCTCCAGCAGCAGCAGCCTTGATGCGAACATCTCGCTCTTCCTTGATGTCTCTGGCTTCTTGCAAAGTGTGTTCCACTTCTGCCTTGGTGATGTCCAGGTTGGAAGAAGCCACCATGCGCGCGGCCGGCGTCATCGCCTTCTTGAGCTTTTCAAAGTGTACGGTAATGATCTTTTCAGCGTCTGCGGTGGAAAAGGCGTATTGACTGGCAGCAGGATCGCCTTGCACGACCACGGCGATGTTAGGCAAGTTTTGAACGTGGCCATCGCGGAAGACGTTGAGTAAAGCAGTGCACTGGGTCCGTACGATTTGCAGCTTCGGAACGAGGTCTTCGTATGCACTGGGTCTATCTCCTTCGACGATGGGGAGAAGCGCTTGGGCGAACGACTCCGCAAGCGCATCCTTGGCGGTCAGCGATTTGCCGAACTCTTCGATGACCATTGCGGCCGTCAATTGGGTCGTGGAGTGAGAAGACGAGAGGGACGGTAGCAACTTAGTCTTGAAGGTCTGTTGCCTGGATGGCTCAGGCCAGAGAGCCATAGCCTTCCCGAGGGCTTGTGCCGCTGATATTCTGGAGCGCACCATGACCTCCGAGCCTACGAGCTCAAGATCACCACTGATCATGGGGCCATCTACGTTATGAGATGGAGAAGACGATGGAGTTGGCGTGTCATCTTTTCCAACACGCGACTTCTTGCGTCTCTTCGCCGTGGATTCTCCATTGGCAGGGGGCGACGATCTTCGCGAAGGCTGCAGATTGGGGGGCGGTCCGAACACTTGTCCGGATGGCCGGATGAGAAGTGATAGATCCATCGGTATTGGGTGGCGTCGGACACCAATAGGCGTAAGGGCAAGAGGAATGACGGATCCAAGAATGGGGTCTAGGTGCGTAGGAAGCTGACTGCTGCCGAGAGAGTCAAGGACGGCGTTCCAAAGCTGAAGCGAGAGCTTTAGAACTCCTTCATTGCGCTCGAGAAGGATGTTTTGAAAGATGAGTTGCAGCGCTTTGCTGTCGATCCATCCGTCCGTTTCGACGTCCTGGATGTTGAGAAAAGTAACCAGAGCCCGGAGAACAGCAGCGCGTACGCTGGTGATGGTGTGTCGAAGAAATGGGAAAAGACGTGGTACCAGTTCGTGGAACGATTGCGAGTCGTCCGTTTGGGCATTTGCCTGCATGGCCGTGAGGACCTGTGGGAAGCTGCAGAGCTTGGCTAACAAGTCCATGATGAAGCCGGTACTCGCGCTTAGATCATCTTGCAAGCTGGACAGACAGGCCCAGACCTGGTTCATGAGCTCCTGTAGCTTTTCGGGTCGCATCTCGACAAACTCTTTAGCGACAGGAATGAGCGTTGCAGCGCTGATGGCGCGGACATCGTCGTCGTTATCGCCGAGGCCCTTGATGACAGCCGCAAGGACGCCGTCCATAAGCACGCCCTCCTCAAGCAAAAGGTCGTTCCGCACAGCCACAAGATATCGCAGGCCGATCATTCCTCCTTGGCAGACCTGCCAGTGCGCGCCGGCAGCATCCTGTTGCAATATCAGGCGCTGTAGGACGCTAAAGGTAGCAAACACGTTGTCGCGTGACAAATGCTGTAGTAATGCACCGAGCGTTTGGCCGGCGGTCTCTCGTATAGGCGCGACAGCATTGTCGGATGTATAGTCGGCGAAGCGATCAAGCATGAAGACGCAGCATATCCGACACGCTACGTCGTTCAGCCACCGCTGATTAAGTTCATCGTTCTGAGCGCGAGTCTTGCCCTTGACTCGTCCACCGCCACCGCCGTGCACGCGGAGGATCTCTCGGAGGCCCATTGCAGCGCCATGTCGCACCTCCCACGCGTGATCAAAAAGCTCGATAGCGAGATACTCGGACACTCGCTCAAAGGGCCATTCCAGACCCTCCTCTTCGGCTTCCGTTTGGAATTCGGACTTGTCGGGGATGGGGGCACCCTTGAATTCTTTGACGAACTGTTGGGTGTCGTCGCCGCCCTTGCGCTCCAGAGAGAAATAATCACCAACACCGTCGTCGCCGTTCTCTTCCTTGGGTTCGAGCTTGATGGCATGGGGCTGTGATACAGCCGGAGTCTGGGGAGTATCTTGCGAGCTCTTGCGTGCGGCCGGCCCTAGGTCAACGATCTGGACCTTGCTGGCCCTGCCGTTATGTTCTTTCTTCGCCTTCCGCTTTAGCGAGTTGAGCTGGCGCTTGCTGAGGACGGACTGGTCACCGTTCGGGGTACCTGTGCGTGGCGGTGAGGCACCTGTCGTGGAGGCTATACTGTCAGATCGCGACACCGTGGTATCGATGCGGTGCATCGCCGGTGTTCGTGCCCCTGAATTCTGCGGGACTAGATCGATGTCGGCAACAAGGTCGTCGTCCATGTACTCGCCGCCAAGACCAAGACGTTTGCTGAGGGTTTTCTTCTGATGTGCTAGGCGGGCTGCAGGGTCCATGGACGCCAGCTTGAAGTCGTACTCCTTGCCGGCACTCCCGAGCAGCTGCTTGCCCCACTTGAGAATGGAGCCCAGATCGAGGGTGGTGAGGTCGAGGGTGTCGGCTGGTGGCGACGGGCTGCCCTCGCCGTCTTCCTCCTTTTTGGCGGCGCCATTGCTGTCCTCGGGCTTCACGTGGCCGTTGGATTCCGACTTGACCTCTTCTTTGGGGGGCTCGTCGTCTGCATTGGGGTCAAACTTTTCGGCGTTGGCAACGATGCCTCCAACAGCCTTGGCAGCCGCAACGCGCGTGTCCCAGCTCCTGGACCGCAGGTAGGGGATGACACGGGTTAGTAGGTTGAACAACTCATCGGGATGCTGTTTTTGGACGTCGGCCAGCTGGTCCGCGGCGGTATTTCGGATTAAGGGGGTGCTGCCAGTTTCGAGGAGCCTGGGGAGAGGTCAGCGCGGGTGCACGTGAGCGATGGCAGGTGGTGTGTGGTACTTACGTTACGAGGCGGTCCAATCTCGTACCACTATGCAGCGTTAGCGGGCCTGGTTCATCAAAGGATGCATGCGCTCGACAAACCTCATGCTGGCGGTGATGCGTCGGCCCGGAGACGTGCAGCCAGGCGATATTATAGATTACAGAGTGACGCGCAATAGCGAGCCATTGGGGTGTGCTGCTGGGTCCGTGACAGGCGCAGTTGGGGAGTGCGCGTGTGGGGTCACGTGGCGGCTGCAGGCGGCAGAATGTTGACGAAGGCGGTGAAGAAGGCCCCGGGGATTCTGGGTCGGAGCACTGATGGGGGCGCGGCGGGTATGTATGAGAATGCTATTCTTTATAATTGGGCTTTGGCTCAAGCGACGGACGGTCCTTGGCGCTGCGCACGGGCCGTTTCAGGGTGAGCAGCAAAACTGTGCAGAGGCAACAACGGCAGCAGCATCGCGCCGGCCACGCAGCCCTCTGCGGTCCAGAGAGAGGCGGCGGCTGCTGCGATGCAATCGGGCGCACCCGTGAGAGGCGCTGCACTGTTGCAGATGCCGCTGCACCGCGCGCCGTGAGGTTGTCGCGTCGCAACCGCCATGGTCACTGCGCTGCCGTCTTTTCTGCGCTAGGCTGCATCCATCACCGCCTCACTAAAACGTGAACCATCCCATCGCCAGCAAGACGACTTCGTCTGCACGTGCCCGGCCCTTCCCATCGCATCCCATCGCATCCCCTCGCATCCCATCGCTGCACGCGTCGCGCAGACACTGCAACCTGCGCGGTTGACTTGGATATGTCGCTGGAATCTGCATGGCCGCCTGCCCCATCCCGACGCGTCAGCGCAGTCCGATGCTGGAGGCCCGCCGTGCAGCACGCGATACCACAGGCCAGGCACCCATCACCGCACGCCGCCAACCACGCTGCCAACAAGGTCTAGTTGCGCTTCACCGGCTGCTACTCGGCCTCTGTCGTCCACCTTCACCAACACAACCTTAGCGCAGAATCGCTTTCAAAATTTCGCCCTTCAACGGATGCGGCGCATCAAACGCTTCCCGTGCGGACACGGATCCACCGCACGTTCGGAAGCCAGCGGACCCCACGCCTCTGCTCGACGCAAATTGATGCCCGTTGATCTGCATTGCGGCTCCGAGCTAATGCACGCTTGAGCGCGCGCTCATCTCCTCGCTGCACCTCCCACCAGCTCTCACCAAACACGCTCCTTTCTCCACAGCACTGCGACAAGGTTTTGCGCCATGGCCTCGTTGTTGTGGAGCAGTGCACCTTTCCATCTTGGCCATGGGGTCATTTCCGACTCACCACACCCATATTATTATCGCTGACTAGCCTTCTCCGCCAAGTCGGCACGTCCAGCTACTGCAATCTGATAGAAGAACCTAACTCGCAACGACTACTGCAGCCTGACCAACCTCTATTAAATAAAAGAAGGCATACCCCTATCCTCATAGATAACATCCCTCCAGTCCACCCTCCTCTCTCCCTTCTCATCCGCCGCCAAGTCCTGCTGCTTCCAAACAGCCTCCACCAAATTCGCAATAACCGCATAATTACCAATCTGCCGTTTCCTCGCACCATCTACGATAAAGCCCATGATTTTGATGCGGTCGCGGTCGTCTGTCACGGAAGTAGCGATGATGAAGAGCGGCCATGGGCTGCTGCAGATATCCATCTGGTCCAGTGCCGTAAAGCCGTCTTTGACGTGGCTGCATGCCTCCATATCGGATACTGTACCAGGGGGGCCGGTATGGTGGAGATAGAGGAGTGCGGCAATGCGGTATAGTTCGGCGGTGAAGGTGATGCGGGTATGGCATGTGGTACCTGCTAATTCTCCTGTCTGGATGTGGATTTCTTGGCGGAGAGTGAGGAGGCGTCTGTGGATGAGATGGGCGAGATCTGCAATCCTGTGGTCCTGTGGTGCCAGACTTGCCCGTATCGCAGGAGCCATCAGGACGCGCAGCTGATTGATGCAAGATATGAGGCGGATAAGCTCGGTTGAGCAGCCGAGGAGTCCAACGATCTAGTCTAGGTCAACATCAGTCTTCGAATGGCTCGTCAAGACTGGTCACCTTTCGGTTGGTCGCGTTGCTCTCCGGGAGAGCTACGTCTTCCAGCCGTTGTACCGGCGCCTGGCATGCATGACTATATGCCGAGAAAGTATCATGATACTCCAACCATGATCCCAGGAAAGCTAGACCCGGCATAGTCCGCTCCTGCTGGGAGAACGACTGCGACAAGCTTTTCGCACCTTGGAGATGTACACTCCAAGTAGTGTCGGATGCATCAAAAACCTGTCCTCGAGTAAGAACAGTTCCAGTGAGATCAGTGTTGCACATACGCTATAAACGCACAGCATCATACACGCAGAAAACTGCGCAATCCGGTTCGCATTATCTCCTTGAATCGATGTCGAGAGGTACTTGATAGCTTTCACCTTGTGCATGAGCGCCTCTTTTTGCTGTCCGAGATGGAAGGATGACAGTGCTAGCGTTGCTTCGAGTAAACCTCTAGATGATGCATCGGACGAGGATATAGCTATGGGGATGAGCTCCAAGCGGAAACCATTGGTGCTATCGTCGATGGTGGTGATCATGCGCGATAAGACCGATTCATCTATATCCGAATCATAAGCCCAATTCTCGACCAGTCGTGAAAATAGCGCACTGAACAACCTACAATAAGTCAACAACGTCCCCTCGCCCTCCCCAATCGGCGAAAAACCCCAGCTCCTAGGCACAGGCCCCACCAAGTCCTGCAAATCTACTCTCCCCCCCTGCAAGTCTTTGAACGTACTGTTCAAGAACGTAAACCTTCCGTTTTCATTCACATAGCTCGTCGCCGATCCCTCGGGTACTGCTTGATATCTTTTCTGCTTCCTCCTCCCATCAAATTTGTCTGGCCATGAAAGCTTCAAGCCGTAGCCTTTGCATACTCGATGGCCCTTGGTACAATTGGTGCAACGAGGAAGTGATTTGTCGCAGCCGATTTTACGATCTGGACTCTCGATTTAGTAGCGATACTACAGCACTATACGTGCTGAGAAGAGCGTCTTTGTCGACACAAGCATATTCGTCCAAAAGATGGTCGCCTCTACCCCAGCTTTTTCCTGCGAGGTCGATCCATGCGGGCGGCGATAAAAAGTCATGGATACCGGCACATGTGCCCACTTACCTTTACACGTCCAGCAATTACTCTTGGCTTTCGTCGTATTCATCCCTGCTCGGCCCGGAATGCATGCTGTCTTACATTGGCTTGTTGGTGGCGTGCGTAGAGTGTCGTGGGGGTGGAAGAGCGTGGAAGCTATGTTGCATGGAATGGCGGGGACAGTGCCACTAGCTTGCAATTGGTCCATCAGGATCTCCTACTGTTACTAAAACTGGACGTCGACAACACATGGCGAGCTTCATATCGTACATTATCTGAGAACGAAAACAGGACAAAGATTTCTTTTAAATGCTACTTGTAAGAAGATAGGCCGGCGCCTTGGTTCTCCTGCACGCTGGACATGTGCGCTACCGTGCCAATTTCTCGACGGCCCTGATTTCGTCCTCAAATGCAACAGCCCCACGTAGAAGACACTGGTCCTCGAATGCACCTGTGCGGACCCGGCTTGGACGTTCATATTACGTCGTTTTGATAATGTTCGAGTGTATCGGTTCCACCATACGGTCTCGGGAACGACCACGTTTTGCTTTCCTTTTCATGACTGTATGAGCTGGCTTGGCGTTGTTGAAGTAGCAATCAACGCAGGCACAGGACAATTCCGACGCCAGACAGCCCCCGAGTCCGTAGACCCCCGGACTCAATGTTCTGCAGCTGCTGAACCGTGCTGGCAAACTTCACAGCTCTTTGGAGATTGAGAGGACGATTCTGCGAAGATCATCGTATGTTTGGTCATGAAGGTTCTGAAGTGATGGCCTCGTGGGCCAACGGTCCCCAGTCCCCCATAATCTGATGCTATCATCGCTTCGTGCTCATGCTGCTCTCGGATGAGGCCAAAACGCCGCGTTATAATGGCAGGTTTGAGTTTCGGGGCAACCAGGCCTCCCGTTCTTGAGTGTGGATCATTGATTTCATCGAAGTTGAAATAGGCAAAAGCAGCCTCTTGGTGTCCCTGAGAAGTTGATCAAGATCGATTCTGAATGAGCTTGTCTCGATCGTGCTACCGTCGACTGACGCCTGCGGGGAAAGTCTTTGGTTCCTGTTGACCTCGCGTATCGCATGAAGGATGCGGGTCGGTCTCTCCATATCCTCGCGCTCGGGAGAGAAAAGCAAGTCTCGCGAGGACCTCGCCCCGAAGTTGAACACGGACGCGATGGGTTGGAAAGGCGTTGACATTGGTTCAATGCCGTCGTCTACACAAATCTTGGGGGGCTTTGTTTTCCAGACACTGAGAACCACGCTTATTGAACATTGTGACACTCTTCTTCAGTCAAGTCCACCTGATCAACGGCCCGACCACGGCGTGTGTATCCACTAGTACTTCGAAGGACAATGGTGCAGTCAAAAGCTGTTTGATTATCATCATCCTGTGTTTGTCGCGTTGGTATAGTTTTGGAACGCGTTCACGAGCGCGCTGAAGGAAGTGTCCATCACCGCCGTCCACTGAAGGGATATGTCTTCGAGTTGAAAAAGTTGGAGATGGTGTTGTTTGCTCGAGAATACATTTTCGAGTACTGCTACCGGAGGGAAGACGTGCGTCGCTCTAGGCGTATACAAATCTCGGCGAACGTGAGTGGTGTAGTAGATGAACATACGACAGCTCGAAGGATGTATTGGACTATGTTGACATTTGTAGCAAGACGCTTGAACACTTCTCTCGATCCTGTCAAGTCGGTAACGTCCTAGGCTCCACAGTCATTCTCGTCACCATCCCAAACTTCAACAAAACTTGTTGCACGCTATAACGCTCAATTTCGCATTCTTGTATCGCTGCAAGCAAATGCTACTTAGTCCTAAGGCAAGACCCATGTTCTTCTTTTCCTCACAATGATACAAACGTTAAAACTCCATGCCTATGCTAAAATAAGTAATACAATCGTGAAAATGCTTCGTAGAAGCCTTATCCTAATCCCACAAATAACGAG
>Ga0247803_1000178_pt1 | contig 37723 bp, 36 predicted proteins | sample UWRJL014104B1_FD_180928 | JGI IMG/M metagenome (GOLD analysis project Ga0247803, IMG submission 180928) | Plant litter microbial communities from Arlington Agricultural Research Station in Wisconsin, United States - UWRJ-L014-104B-1 | ecosystem: Environmental > Terrestrial > Plant litter >... | reverse complement strand
CCCTCACCGGGCACCGCTCCCGCGCCGTTCTGATGCAGAACCACGGCCCGTTCACCATCGGCAAGGATGCCCGCGACGCGGTCAAGGCCGCCGTGATGGTCGAAGACGTCGCCCGCACCGTGCACCTCGCCCGCCAGGGCGGCGACCTCATCCCGATCCCGCAAGAAGCGATCGACTCCCTCTTCAACCGCTACCAGAACGTCTACGGACAAGCACCGCAAGGAGCACTCAAATAATGACACCCACCGCACTCAACACGAGCCTCGACCAGTACGAGGTCTGGTTCCTCACCGGCAGCCAGAACCTCTATGGCGAGGAAACCCTCCGCCAGGTCGCCGAGCAGTCCCAGGAGATCGCCGACGCCCTCGGCGCCTCCAGCGACGTTCCGGTCAGGATCGTCTGGAAGCCCGTGCTCAAGGACGCCGACTCCATCCGTCGCGCCGCGCTCGATGCGAACAGCGACGACAAGGTCATCGGACTGATCGCCTGGATGCACACGTTCTCCCCGGCGAAGATGTGGATCGGCGGCCTCAACGCGCTGACCAAGCCGCTGCTGCACCTGCACACCCAGGCCAACGTTGAACTGCCCTGGGCCGAGATCGACTTCGACTTCATGAACCTGAACCAGGCCGCCCACGGCGACCGCGAGTTCGGCTACATCCAGACGCGCCTCGGGGTTTCCCGCAAGACCGTCGTCGGCCACGTCTCCAACCCGGTCGTCTCCCAGTCGATCGGCACCTGGACCCGCGCCGCGGCCGGCTGGGCCGCCTCCAACAGCATGAAGCTGGCCCGGTTCGGCGACAACATGCGCTACGTCGCGGTCACCGAGGGTGACAAGACAGAGGCCGAGCTGCGTTTCGGCGTGCAGGTGAACACCTGGTCGGTCAACGAACTCGCCGACGCCGTACACGCCGCAACCGATGCCGACATCGACGCGCTCGTCGCCGAATACGAGGAACTCTACGACGTCGCCCCCGAACTCCAGGTGGGTGGCGACCGGCACGAATCGCTCCGCTACGGCGCCGCGATCGAGCTGGGCCTGAAGTCCTTCCTCGAAGCCGGCGGCTTCAGCGCCTTCACCACCAACTTCGAAGACCTCGGCGCCCTTAAGCAACTGCCCGGCCTGGCCGTGCAGCGCCTGATGGCCCAGGGCTACGGCTTCGGCGCCGAAGGCGACTGGAAGACCTCGATCCTGGTGCGCGTCGCGAACGTGATGGGCTCCGGCCTGCCCGGCGGGGCCAGCCTCATGGAGGACTACACCTACGACCTCACCCCCGGAGCCGAGCTCATCCTCGGCGCCCACATGCTCGAGGTCAGCCCGTCACTGGCAACCGAGAAGCCCACGCTGGAGATCCACCCGCTCGGTATCGGCGGCAAGGAGGACCCGGTGCGCCTGGTCTTCAACGCCGCCCCCGGCCCCGCCGTCGTGGTCGCGATGAGCGACATGCGCGACCGGTTCCGGCTCACGGCGAACGTGGTCGAGGTCGTCGAACCCACCGAAGCGCTGCCCAAGCTGCCGGTCGGCCGTGCGGTCTGGAAGCCCGCGCCGGACTTCGCCACCTCGGCTGCCGCCTGGCTGACCGCCGGCGCCGCCCACCACACCGTCATGTCGACAGCCGTCGGCATCGAGGTGTTCCAGGACTTCGCCGAGATCGCGGGCACCGAGCTGCTCGTCATCGACGACAGCACCACCCTGCGGGACTTCTCCCGCGAGGTGCGCTGGAACCAGGCCTACTACCGCCTGGCGCAGGGCCTGTAGCAAGCAGACAGCCGGCCAGCTGCCCCCTCACGGACGAGGTGCCCCCGCACAGCGGGGCAGCTGGTCCGGGAGGGGGCAGTTCGGTGCCCGGGCTCAGTCGCCGGCGTGCACGACGCGGTTGCGGCCGTCGCGCTTGGCCACGTACATGCGCACATCCGCCGCCCGCAGCAACGACGAGCTGGTGTCGGCGTCGTCGGGAGCCAGGGCGACACCCAGGCTGGCCGTGACCCGCAGTCCGGGCGCGATCGGCGACCAGTCATGCTCCACCACGGCCAGCCGCACCGTCTCGCTGAGTCTCCGCACGGCGGCCGCATCGAGCCCCGGCATGATCAGGAGGAACTCCTCCCCGCCCAGGCGGGCGGCGACGGCGCCGGGAGCCGGTGCCATCGTGTCGGCCAGGATCCGGCCGAGTTCCCGGAGCACGGCGTCGCCGACCTCGTGCGAGAGCGTGTCGTTGATGCGTTTGAAGTGGTCGACGTCGAGCATCGCGATCGCCACGGGCGCGCCGCCCTCACGGAGCAGGGCCAGCAGAACGTTGAGGTGCTCGTCGACGAACCGGCGGTTGGGCAGCTCGGTCAGCGGGTCACGTTCGGCCATCTCGCGGTAGTGCTCGCTCTCCCGCCGGGATTCCGCGGTCTGGAACATCGCTTCCAGGATGCGCCCCCGCGACTCGTTCTCGCTGGCACCGAGCGCGATGGACTGCTCGTGGTAGCTGCGGTAGGCCTCGAACGCGGCCTTGAAGTCGTCCATCTCGGCGTGGATCTCGGCCTGTTCCCTGGTCGCCTCGGTGGCCCAGCGCACCAGGGTGTGCTCCTTGGTGAGCTCCTGGCACCGGTCGATGACGGCCTGGGCCGCATCGAAGCGGCCCAGCCGCCGGTAGGTCTCGGCGAGCGTCACCAGGGCGGCGGCGATGCTGTCCGGGTGGTAGTCGACGGGCTTGGCCTTCAGCGCCGCCACCAGGGTGTCCGCTGCCTCCTCCAGCCGGCCGGCCGTGAGGTAGACCCTGGCGATGGTGTCGCGCGCGTACATCCCGATCGGGCGCTCGTTGAGCGCAGACAGCGAGATCAGGCTCTCCACGGCGGCCAGCGCTTCGTCGTGGTTCCCGGCCAGGTACTCGGTGTACGCGAGGTTGTTCAGGATTTGGTACCGGATGCTGGTTTCCGGGTCGTCGATCACCATCCGCAGGGCCTCGTTGTACCGGCGGCGCGCCTCATCGAACGACCCCGCCGAACCGAGGGCGTCGGCCAGGGTCAGCCGGGCGGCCGATCGCATCAGCGGAAGCTCCGACTCGTCCATCAGGTCGTTGGTGGCGACGGCGTGCTCGAGCGAGAGCGCGCGGTCTCCGACGAGTTCGAAGATCGAGCCGAGCACGTCGTGGCAGCGGGACTGCAAGGCCAGTTCGCCGTGCCGTTCGGCCCATCGGAGGATGTGCTGCACCTCGGCGGCGCCCTGCCGCGGGTCGCCCCTGCGGGTCATGATCGAGGCCACCTGCACCTCGAGGCGGCGGCTCAGCGCGCCGTGCTCGCCTGGCCCCAGCTCGGCCAACCAGTCCTGGGCGGCCGCGAGGGCAACATCCTTGTCGATCCAGTACTGGCGCTCGACCCAGGCCAGGCGCTCATCGACCGTCCGCTGTTCGACCACCATCACTGCGCCCCACTCCCCCCGGTCGGTTCCGGCGTTGACTGCCCGCCGGAGGCCTTCTCATCAAGAGAGGACGCCCTATTGCGCTCAGCCTAGTGTCCGCACACGCTTTTCTCACCCGATTCGGGTGATCCAGAACGGCCCTGGGTGATTACCGTGAATAGCAGCCAAGGACTGTGACACGCTGCCCTCACTGCGGCGGCAGGGCCTCGGCCAGACGTTACAGAGAAAGGTGCCGACCATGAGCTTCTGGTCAAATTTCTGGGATTTCATCGGATTCTTCTTTTGGACATTCGTGTTCGTGTCCTACCTGTTCGCACTCTTCGCTGTGATCATCGACGTATTCCGGGATCGCACCCTGAACGGCTGGGCGAAGGCGGCGTGGCTGCTCTTCATGGTCTTCGTACCCATCCTGACGGTGCTCGTCTACGTCATCGCACGCGGACGGGGCATGGCAGAGCGCCAGGTCAACGCCGGCATGCAGGAGAGGGCGAACACCGACGACTACATCCGCTCGGTCGCGGGCAGCAATCCCGCGCAGGACATCGCCCAGGCCAAGCAGCTCCTCGACTCCGGAGCGATCAGCCAGGGCGAGTACGCAGTTCTGAAGGACCGGGCACTGGGCAACACCCAGGCCCGCTCCGACGTGGTCTGATCCCCCCATCAGCGGGCGGCGCATCCCGGATGCCGCCGCCCGCTGATGCTGTGCGGGTACGCGGCGGGTAGGTTCCGGGCGGGTGGTCTAGAACCCGCGCCCGCCCGTGACCGGCAGCACGGCGCCGGAGGTGTACGACGAGTCCGGCGAGGCCAGGTAGACGTAGGCCGACGCCAGTTCGGCGGGCTGCCCGGCCCGGCCGAGCGGCGTGTCCTGGCCGAAGGTGGGCAGCTTCTCCGGCCACGACGTCGCGGGGATCAGCGGCGTCCAGATCGGTCCGGGTGCCACGGCGTTGACCCGCACCCCGGTGGATCCCAGCTGTTGGGCGAGCGCCTGGGTGAACGCCACCAGCGCCGCCTTGGTCATCGCGTAGTCGATCAGTTCGGGTGACGGGTTGGTCGCCTGGATCGACGTGGTGGTGATGATCGACGAGCCCGGTGTCAGGTGCGGGATCGCGGCGCGGGCGATCCACAGGGTGGCGTAGAGGTTGGTCTTGAAGACCCTGTCGAACTCCTGGGTCGAGAGCGTCTCCAGACCGTTGCGGTTCTCCTGGTAGGCGGCGTTCAGCACCAGGATGTCGAGGCCGCCGAGTTGGGCCGTCGTGTGCTCGACGATGTCGATGCAGTGCTGTTCGTTGCGGATGTCGCCGGCCAACAGCACGGCGCTGCGTCCGGCGGCGCGCACGAGGGCCGCGGTGTCTTCGGCGTCGTCCTGCTCTTCCGGCAGGAAGGAGATCGCCACGTCGGCGCCCTCCCTGGCGAAGGCGATCGCGACGGCACGGCCGATCCCCGAGTCGCCGCCGGTGATCAGCGCCCGCTTGCCCTGGAGCTTGCCGGTGCCTTCGTAGCTGTCCTCGCCGTGGTCCGGGCGCGGGCTGGTCGCCCCGGTCAGGCCGGGCTGTTCCTGCTGCTGCAGGGGGAAACCACCGGTGTGGAACTTGGTGGTGGGGTTCTGGAGGTCGGTCATGGGGCTCCTAGCCGGAACGAGGGGGTCACGGGCCGTGGACGGCCTGCCAGGTTCACTGCTCAGACGGGCTCCGCGACCCAATCGTCACGGCAGCAGCCGGATTTCGTCGGCCTGCCCCGGTTCCAGATCGTGGCGAGCCGCCAACCAGCTGTCCAGTTCCAGGGCCGGAATCGGGTGCGACATGAAGTAGCCCTGCGCGTGGTCGCAGCCGTACCTGGCCAGCTCGTCGTATGCCACGCTGCTCTCCACACCCTCGGCGACCATCCGCAGGCCCAGGCTGTGGGCCAGGTCGATGGTGGACGCCACCAGCGAGGCGGCGCGGGCGTCGTAGGCCATCGGCAGCACGAACGAGCGGTCCAGCTTGAGTTCGTCGATGGGCAGGTCGCGCAGGTAGGAGAGCGAGCTGTAGCCGGTGCCGAAGTCGTCGACCGCGATCTGGATCCCGGCCTCGCGCAGCCGGGTGAGTACGTCCCTGGCCCGGTCCCTGTCGCTCATCAGGAAGTCTTCGGTGATCTCCAGCATCAGCGCCGATGCCGGCAGCCGGCGTGCGGTGACCATCCGCACGATTTCCTCGGGGAACTCCACGTTCACCAGCGAGCTGGCCGACATGTTGACCGCGATGGTCAGGGCGTGGCCGTCGGCCTGCCACAGCACGGCCTGATCCAGCGCCTTGCCCAGCACGATCCGGGTGAGCGCGTGCATCAGCCCGGATTCCTCGACGAGGTCCAGGAAATCCTCGGGCAGCAGCAGTCCGCGGGTGGGGTGTTCCCAGCGCACGAGGGCCTCGACCCCGGTCACCTCGCCGGTGCGCAGGCCGATCTTGGGTTGGTAGTACACCACGAGTTGATCCTCGGTCATGGCCAGACGCAGTTCCTGCAGGGTGCGCAGCCGGGTGTCGCCGTGACTGTCGTCTTCGGACTGGTACACGTGGTGACCGCGCCGGCCGGACTTGGCCTTGTACATCGCCATGTCGGCCCGGCGCAGCAGGTCGCTCAGGTCGTGGCCCTGCTCGGGGAAAAGCGCGATGCCGATGCTGACACTGGTCTGCACGGCCAGCCCCTCGAGGCTGAACGTCTGGGCGAGCGCGTCGCGCAGGCTCAGCGCCACCGCGGTGGCCTCGGGCTCGCCGGCGTTCACGAGCAGGATGGCGAACTCGTCGCCGCCGAGGCGGGCCAGCCTGGCACCTGGCGGCAGGGCCGCCGCCAGACGACCGCTCACCTGCACCAACAGCCTGTCGCCGACGTCGTGGCCGAGGCTGTCGTTGACCTCCTTGAACCGGTCGAGGTCGAGCAGCAGGAGCGCGCTGTGCCGTTGCCGCGCTGCGGCGCGGCTGAGGGTGAGCAGCGCCGGCGCATCCGCGTAGAGCGCCCGCCGGTTGGGCAGGCCGGTGAGGTCGTCGGTGCGGGCCTGCCGGCGCAACAGCCGCTGCCGGAACACCAGCGGGATCGCGGCCAGGGACACGGTGAGGCTGGCCAGGATGACCGCGGCAACGGGTTGGACGACCTGCGTGCCGAGGATCAGCACGCCCAGTCCCGCGGCAACGGCCACCGCTGGGACGAAGAGTGCCGGGGTCTTCCGGTCGCCGACGTATGGGCCACGGTGCGGGCGTCCGGCGGCGTCGACCCAGACGGCCATGAGGGCGAGTCCAAGCGCCCACGCCGCGTCGAGGGGCAGGCCGACGATGTAGCTGCCGCTCACCTCGAGCAGCGCATAGATCACGTCGGCGCCGGCGAACACGACAAGGCCGCCGACCAGGAACGCCCAGCGCGGGCCGATGCGCAGGCCAGGAGCGGCGGCGATGCCGGCGATCGCGGCGACCAGGAGCAGGTCGAAGACCGGGTAGGCCACCGCGACGGCCGTGGCCAGGATCGCGGAGTCGTCGATCGCGTCATCGAGCACCGGGGCGAGGAGGGCGGCGAGGACCGCGGCGGCGCCGAGGGCGCCGACCGCGCTGTCCAGCAGCACCGACCAGGCCAGGCCGCGCATCTGGCTGCGCACCAGCGCGACCAGGGCGACGAGCATCAGCGGGTAGAAGAGCAGGTAGCCGAAATCGGCCGGAGACGGGAACGGAAGTTCGCCCGCGGCATCCATCGCGGTCACGTAGTAGGTGTCTGCGGCGGCGTTGAACGTCACCGCGAGCGTGGCGAACAGCACGTCGCCGCGGGCGAAGCCGGTGCGCACGGCGGCGAGCCAGAAGACCGCGACGGGCACCCACTGGGTGAGCTCGCCCAACCAGATGTCAACGAAGGGGCTCGGGCCCGCACCGTGCAGCAGGAGTCCGAGCGTGTACGCCGCCACGAGAACAAAAACGGCCCAGATCAGCCAACGGTCCCCGACGCCGCGGGGTGTTCTGTCACGCCCATTCACCCACACGTGACTCTCCCTCAGGTCTCTGCTCAGCCTACCGCCCGGGCGGTCGTGACTTTGGTCCCGGACAACGGGAAGGGGCCCCGCGACCGTGCAATCGCGGGGCCCGGCTGAATCCGGTTGCTACTTGCGCAGGCCGGCGATCAGGGCGCGCACCAGGTCGAGCTGGGCGTCGTCGGCGAAGGCGCCGGAGAGGCCGACCACGCTGGTGCCCGCGGCCAGGAATTCCGGCGCGTTCACGGCGGTGACGCCGCCGGTGGCGATGAAGTTGGTGTCCGGGTACGGACCCTTCTGGGCCTTGACCCAGGCCGCTCCGAGCAGGGACGCGGGGAACGCCTTCACCCAGGTGAGACCCAGGGCGCGGGCTTGCAGGATTTCGGTGGCCGTGGCGATACCCGGCAGGTGCGGGATGCCGCGGCGCACGCTCTCGGCCACGATGGCCGGGTCGAGGCCCGGCGAGACCGTGAACGCTACGCCCACGTTCGTCGCGGCGTCAAGCTGCTCGATCGTGGTCACGGTGCCGGCCCCGATCACGAGGCCGCGTTCGGCGGCAGCGTCGGCGACGGCCTGCAGCACGGGGACGGCATCGAGGGTCTGGATCGGGATTTCGACGTGTTCGACCCCGGCGTCCCAGGCCCGCACCGACAGGCGCACGGCCTCGGCGGCCGACAGTCCGCGGAAGACCGCGATGACGGGGACTCGGAAGAAGTCGCCGGGGAACCACTGGGTGGCGCCGAGCGGCTGGGTGATGGTGCTGGTGGACGCGGTCATGCGGGTTCTCTCCTGAGGTCGAACGTACGGTCATGGGTGGCGGGCGCGGACGGTTCGTCGGCCGACATGCGCTGGCCGAGTCCCGGGCGGAAGTCCTGGCGGCTGCCCAGCGCCCAGGCGGCGCGGGAGTGGCCGCGCTCGAGGCGCTCGGCTGAGGGTTCCGCGGTGAGCAGGCTGGACAGGTACCCGGCGGCGAAGGCGTCGCCGGCGCCGACGGGTTCGACGACGTCGACCTTGCGGGCCGGCACCACGGTGACGGTGTCGGTGCCGTCGGCGGCGAGGGCGAATTCGGTGGCGTCGATCGAGGAATCCTTGACCACCAGGTACGGGAGCCGGGGAAGCAGGGCCCGCACGTCGGCCGCGGTGACACAGCCCCAGAGGGTGGCCGCTTCGTCGAGTCCGACCAGCACCACTGTGGCCTTCTCGGCCAGGGCGAGCAGCCGCGGTGCGGCATCCTGGACCGACCAGATCCCGGGCCGGAAGTTGATGTCGAACGAGACCGACGCCCCCCACTCCGCGGCGTTGTCGAGCACGTGTTCCACGAGGGCGGAACAGGTGTCCGAGAGCGCGGGGGTGATCCCGGTGGTGTGGATCCACCGGGCGCCGGCCAGGGGCCAGCCGGCGGCATCCGCGATCTTCAGCGTGGATGCCGCCGAGCCTTGGCGGTAGTAGAACACGTGTGCTCCGCTACCGGTGTCGGGCTCCTTGAGGTAGAGCCCGGTTGGTGCGTCGGCGGTCCGGCCGACCCACCGGGTGTCGACGCCGGCGGCGCCGAGGGCGTCGATGATCTTGGTGCCGACCGGGTCGGTGCCCACGGCACTGGCCCAGGCCACGGCGTGGCCGAGTTCGGCCAGGTGCATGGCGACGTTCGATTCGGCGCCGCCGGTGCCCAGGGTGAATCCGGTCGCGGTGTTCAACGGCACCGAGCTGGTGGGCGTGAACATGCCCATCGTCTCGCCGAAGCACACCACGGTGGGCTGCTGGGGCAGCATCAGGTCACGGCCCCGATGTGCCACGGCACGAACTCTTCCTGGCCCACGTCGAATTCTTCGCTCACGGTCTGGGTGCCGCTGGCGACGGCGATGATCATGTCGAGGATCTCGGCGCCGACCTCGTCGACGGTGGCGTTGCCGTCGGCGATCCGGCCGGCGTCGATGTCGATGTCGTCGCCCTGGCGCAGGAACAGTTCGGTGTTGGTGCCCACCTTGATGCTCGGGGTGGGCTTGCAGCCGAAGACCGAGCCGCGGCCGGTGGTGAAAACCACGACGGTGGCGCCGCCGGCGACCAGCCCGGTGACCGATACCGGGTCGTAGCCGGGGGTGTCCATGAAGCCCAGGCCCCTGGTGTCGATCGGTTCGGCGTATTCGTAGACGGCGGCGAGGTCGGCGTGGCCGGCCTTGGCCACGGCGCCCAGCGACTTCTCCAGGATGGTGCTGATGCCGCCGGCCTTGTTGCCCGGGGAGGGGTTGTTGTCCATGGTGCCGCCGTTGGCGTGGATGTAGGTCTCCCACCAGTCGATCCGGTCGATCAGCTTGTGGCCGACGGCGGGGGTGGTGGCCCGGGCGGTGAGCAGGTGTTCCGCACCGTAGATCTCGGGGGTCTCGGCGAGAACCGATGTGCCGCCGTGCGCCACGAGAACGTCGGACGCCCAGCCCAGGGCCGGGTTGGCGGTGATGCCGGAGTAGCCGTCGGAGCCGCCGCAGTTCAGGCCCAGGACCAGCTCGGAGATGTCGATGGGTTCGCGGTGGCGGGTGTTGATCTGTTCGGCCAGGGCGAGGATCTTCTCCACCCCGGCGGCGACCGTGTTGCGCATGCCGCCGGCCTCCTGGATCGAGAGGCTCTCCACGACGGTGTCGCTGGGCAGGCTGCCCTCGGCCAGGACCAGGCTGGTGGGCGTCATCTCGCAGCCGAGGCTGAGCATCAGCACGCCGGCGATGTTGGGGTGCCGGGCATAACCGTTGAGGGTGCGCAGCAGCACCTGCGCGCCTTCGCTCTCCAGGACCAGGCCGCAGCCGCTCTGGTGGGTCAGGGCGATGACGCCGTCGACGTTCTCGAACTTGTCGAGCGCGCCGCCCCGGAACCGGTCGGCGATGAGCTTGGCGGTGGTGCCGGAGCAGTTCACCGTGGTGAGGATCGCGATGTAGTTCCTGGTGCCGGCCCGGCCGTCGGCGCGGCGGTAGCCGTCGAAGGTTCGGCGTTCGGTCGGGACCGGCAGTTCGGTATGCACGGTACCGAATTCGTGGGTGCGCGCGGCGAGGTCCATGCCGATGTTGTGGCTGTGCACCTGCTCGCCCCGGTGGATCGGCGCCGTGGCGACGCCGATCGACTGGCCGTACTTGTGCACGGTGGCGCCGACGCCGAGGTCGGTCAGGGCCACCTTGTGGCCGCTGGGGATGAGCGTGGTGACGGTGAGGATGCCGTCGCCGATGGGGAGGGTCTCCCCCGGGGCCAGGTCGCGGAGGGCGACGGCGACGTCGTCGCCGGCGGCCATGACCAGCACGGAGGTGCCGGTGGTGATGCTGTCGATGTGTGACATAAGAGGAGTCCTTAGGTAAGCGAGACGGTCGGGTTTACGCCTGGCCGATGATGCCCTTTTCCCAACGACCGGCTTCAAGGTCGTGGGCGATGGCGGTGTACTTGTCGTCGGACAGGTTGTAGAGGAAGTAGACGATCACGGCGGCCAGGGCCAGGGCGACGGCCGGGTAGAGGGTCATCACGGCCTTGATGCCGAAGAGGGTTTCCTCGGACTGGCTGGCCCCCTGGGCGATGTAGCCGGTGACGGCGAGCATCCCGGCGCCCACCAGGGCGGCGATGGACTGGGCGATCTTGCGGGAGAAGTTGAAGGCCGCGTAGGTCATGGTCTCCTTGCGCACCCCGGTGTGCCATTCGCCGTAGTCGATGGTGTCGGAGACGAAGGCCCAGGTGACGGCGTTCGGGATGGCAAGGGCCATGTAGCCGATGGTCACCAGCAGCATGAAGGTCCACAGGTTGGTGGGAATCATGAAGTTCAGGCCGTTGGCGATCACGCCGATGATGAAGCCGCCCATGGCGGTGCGCTTCTTGCCGAACCGGCCGACCAGGCGGGGCACGAACATGATGCCCACGATGGAGGCGCCGATCATGACCAGGTTCAGCACCGGCTGCAGGGCGATGTTTCCGAGGTTGTACTCGGCGAAGAAGATCATCATCATGTTGTTCACGTTCATGGCGGAGATCGTGAACAGGGTCATCAGCACCAGGCCGAGCAGGGGGCGGTTGGTGAAGATCGCCTTGGCGTAGTCCTTCATACCGTTCTGCTCGAAGCCGACGGCGCGGTTGACGTAGACGCGTTCCTTGGTGCCGCGGTAGCAGATGTAGAAGGAGATGATGCCGATCAGGGCGAACACCGCTGAGGCCCACATGTAGTTGGCGCCGGTCATGCCGCCGAACACCATCATGATCGGGATGAACGCGAAGCCGCAGATCCACTGCGCGCCGAGCGAGCCGGCCTGGCGGGTGGTGGCCAGCTGCGCGCGGTCCTTGATGTTGCGGGTCATCACCGAGGCCAGCGACCCGTACGGGTCGTTGGTGAAGGAGTAGATCAGGCCCCAGATGGCGTAGGTGGCTGCCGCGTAGGCGATCTTCCAGCCCATGCTCACGTCGGGCATGGTGAAGGTGACCACGGTCATCACGCCGAGGAGGATCGAGGAGACCATCATGACGGGGCGGAACTTGCCGCGCTTGCCGAACTTGCGGCTGTCGATGTAGGCGGCCGCGATCGGGTCCATGAACGCGTCGAAGATCTTGGCGAGCGAGAAGATCAGGGCCACGACGCCCGCGGCGATGCCGGCGGTGTCGATCCAGAACTTGGTCAGGTAGGACTGGCCCAGGTCGAACATGAAACCGTTGCCGAAGTCGCCGAACCCGTAGGAGACCTTCTCCTTGGTGGAGATGCGCTCGATGGTGGCGGTGCGGACCTCCGGTGCTGCCGGAGCGGCTACGCCAGCATCATTACCAGTGTGAATTGCCATGACTTACTTATGCTCTTTCGGTTGTGGGGATAACGGGGGTGCGGCCGGTTTAGAGGCCGAAGTAGGTGTGCGCGTTGTTGTAGCTGATGTCTTCGACCATCCGGCCGAGGATCGCCTCGTCGTCGGGCACCTCGCCGAGTTCGGCCCATTCGCCGACCAGCTCGCAGAGGATGCGGCGGAAGTACTCGTGGCGCGGGTAGGAGAGGAAGCTGCGGGAGTCGGTGAGCATGCCCACGAAGTTCGACAGCAGGCTCTCGTCGGCGAAGGTCTGCAGCTGCAGGCGCATGCCGCTGCGGGTGTCGTTGTGCCACCAGGCGCTGCCCAGCTGCATCTTCTGCACGGTGTCCTTCTGGTACGAGCCCATCAGGGTGGCCAGCGGCATGTAGTCGTTCGGGTTCAGCGAGTACAGCATCGTGCGGGGAATCGCGTCCTCGGACTCCATCGAGTCGAAGAGCGCGGCGAGCGGCTCCGCGACGGGACGGTCGTTCATTCCGTCGTAGCCGGTGTCGGGGCCGAGCTTGCCGAGCATGACCTGGTTGGTGTTCCGCAGCGCGTGCAGGTGCAGCTGCATGGTCCAGTTCTTGACCGTGTACATCCGCATCAGCGCCTTGAGCACCGCGGTGCGGTACTGGGCGTTCTGCAGCACGGTGAGGGCGCCGCCGCCGATGGCGGTGGTGACGATGGCATCCAGCTCGGCGTCGGTGGCCTCGGCGTAGACCACGGTGTCCAGGGCGTGGTCGGAGAGGCGTCCGCCCATGGAGTGGAAGAAGTCGACCCTGGCGCTCAGCGCGGCGACGATGTCGGCGAAGGCGCCGATCTTGACGCCGGCGGAGGCGCCGAGGGTGAGCAGGTAGTCGGCGTATCCGGCGGCGTGGATGTTCATGGCCTTGTCCGGACGGAACGCCGGGACCACGGTGAACGCCTTCTCGCTCTGCAGCAGTTCGTGGAAGCGCAGGTCGTCCGCCGGGTCATCCGTCGTGCAGATGGCGGTGACGTTGCTGGAGCGGATGAGGCTGCGGCGGGAGAACTCGGGGGTGGCCAGCAGGGCATTGGCGCGGTCGTAGACCTCGCGGGCGGTCTCACGGCTGAGCACCAGGTCGATGTTGAAGAAGCGGCGAAGCTCCAGGTGGGTCCAGACGTAGAGCGGGTTACCGAGGGCCTTCTCCACGGTGCCGGCCCAGGCGTAGAACTTGTCGAAGTCGTCGCCGTCGCCGGTGATCAGGGTCTCCGGCACGCCGTTGGCGCGCATCAGGCGCCACTTGTAGTGGTCGCCCTTCAGCCAGACCTCGGTGATGCTGGCGAAGTTGTCGTCTTCGTAGATCTCCTGCGGGTTCAGGTGGCAGTGGAAGTCGATGATCGGCATGTTCTTGGCGTGGTTGTGAAAGAGCTTCTTCGCCATGTCGGTGCCGAGCAGGAAGTCGTCGTTGAGGAGCATGAGCTGCAGTCCTTGTGTGTCGAGGGTGGGTGAGCGCGCGTTACGCGAGAACGGTGAGGTCGGCGAGAGTGGCGCGGACGCCGCGGTCCCGCAGGCTGGTCAGGCCGGCGGTCACCTGCTCGACCAGACCGTCGAGGGCGGTGAGGTCGGTGCCCCAAAGGCTGGTGTCGGCCAGGATCGTGGCGACGTAACGCTCCGGGGCATCCGTGCCGTAGGCGGCGTGGAAGGTCGCGATGGTCTCGGCGCTGTCGACTGGGGTGATCGACACGGCGGGGTCGCCGCTGTAGGTGAGCAGGATCGCCGAGAGCGCGAGGGTGACGCGCGGCGGGAAGGTGCCGTTGACGGCGTGGAAGCCGGTGAGCACCGGCAGCAGGCGGCTTCTGAACTTGGACGCGCTGTTCAGGGCGATCGCGGCGAGTTCGTGGTGCATGAACGGGTTCTCGAAGCGTTCCTTGACCGACTCGGCGTAGGCGGCGAGCTCGTCGTGCGGCAGGTCGAGCACCGGCATGATCTCCTCGTACATGACGGAGTGCACAAGCGGGCCGAAGTCTTCGTCGAGCATGACGTCGCGCACGGTCTCGACGCCGGCGAGGCGGGCCAGGGAGGCCATGGTGGTGTGCGGGGCGTTGAGCAGGAACACCTTGCGTTCGCGGTACGGGGTCATGTCGTCGGTGACCGTGACGTTCAGGCCGGCCTGGGCCAGCGGCAGGGTCTCGGTGAGTGACTGCGGGCCTTCGATGACCCAGAGCAGGAAGGGCTCGGCCTTGACGATCAGGCGGTCTTCGAAGCCGAACTCGGCGCACAGTTCCTCGGCGCGGTCCTTGGGGTAGCCGGGCACGATCCGGTCGACCAGGCTGGAGCAGAAGGTGTTGTCGGTGTCGACCCACGCCGCGAACTCGTCGCCGAGCTCCCAGTTGGCGGCGGTGGCGAGCACGGTCTCCTTGAGCTTGGCGCCGTTGTGTTCGATGAGCTCGCACGGGATGAGGGTGAAGCCCTTCTTGCCGAGCTCGAAGCGGCGGTAGAGCAGGGCGGTCAGCTTGCCGGGGAAACTGGCGTGCGGCCGGTCGGCCAGCTGGTCGTCTGCGCTGAAGACGATGCCGGATTCGGTGGTGTTGGAGAAGATGAACTCGATGTCGTCGTCTTCGGCGAGGGCGAGGTAGGCCTCGTAGTCGGTGTACGGGTTGATCGTTCCGTTGACCAGGGTGATGACCTCGTGGGTCTGCACCTCTTCGCCGTTCTGCTTGCCTTCCAGCAGCACCGTGTACAGGTTGTCCTGTTCCTCGAGCATGGCGACGAGCCCGCCGGCCAGCGGTTGCACGATCTTCACGCCGCCGTTGAACAGGCCCTGCGTGTTCATCTGCTGCAGCTGCCAGTCCACGAACGCGCGGAGGAAGTTGCCCTCGCCGAACTGGATGGCCCGGGTGGGCAGGTCCGTGGTCGGGTGGATGGCGCTGGTGAGTCGTTCCATGACGTTGGGTCCTTCGGTGTGCTGCGGGGTGGTGTGCGGGTGGGGTGCGGCGGTGATTTCCTCGACGGTGATGCCGACGCTCATGCTGTGGCTCCGGCCCGGCGCGAGGATGACGGCCTGGTCGCGGACGTTGCAGGCCTCGACGCAGACGGTCTCGGTCCATTCGTGGTCGCCGTAGTCGCCCATCGCGGCGGCCTTGATCGTGCCGGGGTTCCAGACGACGGTCTGGGCGGCATCCGTGTCGCCGATCGTGATGGTGCGGGCGTTCGTGACGTCGTCGATGGTGACGGTGCGGGGCATCGGGTAGACCCGGTCGATCTCGGCGCCGATGATGGCGACGGGCAGGGCCGAGCTCGCCGTGACGGGCGGGCTGACGCTGCGGTCGAGGTAGGGCAGGTCGGCCAGGCCGAGGAGCTGGGTGGTGCGGGCGTCGCCGACGGCGAAGTAGGTGTGCAGGGCGGTCTCCACCGAGACGGCGGCCGTGCCCTCGTTCTGCGCGACCAGGTCGAGGGCGAGGCGGGCACCGATGGTCACGGTGTACCGCAGGGACACCGGTTGGGCCACGCCGGCCGCGTCGCGGTGTGCGCCGGCCAGTTCGAAGGTGAGCACCGCATCGGGGCCGACGAGGGCCGCCGCGGTGAGGGTCCAGGGCGAAATGCGCGCCCAGCCGTGGTTGGGCGCGGTGGCGTCGGTGAGGTTGGGTCCGAACCAGGGGAAACAGACCGGGATGCCGCCGCGGAGCGCCGCGGTGGGTGAGAAGGCGCCGTGTTCGCTCATCCACAGCACCGGCTTCTGACCGGTGGGGGTCCACTGGGCGACGTGGGCGCCGTGCAGGTAGACCAGCGCGGTGGCGGTCGGCAGGGAGACTTCGACGGCCGGCAGCGATCCGGCGCCGGTCACCATCCGGATGCCGGCGGGAAGGCTGAGAGCGCTCTCGTGGGCCGATCCGAGTTCGTGCACCGTTTCCTGCATGAGTTCCTCCACTGTGAGAATCAGCCAGATTGAATCTCTGGTGTTCCGTCTGACAGAACACAAGTCCGTCACGTGAACTCAACATAACCCCGGGGGAATCCATTTAGCAACTTGACGTGCTAGGCAATCGGCGTCAGACGCAGACCGAGGGGCTCAACCAGCCGATTGTGGGTTTGTCAAGGGTCCGACGACATTGAATCGGCGGCAGCGAACCCTTCGAGGCCCTGATGATTCCACAATCGTGGTTAAATGGTCCATAGGACAGAACTTCACAACAGAGGTGGGACACATGACGATGGCGAGCGAGATCGAGGCCACGAACGCGCCTGAGCCGGAAGGTCTGGGCACCCCGGGCAAGGACAATGCGGCGCAGAAGCTGTTGAGGGTGCTCGAGGCCGTGTCGAACCCCGGCGACGCCCACCGGCTCAGCGATCTGGTGAAGGAAACCGGGCTGGCCAAGACCAGCGTGTTCCGTCTGCTCAGCGAGCTGATCGACAGTGGCTACGTCACCCGCCGCCCCGACGGCAGCTACGCGCCCGGCCGCTCACTGCGGCTGCTCGCGCTCAAGCTCACCGCCGGGCCCAACGACTCAGACCTGGTGGGCGCCCGGTTGCGTCGGCTTCAGACGGACGTGCACAGCACCATCCACTTCGCGCTGCGCACCGGGGACTTCGCCACCTATGTGGAGAAGATCGAGGACACCGCCCAGCCGATCCAGATCGCGTCGCGGGTCGGCGGTCAGATTCCGCTGCACTCGACGGCGATCGGCAAGGCGATCCTGGCGCACCTCACCGAGAGCGAGGTGCGCAGCTACGCCAGCCGCACCGGTCTTCGCACCCGCACCGAGTACACCATCACCACTGTCGCCGATCTGCTCGCCGATGGGGCGCTGGTGCGTAACCGCGGCTTCTCCATCGACGACCAGGAGAACGAGGAGCACATCCGCTGCATGGCCGTGCCGGTGTTCGACACCCAGCAGCACCTCATCGGTGGCATCGGCATCACGACGATCGCCCCCCTGGTGCCCCGGGAGAAGCTCGAGTCCTACGCTCCGCTGCTGATGACGGCGGCCCGCGACGTGATGACGCTGCTTTAGCCCTCAACCACAGAATGACCCCGGCAATCGCCGGGGTCATTCTCTGTGGGCTGGAAATGCCAACTCGCTGATCGAGCGGCTGCGCGGATCGGCCGGACCCGCACGCCGCATTCGACGGGATTAACCCTGGCGAGCCTTGAATCGGGGGTTCAACTTGTTGATGACGAATGTGCGCCCGTGGCGCCGCACCGTCTGTGAACCCTGCATCTTCTTCATCGAACCCAGTGAATTGCGTACCTTCATCCTGGCTCCCTTCCGTCGGTTACCCAGAGCAACGCGAAACGGACGGATTTATTCCGCGCCGGCGGCTTCCGGCACGTCGAGCACCCGGCGCGGACCGGCGCCGTCGGTGCGCAGGCGGTCGTCGGAGTTCACGACGGCGCACCGGGTCTGGGACAGGCAGCCGCAGCCGATGCAGCCGGTGAGTTCGGCCTGCATCCGTTCGAGCACCGCCTGCTGCCGGGCGAGGTGCTCGCCCCAGGTGGCGGAGATGGTGCTCCACTCGGCCCGGCTGGGTGGGCGGCTGTCCGGCAGGTCCTTCAGCATCTCGGCCACCTCGGCGAGCGAGATCCCGTAGCGCACCGAAACCTGGATCAGGGCGATGCGCCGCAGCACGTGCCGTGGGAAGAGCCGCGCGTTGCCGTTCGAGCGCAGCGCCGGGATCAGCCCGAGCGTCTCGTAGTAGCGCACGGTGGAGACCGGCACCCCGGCGCGGGCGGCTACCTGTCCGATGGGCAGCAGATCATTGCTGGACAAGTGCTCTGACAGTGGGCCTTCTCCTTGATCTCAAGTGCACTTGAGACGATATCGTAAACAAATGACCGCATACACGCTTCCCCCGCTGACCTATGACTACGCCGCCCTCGAGCCCGCCATCAGCGGGCGCATTATGGAGCTCCACCACAGCAAGCACCACCAGGCCTATGTGACCGGCGCCAACGCCGCGCTCGACCAGCTTGCTGAGGCCCGCGAATCCGGCAACCTCACCTTCGTCAACAAGCTGTCGAAGGACCTCGCGTTCAACCTCGGCGGCCACGTCAACCACTCCATCTTCTGGACCAACATGTCCCCGAACGGTGGCGACAAGCCCACCGGCGAGCTCGCTGCCGCGATCGACGACACCTTCGGTTCGTTCGAGAAGTTCCAGGCGCACTTCACCGCCGTCGCCATGGGCGTGCAGGGCTCCGGCTGGTCCATCCTCGCGTGGGACACCCTGGGCCAGCAGCCCATCATCGTGCAGCTCTACGACCAGCAGGGCAACCTCCCCGCCGGCATCGTTCCGCTGCTGATGCTCGACGTCTGGGAGCACGCCTACTACCTCGACTACCAGAACGTGCGCGCCGACTACGTCAAGGCCTTCTGGACCGTCACCGACTGGGAGAACGTCTCCGCTCGTTTCACCGCGGCGCGCGACACCACCTCCGGCCTGATCACGCTCTAACTCAGCGCGTCCGTCTCGCGAGCCGTGACTTAAGCACCTGAAACGAGAGTTTTTCGGGGCTTAGCTCACGGCTCGCGTGCGTGTGGCGGGGTCAGTCGGAGACCACGGCGTCGAGCACGGGCAGGCGGGCCGCGTGGATCGCCGGCCACAGAGCCGCCAGCACGCCGACCAGGGCGGCCACCCCGAGCATCGATCCCAACTGCCCCCACGGAACCGCGAGTTCGGTCAGCCCGACCTCGGTGAACACCGTGGGCATCACCGAGGCGATCCCCACCCCGACGATCATGCCGACCACGGTGCCGAACACGGCCGTGAGCACGGATTCGATGGTGATGATGCCGGCCAGTTGCAGGCGACCGAGACCGACCGCGCGCATCAGGCCGATCTCCCGGGTGCGTTCGATCACCGACAGGGCCAGGGTGTTCACGATGCCCAGGATGGCGATGATGATCGACAGCGCCAGCATCGCGTAGAGGATGCCCAGGATCTGGTCGACCTGCCCGGCCAGCTGGCCGGCGAACTCCTCCTTGTCGAGCACCGACAGCACCACGTACGGCGCCACGGCTGCAGCGACGTCGGCGCGCACCTCGGCCGACGTCGACGATGCCGCCGATGTGACCAGCAGGGAGTCGATCATGGTCTGCGCCGCCGGCACTATCGTGTCGAAGGCCTCGTCCGGCATGATGATCGGCGCACCGATCAGGGCGGTGTCGACGATGGCCCCGATCTGAGCGGATGCCTCCCCCGTTGCCGTCGTGAACGTCACGTCGTCGCCGACCTGCCAGTCGTGGTCATCGGCGACGCCCTGCTGCACGGCGACCTCCCCGTCGGCGAACGAGTCGAGCGTGCCGTCGACCGCATCGAAGTCGAGGGTGTTCCCGATCGATTCGGGTGGAATGGCCACCACGACGAGCGAGCGATCGGCGGCGGATCCGCCGGCGTCCTGGGCCAGCATGGCCGGTCCGTACCGGAGCATGTCCACCGACTCCACGGTGCCCAGTGCGCGCAGGTCCGCCACCGCACCGACCGGGACCGACTCCGCAGCCGACTGCACCGAGAAGTCGGCGATCCAGCCGTCGTCGACGATCGCGCGGGTGGAGACCGTGGCCGAGGCGGCGAGCACCGACGCCGCGCCCACCAGGGCCATCCCGATCACGAGGGCCCCGGCGGTGTTCGCGGTGCGGCGCGGGTTTCGGATGACATTGCCCCTGGCCAAACGGCCGAGTGGTTTGAACGCGACCACGAAGACGGCGGCCAGGGCGCTCACGGAGTACCGGGCGATGACCGTCCTGGATGAGGATGGAGCCGAACACCTGCCCCGGGGAAGCGCCGATTGCGCGCAGCAGCGCGAATTCGCGCATCCGTTGCTGCACCGACATCGCGAAAGTATTGGAGATGATGAAAGCGCCCACGAACAGGGAGATGCCGGCGAAGACCAGCATGAACGTCTGCACGAAGCCGAGCGTGTCGTTGATGTCCGCTGTGGCCTCGGCGCGCATGTCGGTGCCACCGACGGTTTCGACGTCCGTGGCACCGGTCGTTCCCACCGCCGCGGCGATGCGCTCGACGAGCACCTGCTCGCTGACCCCGTCGTCGCCGTAGACATCGATGCTGGCGACCAGGCCGTCTGCGGCATATGCGGCTGTGGAGCTGGCCACATCGAGGTAGACGATGGTGGCACCGGCCATGGGAGCACCCAGTGACACTTCGCCCACGACCGTGACGGTTTCGATGGCGCCGGAGAGAACCACGGTGGTGGTGTCGCCGACCGCCAGGCCAGAGGATTCGAGGGTCGCCGATTCCAGCGCGATCTCGCCCGCACCGCTGGGTGCGTGACCGGAGACGATCTCTGCGGTGTCGTCGGCCGGGTAGAGCGCCGTGCCGAAGCTCGGCGCCTGGGTGCTCACGACGGCGGTACCGTCGGCGCCGACGAGCACGATCGGGCCGGAGATCGCCGGCAGCGCCAGGCGCACTCCAGCGACCCGCTCGATGGTCTGGGCGAGGGACGCGGCGATGGGCTCGCGCACGTCGCCGGCCGTGCTGCCGTTCTGGGAGGCGCTGGCGGCGGGCTCGCTGCCGCGCACGTACGCATCCCCCTGCATCGAGCTGGCCACGATGCCGGTGAAGGTGGATCCCATCATGGTGCGCAACGAGAACGTGCCCGCCACGAACGCGACACCGAGGGTCACTGCCAGAAGCGACAGCAGGAAGCGCACCAGGTGGGCGCGGATGCCGCGCAGGGCGACCCTGGTCATCGCCGGGCCGATCCGGTGGGAGTGGAGACGGTGCCCGAATCGGCATCGGATTCGGCGTCGGACTCATCGCCGAGTGAGCGCATCACATCGAGCACCGATGCCTGGCTGGGGTCGGTGAGCTCGTGCACCAGCCGGCCGTCGGCCAGGAAGAGCACCCGGTGCGCGAAGGCCGCCGCGCGGGCGTCGTGGGTCACCATGACCACGGTCTGGCCGAGGTCGTCGACCGAGCTGCGCAAGAACTTCAGCAGGTCGCCGGCGGATGTGGAGTCGAGGTTGCCGGTGGGCTCGTCGGCGAACACCACGGCCGGCTGGGCCACGAGGGCGCGGGCGCAGGCCACCCGCTGCTGCTGGCCGCCGGAGAGTTCGCTGGGCCGGTGATGCAGGCGGTCTTGCAGGCCGACGGCTGCCACGACGGCGTCGAAGTGGGCGCGGTCCACCGGACGCCGGGCGATGTCCAGCGGCAGGGTGATGTTCTCGGCTGCGGTGAGGGTGGGGATCAGGTTGAAGGCCTGGAAGATGAAGCCGAGCCGGGTGCGCCGCAGCTGGGTGAGCTGGCGCTGGGACATGCGGCCCACGTTCTGGTCGTCGACCACCACGGTGCCGGCGGTGACGGTGTCCAGGCCCGCCATGCAGTGCATGAGTGAGGACTTGCCCGAGCCCGACGGGCCCATGATCGCGGTCAGTTCGCCGCGGGCGAAGTCCACGTCGATGCCGTCCAGCGCGCGTACCTCGGTCTCGCCGGAGCCGTAGGTCTTGACCAGTCCCCTGGCGTACGCGATCACGGATGCCGGCGGCGCTTGAAGGGAGCGCGTGGGGTGGTTCGATGAGAGCGTCGGGGTTGTCATGCCGGTCCTTTGCTGTAGGCAGCGCGGGCGCGCTGGGGTCGATCCCCAGTGTGCTCCGGCGCCCACAGCGCGACATCAGGACGAACCCTGGCTCTACCCTGAGTGAACCCTGAGTACTGGCCCCTAACCGGGGAGCACGTACCGGTGCCGGATGTGGTGCCGGTCGGCGCTGGCCTGCCAGAATTCGACCTCGGTCGGTCGCACGGCGTAGAGCTGCCAGGCCGGGTTGGTGCTGCCGTCGGCGGCGGGGCGTGCGGCCCAGTCCCTGGCGGAGGCCTCGGCCGAGAGCTCGACGACCCGGCCGACCAGGCGCACCTGGCGGCCCGACTCCGACCAGTAGAAGTTCATCGCCGCCTGCGGGTTGGCCGCCAGCTCGCGACCCTTGCGGGAGGTGCGTGCGGTGGCGAACTGCCAGCCGTCCTCGTCCAGGTCCTTGAGAATGAGCATCCGCGACGACGGCGCACCGGCCGCTGTGCCCGTGCCGGCGCCGACGGTGGCGAGGCTGAACGCGTGCGGCTGGCGCACCCCGGCGGCGAGCGCCCCGTCGAGCCAGGACAGGAACAGCTCCGCGGGGTCGGCCGGCGCGGTGGCCGGGTCGAACGATGGCAGGTCATCGGGAAAATCGGGCAGGGCGCGCAGCCGCGCTCTCAGGGTTTCGCTCACGTCGCGAGCCTACCCATCCCCCGCGAACTGTGAGAAAAGCACCGAAAACTCGAGATTGAAGGTGCTTAACTCACAGTTCGCGGGAGGGGAAGGGCTAGACCCAGGCACCCGCCTGGAGGGTGGCGCGCACGGTGAGGTCGGCGTCGAGCAGCACCAGGTCGGCGCGGAGGCCCGGCCGGATGCGGCCGCGGTCGGCAAGGGCGAGCAGGTCGGCGGGGTTCTGGGTGGCGGCCCGGATCGCGAGCGCCAACGGCACCCCGGCCGTGAGCACGGCATATCGCACCGCGTGGCTGAGGGTGAGTACGCTGCCGGCGATGGTGCCGTCGACCAGTCTCGCCTCGCCGTCCGCCACCCGGACATCCAGGGCGCCCAGTTTGTAGTCGCCCTCCTCGGCGCCGGCCGCGGCCATGGCATCCGTCACGAACACCGGGCGGGCGGGACTCTCGGTGATCAGGCGCACCACGGCCGGATGCAGGTGCACCCCGTCGGCGACCAGCTCGGCGAACACCGTGGGGTCCTCGAGCATCGCCAGGGCGGCACCCGGTTCCCGGTGGTGCAGCGGCCGCATGGCGTTGAAGAGGTGGGTGCCCGCCGTGGCGCCGGCCGCGATGGCCGCCCGGGTGAGGTCGTAGTCCGCGTCGGTGTGGCCGATGGCGGCAACGGCGCCGTACTCCACGATGCGCGCGACGGCTTCCAGGCCGCCCTCCAGCTCCGGGGCGATGGTGACCATCCGCACCGCGCCGCCGCCGGCGCCCAGCAGCCGGTCGACTCCGGCCGGGTCCGGCAGCAGCAACAGCTGCTCGGCGTGGGCGCCCCGGTGCGCGGGGCTCAGCCACGGGCCCTCCAGGTGGATGCCGGCCAGCAGGCCGTCCCGCACCAGCTCGGCGAGCGCGCGCACCAGGCGCTCCATCTCCTCGATGGGCGCGGTGACCAGGCTGGCCATCAGGGTGGTGGTGCCGTGGTCGCGGTGAGTCTCCGCGATGCGCACGGCGACGGTGGCGGTGTCCGGATCGTTGAAGCTGACCCCGCCGCCGCCGTGGTTGTGGACGTCGACGAAGCCCGGCGCGAGTACACCGGCCGGCAGGTCGACATCCGCGGCCCGGGGCGGCTCGCCGGCGCCGCAGGCGACGATCAGGCCGCCGCGCACCTCGACCCAGCCGGGGGTGAGTTCCCGGTCGGGCAGGATCACCGTGCCCGCGGCGAGCAGCAGCGGTGTGTCGGTGCCCGGCCTGGCATCGCCGGGCAGCGCGGGGGTGTGACCGGGCTCTGCCCGGACGGGTCGGGAGGTGAGCGGTGTCATGACGGGGTCTCCGGGGTTCTGGTTGACGCGGCGCTCAGCCGCGCACGGTGAGGAAGGTGTCCCCGGCTGCGAGGTCGAGCCCGGCGGCCACGGCGTCGGCCAGGGTGATGTCCTCCGCCTGACGCTCCAGGATGATCACCGGCACGATCGGGTCGCGGCCGCTCGCCACGATGGCGGGAACGTCGTAGCTGACGATCACGTCGCCGGCCGTGACGGTGTCGCCCTGCTGGGCGCGCAGGGTGAACCCGTCGCCCTTCAGCTGCACGGTGTCGATGCCGAGGTGCACAAGAACCCCGGCGCCCTCCGGCGACACGATGACAAAGGCGTGCGGAAAGACCTTGAGCAGTTTTCCGCTGATCGGGGCGATCGCGTCGACGACCTCGCGGGGAGGATCGATCGCGCCGCCGGGCCCGACGATCGCCTGGGCGAAGGTCGGGTCCGGCACCTGGCCGAGCGCAACGGCCCGGCCGGGCACGGGCGCGAGAACGGCCAGGGTGGTGCTCGTCACCGCAGGTCCTCGATGTCGTCGGCCAGGTTCTCGGCCTCGGGGCCGACGATGACCTGCACGATGGTGCCGGACCTGAAAACGCCGTGCGCGCCGGCGGCCTTGAGCGCGGGCTCGTCAACCAGCGCCGGGTCGGTCACTTCGGTGCGCAGGCGGGTGATGCACGCCTCAATGTCGACGACGTTGTCGGCGCCGCCGAGGCCGGCCAGGATCTGCTCTGCCTTGGTACTCATCATCTTCTCCTCGAGTGTTGCTGGGTCTTACAGGTCGGTGAAGGTGCTCTCGTCGCCGAGGAGCCCGTGCGGGTCGGCCCTTGACAACGAACCGCCGCACCTCCATTATCGAAGTAATTGGACCGTACCAGTACGGACCACAAAGCGAAAGTGGTCCGGTTGGTTCCCATCCAACCCCCAGCGGCCAGACCCCCGGAAGGTGCAGCGGTAATGACACAGCTCGACGACAGCCCGGTACTCGCCGGCGGCGCGGTGCCCAAACACGCCCAGCTGCGCTCCATCCTGCTCGAGCGGGTCGAGACCACCCTGGCGCCGCACGCCGCGATTCCGCCCGAACGCAAACTGATGGCCAAGTACGGCGTGAGCCGGTCGACGGTGCGGGAGGCGATCCGCCAGCTGGTGGAGGAGGGCGTGCTCTACCGCATCCAGGGCAAGGGCACCTTCGTCACCGGCGAGCGCGTGCAGAGCGACCTGCACCTGGCCTCGTTCACCGAAGACATGCGCCGGCGCGGACTCGTGCCGGCCACGATCGTGATGGCGTCCACGCTGATCGAGGCGCCCCTGGAGGTGCGGGCGGCGCTGGGCCTGAAAATCGGCGCCCAGGTGCAGCAGGTCGAACGGCTCCGGCTGGCCGGCGGCATCCCGATGGCCTACGAACGCGGGTACTACCCGGCCGCCCTGCTGCCCGATCTGGGCAGCCAGGACCTCACCCGGTCGCTCTACGCCACCTTCGCGACCGAGTACGGCCTGCGCATCGACCACGCCGAACAGACCGCCTGGGCCGAGTCCGCGGATGCCGCGCTCGCCGACCCCCTCGGCATCGCCGTGGGCGTGCCCCTCCTGGTTTTCCGCCGCACCTCATCGGCGGGATCCACACCCGTCGAGCACATCACCTCCTGGTACCGGGGTGACCGCTACCAGATCCACATGACCCTCGACCTCAACCACGAACTGTAAGTCAGCCTGCCTCACCCTGCCCGGGTGGCACCGCCGAGCTCATCGGCAGCGCCAGCATGCCCACTTGCTACGCCGTGGTCCTTCAGCCGCACGTGCACCACTCGATAGTCCACAAGACACAACAGAGCACCACAGGAGGAATCCATGTCCAGCACCACCGTAGATGCCGGAACGGGACGAAAAATCCCGGGCCTCGCCCAACTCCAGCGCATCGGTCGCAGCCTCATGCTGCCGATCGCCGCCCTGCCCGCCGCCGGATTGCTCCTGCGCCTGGGCCAGCCCGACCTGCTGGGCGCCATCCCGGGCTTCGAGACCGGGGCGGCCGTGATCGCCTCCGCCGGTGGTGCGCTCTTCGACAACCTCCCGCTGCTCTTCGCCGTCGGCGTGGCGATCGGCTTCGCCAAGAAGGCCGACGGGTCGACCGCCCTGGCCGCCGTGGTCGGCTACCTGGTGTTCAGCAATGTCGGCAAGGCCATGTCGCCGCTCGTGATGGGACTGCCGGACGAGGGGGCCGAGCAGGTGCTGGTGAACTACAACGTTCTCGCCGGCGTGCTCATGGGCGTCGTCTCCGCCGTGCTGTGGCAGAAGTACCACCGGATCAAACTGCCCAGCTACCTGGCCTTCTTCGGCGGCCGCCGCTTCGTGCCGATCATCACCGCGGTCGCTGCCCTGATCCTGGGTGTTCTGCTCAGCTTCGTCTATCCGGCGTTCAGCGGCGGCCTCACCTCGTTCGGCGCGTTCGTCAGCTCCAACGACATCTGGGGTGGCTTCCTCTACGGCACCGCGAACCGGCTGCTCATCCCCGTGGGCCTGCACCACATCCTCAACTCGATGATGTGGTTCGTCATCGGCGACTACAACGGCGCCACCGGCGACCTGCACCGCTTCTTCGCCGGCGACCCCACGGCCGGTTCGTTCATGACCGGGTTCTTCCCCATCATGATGTTCGCCCTCCCGGCCGGCGCCCTGGCCATCTGGCAGGAAGCCAAGAAGTCGCAGAAGAAGATCGTCGGCGGCATCATGCTCACCGGCGCCCTCACGGCCATGCTCACCGGCGTCACCGAGCCGCTGGAATTCTCGTTCATGTTCGTCGCGTTCCCGCTCTACGCCATCCACGCGGTGCTCACCGGCACCTCGCTCGCCCTGGTGAACTTCCTGGGCATCCGGGACGGCTTCAGCTTCAGCGCCGGCGCCTTCGACTACATCCTCAACTTCGGCCTCGCCGAGAAGCCGTTGCTGCTCATCCCCATCGGGTTGGCCTACGGCGTTGTCTACTACTTCCTGTTCCGGTTCGTCATCCGCCGCTGGAACCTGAAGACACCGGGCCGGGGCGACGACATCGTGGAGGAGGCGGCCCCCGACGCCACCTCGAAAACCACCGTCTAGCCCGGTCGGCCGGTGCCGCGAGTCCCGCTCGCGACACCGGCCGGCAGCACGTTTCCCGCACCATCCACTCATCACCATCGCACCTGGAGCATCCCTTGGCTGAAGTAGTCGTCCTCGAATCCGAGACGAACGCCGGCATCATCGCCGCCGCATCGATCAGAGCGCTGATCAGCCAGAAAGCGGATGCGGTTCTCGGTCTCGCCACCGGCTCCACCCCGATGTCGCTCTACAGCGCCCTCGCCGACTCGCTGCGGCAGGACCCGCTGGATGTCAGCCGGGTGCGCGGTTTCGCGCTCGACGAATACGTGGGCCTGCCCAGCGGCCACCCGGAGAGCTACCGGGCCGTGATCACCCGCGACGCGGTGCTGCCGCTCGGTCTGACCCCCGGCAACATCCGGGTGCCCAACGGTGACCTGGCCACCCTGGAGACCGCGGGCACCGACTACGAGGCCGCCATCCGCGCCGCCGGCGGCGTAGACGTGCAGATCCTCGGCATCGGCCGCACCGGCCACGTCGGATTCAACGAACCCGGCTCCTCCTTCGCCTCCCTCACCCGGGTGAAGACCCTCACCGAGAAGACCAGGGCCGACAACGCCCGGTTCTTCGACTCCCCCGACGACGTCCCCATCCACTGCATCACCCAGGGCCTGGGCACGATCCGCCGGGCCCGTCACCTGATCCTGCTGGCCTTCGGCGAGGAGAAGGCCGAGGCCATCGCGGCGGCGGTCGAGGGTCCGGTCACCTCGAGCAGCCCGGGCTCCGTCATCCAGTTGCACCCGCATGTCACGGTGCTCGTGGACGAGGCGGCCGCCTCCCGCCTGGCCAACCTGGACTACTACCGGTACGCGTACGCGAACAAGCCGGCCTGGCAGGTCGTCTAAACCAGCGCCCCGAGCGCGGCGATGACCGCGGCCGCACCGAGAACGACCACCAGGCCGTACCCGCAGGTGCTCAGGATCACCTGGCCGCGCTCCCCGATCCGGCCGCCCCAGACCGCCCCGACGGCGACCAGGACCAGTTGCCAGGCCAGGGAGGCGACCAGGGCACCGGCCACGAACACGAGCGGCGCCACCTCGAGGCCGAGGGACGGCGGGAGCGCCGCGGTCAGCGCCGTGAAGTAGAGCAGCGTCGCCGGGTTGATCGCGGTCAGCCCGGCGAACGTGAGAAACACCCGGCCGGGTGCCGACGGGCGGCGCCCCCGGTCGGCCGCCAAGGCCGGGCCCCTCCGGCGCAGCAGCCCGTGGGCGCCGAGCATCACGAGGATCAGTCCGGCGCAGAGCGCCGGGGCCGCTCCCCACGAGGCGATCACCGGGGCGGCGGCCGCACCGAGCAGCACCGCGGCGGCGCAGTAGAGCCCGTCGACCGTCGCAACGGCCAGCGCGGCAGCCGCCCCCGCGCGGAAGCCGCCGGCCAGGGCCTCCCGCACCAGGAGCAGGCCGATGGCGCCGAGCGGCACGGCCACGCCCCAGCCGGCCAACAGCCCGCCGACGAACAACGGTCCCCAGGTGATCTCCATGCGCACGATCCTGCCGCGCCGCTGCACCCCGCCCCTAGTATTTCGCGGCGGCACGGCTACAATCGCGGCATGGACGATCTGGACGGCGAAATTATCGGTATTCTGCGCACCGACGGGCGCATTTCTTTCAGTGCGCTGGGCACCGCGGTGGGGCTCAGCACAAACGCCGCTGCCGCCAGGGTGCGGAAGCTCGAGGCCTCCGGGGTCATCGTGGGCTACCGGGCGATCCTGGCCGATGATTCCCCGTTGGGACCGCTCGGGCTGGAGGCGTTCATCGACGTGCGGCTGCGCGCCGATGCGGACTCCGAAACCTTCCTGCACGCGGCGCTGGCCGAACCGGAGGTGCGCGACGCCGCGCACGTGACCGGCCCGTACGATTACCTGCTGCACGTCTGGGTCAGCGACACCACCCACCTGAACGAGTTGTTGCACCGCCTGAAGAAACAGGCCGGAGCCGGCCAGACCCAGACCCGGCTCGCGTTGCGACCGCCCGCCACCGCGAGGGAGTGACCCGCGCCGATAGGATCGTGCGGTGCCCACGTCCCTCGCCCAGTCCCCCGGCGCCCGGGTCGGCCTGTCCATCGCCGTCGCGACCGGGCTGTACGGCGTCTCGTTCGGCGCCCTGTCCGTCGCATCCGGATTGACCGTCTGGCAGACTCAGGCGCTCAGCCTGCTGCTGTTCTCCGGCGGGTCGCAGTTCGCGTTCATCGGGGTCATCGCCGGCGGCGGCACACCGGTGGCGGCCGCGAGCGCGGCGGCGCTGCTGGGCATCCGCAATGCGGTGTACGGGATGCAGATGAATGTACTGCTGCACCCGCGCGGCTGGCGGCGGTTCGCCGCAGCCCACGTGACCATCGACGAGTCCCTGGCCACCAGCACCGGCCAGACCGACCCGGTCGAGCAGAAGCGCGGCTTCTGGGTCGCCGGGATCGGCATCTTCGTGCTGTGGAACCTGTTCACCCTGGTCGGCTCGCTGGCCGGCGACGCGTTGGGCGACCCGAAACGCTGGGGCCTGGACGGCGCCGCCGTCGCCGCGTTCCTGGCGCTGCTCTGGCCCCGGCTGCGGTCGCGGGAGGCCGGCGCGATCGCCGTGGCCTGCGCCCTCGCCACCGTGCTCACCGTGCCGTTTGTGCCGCCCGGCATACCGATTCTCGTGGCCGCGGTCGTGGCCGGCCTGATCGGCTGGTTCGGCTACCGCAGCGGGCCGGATGGTGAGGGCCTGGAGCCGGACGTCGATCCGTACCCGGTCGAGCCCGGTAGAACGGCGAGCTCGTGACCCTGTGGGGGTGGATCCTGGTGGCCTGCGCCGTGGGTTTCCTCACGAAGCTGCTCGGCTACCTGGTGCCCAAGAAATGGCTCACCAACCCCCGGGTGGCCCGCGTGGCCGGCACCCTCACCATCGGCCTGCTGGCCTCACTCACGATCGCGAACACCGTGGCATCCGGGCAAACCCTCGCCGTCGACGCCAGGCTCGGCGCCCTCGTCGCGGCCGCCGTCGCGCTGTGGTTGAAGGCACCGTTCCTCGTCGTGGTCATCGTGGGCGCGGCCGCGGCCGCCGGCCTGCGGCTGCTCGGCCTGCCGTAACCTCCGGCATTTCCCACGACCGGCGGAGAATCCGTTGACAGTCGACGTATCGTCATGTCATGCTTGTGATTGTTCAAGCAAGCGTGAATAGATATGCAAAGGATGTACGGCGACGATGCTGTTAGACACTGATGTCAGCCAGGTTGAGGCCTGGCGCGAGCTGCAGGCACACCTGGCCGCGGCATCCGCCCCCGACCGGAACGCCCTGCTGCACCGGCGGGCGAACGACACCCGCAGCGATGTGGTGCGGATGATCGGCCACGCCGGCCAGGGCCACATCGGCGGCGACTTCTCGGTGACCGACATCCTCACCGTGCTCTTCAACGGTGTGCTGCGGATCGATCCGGCCCACCCCGAGAAGGCCGGCCGCGACCGGTTCGTGCTGAGCAAGGGCCACTGCGCCGCCGCTCTCTACGCCACGCTGGCCAGTTGCGGCTACTTCTCGCCCGGCGAACTGCTCACCTTCATGGGCCCGCTCTCCGCCCTCAACGGGCACCCCAACCGCAACAAGGTGCCCGGCGTCGAAACCAACACCGGGCCCCTCGGCCACGGCCTGCCCGTGGCGGTGGGCCAGGCCATGGCCGCGAAGCTGGCCGGCAACGGCGCCCGCGTCTTCGCCGTCATGGGCGACGGCGAGATGCAGGAGGGCAGCAACTGGGAGGCCCTGATGGCCGGCGCCCACTACCGCCTCGACAACCTGACCGCGATCGTCGACCGCAACCGCCTGCAACAGGGCGCCCGTACCGAGGACACCTCGTCACTCGACCCGCTCGATGAGAAGCTGATCGCGTTCGGCTGGGAGCTGCGGATGATCGACGGCCACGACTACGAGCAACTCGCGGCGGCCTTCGAGCCGTCCCGCACCGGCAAGCCCGTCGCCGTGATCGCCAACACCACCAAAGGCAAGGGCGTGTCGTTCATAGAGGACCGGGTGGAGTGGCACCATAAAGTGCCGTCCAAGGAACAGGTTGTGCTGGCACTGGAGGAATTGGCATGAGCACCACGACGACCACGGCGGCCCCGGCCGTCTTCGACAACCGCACCGCGTTCGCGGACGAGCTGATCACGCTCGCCCGGGCGGATGACCGGGTTGTCGCCGTCTGCAACGACTCCGTCGGATCGAGCAACCTCGTCGCCTTCCGCGACGAGTTCCCCGACCGGCTGATCAACGTCGGCATCGCCGAACAGAACATGGTCGGCGTGGGCGCCGGCCTGGCCAGCGCCGGCTACATCCCGTTCGTCTGCGCGGCCGGGCCGTTCCTGACCGGGCGCTCGCTCGAGCAGGTGAAGGCCGACGTGGCGTACAGCCACCACCCCGTCATCCTGTGCGGGATGAGCCCCGGCATGGCATACGGTGAGCTCGGTCCGACCCACCACTCGGTGGAGGACTTCTCCTGGCTGCGCGCCCTGCCGGGCCTGGACATCGTTGTGCCGGCCGACCGGCTGCAGACCCGGCAGGCCGTGCAGCAGGCCGTGGCCAGCCCGCGCCCGATGTACATCCGGGTGGGCCGGCACAAGGTCCCGGATGTCTCGCCGGCCGACTCCGTGCTCGAACGCGGCCGGTTCCAGACCCTCCGTGAGGGCACCGATGTGACCCTGATCGGCACCGGCACCCTGGTCTCCCGCGCCCTCGAGGCCGCGGAGCTTCTGGCCGCCGACGGCCTGTCGGTACGGGTGCTCAACGCCGCATACATCGCCCCGCTGGATGTGCCGGCGATCATCGCCGCCGCCGAGCAGACCGGTGCGATCATCATCGCCGAGGAGGGCAACGTGGCCGGCGGACTCGGCGCCGCGGTCGCCTCCGTCGTCTCCCAGCTGGGCCGGGATGCCCGCGTGCCGCTCCGGATCCTCGGCCTCACCGAGTTCGCCCCGACCGGCAGCACCGACTTCCTGCTCGACTACTTCGGCCTCACGGCCGCCCACCTCGCCGCCGCCGCCAGGGACGCTCGCCAGAATGGCTGACCTGCCCGCCCGTTCCGATCCAGCGACCACAGGGTCGCCGGTGATCGTGGCGATCGACCAGGGCACCAGCTCCACCAAGGTACTCATCGTCGACGACACCGGTGCCGTTGTGTCGTCGGCCGTGATCCCCATCGGGCAGACGCACCCGCAACCCGGCTGGGTGGAGCAGGACGCCGAGGAGATCGTGCAGAGCGTTTTCGCCGGCATCCGGGCAGCGGCGACCGGTTTCGGCGAGCGCGTCGCCGGCGTCGGCCTGTCCAGCCAGCGCGAATCCGCGCTGGTCTGGGACCGGGCCACGGGAGCGGCCCTGGGCCCGGTGCTCGGCTGGCAGGACCGCCGCACCAGCGTCCACGCCGCCGACCTGTCCCGGGCCGGCCACGCCCCGCTCGTACGGGAGGTCACCGGGCTCCCGATCGACCCGATGTTCTCGGCGCTCAAGCTCGGCTGGCTCCTCGACCAGGTCGACCCCGACCGCGCCCGCAGCATCGCCGGCGAGATCTGCGTCGGCACCGTCGACTCCTGGCTGCTCTTCCGCCTCACCGGCGAACACCGCATCGAGGCCGGTAACGCGAGCCGCACCCAGCTGCTCAACCTGGCCACCGTCGACTGGGACGACCGGCTGCTCGAGCTCTTCGGGGTGCCCAGGGCGGCCCTGCCGCGCGTCTGTGCCTCGTCGACACCGAGCGCCGTTGTGCACGGCGTCGACACCCTCCCGGCCGGCAGCCGGGTGCTCGCGGTGATGGGAGACTCCCATTCCGCCCTGTACGCGCACGGTGTGCGGGATCCCGGCACCGTCAAGGTGACCTACGGCACCGGTTCGTCGATCATGGGGCTCGTGCCCCGCGGCGACGGCGCCGAACCAGGCAGCATCGGCCCGGCCGGCGACGGCCTGGTGACGACCCTGGCCTGGCAGAGCGACACGGCTGCCCACTACGCGTTCGAGGGCAACATCCTCTCCACGGGCTCCACGATGGTGTGGCTGGCCGAGCTGCTCGGGCAGAGCCCCGGTGAGCTGTTCGACCTGGCCCGGTCGGCACCCGCCGACCACGGCCTCGACCTGGTCCCGGCGTTCTCGGGCCTCGGCGCGCCGTGGTGGGACGAGACGGCCCGGGCCCTGGTGATCGGGCTCACCCTCGGCTCCGGTCCCGCTGAGCTGGCCCGGGCGGCAGCCGAGTCGATCGCCCTGCAGATCGAAGACGTGCTCGCAGCGGCGGAGGCCGGCGGCAGAATCGAGCGGATCCTCGTCGACGGCGGCCCCTCCGCCAACGACTGGCTGATGCAGCTGCAGGCCGACCTCAGCCAGCGCGAGGTCGTCCGACCGGAGATCGGCGCCCTCTCCGCTCTCGGTGTCGCCTATCTGGCGGGAACCACGGCCGGCCTCTGGACCGACGAGCAGGTGCTGGCGCTGCCGCGGGTCAGCACGTCGTTCAGCCCCCGGCTCGACCCCGGCGCCCGCGGGCGCCGCCACGCAAGGTGGCTCGCCGCCGTCGCCGCCGCGCGGGCCGCCCCCGCCGACATCCGCCCCTGACCCCTGTCGCAGCACCGGCACCACGCACCACACGCACCACACGCACCACCCCACCGAGAATCACCTCACTGAAATGGAAGCAGAGTCATGTCCCACGAACAGGTCTACGGCGCCGGCATCTGGCACTTCGCAACCTACGTCGACCGCTACGCCACTGACGGCTACGGCGAACCGCGTACCATCCTCGATGCGATCGACCTCGCCGGGCAGGTGCGGGACCTCTCCGTCGTCGACCTCAACTACCCGTTCTTCGGCGGGGACATCAGCAACGCCCAGGTCGACGAGGCCCTGACCCGTAACAAGCTCAGCGTCATCGGCATCACCCCGGAGATCTACACGAAGGAGTTCATGAAGGGCTCCTTCACCAACCCGGACCCCGGTGTGCGCGAACTCGCCCACGACCTGATCACCGAATCGGTCGAGGTGGTGCGTCACTTCGGGGCGGACTACGTCAAGCTCTGGCCGGGCCAGGACGGCTGGGACTACCCGTTCCAGGTTGACCACGGCGCCCTGTGGAAGGCGTCCCTCGACGGCGTCGGCCGGCTCGCCAGCGAGAACCCGGACGTGAAGTTCGTCATCGAGTACAAGCCGCGCGAACCCAGGGTGCACATGAGCTTCGACTCGATGCCGCGCACCCTGCTCGGCATCGAGAAGATCGGGCTGCCGAACGTGGGCATCCTGCTCGACTTCGGCCATGCCCTGTTCGGCGGTGAGTCCCCCGCGGACTCCGCGCAGCTCGCCATCGACTACAACCGCCTGTTCGGCATGGACGTCAACGACAACTTCCGGCAGTGGGACGACGACCTCGTCGCCGGTACCGTGCATCCGATCGAGCTGTTCGAATTCTTCTACACGCTGGAGAAGAACAACTGGCACGGCGTCTGGCAGCTCGACCAGTTCCCGTTCCGGGAGGACAGCGTCGATGCGGCGAACATGGCCATCGACTTCCTCAAGACCGTGCAGCGCGGGCTCGGCAAGCTGGACTTCACCGCGATGCAGGAAGCCCAGGCGAACCACGACGCGATGGGTGCGCTGCGGCTCGCGCAGCAGGCGTTGTTCTCGTCCTACTAGACAGGGCGCACTGGATAAACTGACCGGTATGCCCAGCGAATTGTCAGCAGTGTCGAGCCGGCTGCCCGCCGACCGGCTCGGCCTGCTCACCAAAATCGCCCGGATGTACCACGAGCAGGGCCTGCGCCAGCCGGAGATCGCCGAGCGGTTGAACATCTCCCAGTCGCGGGTGTCCCGTTTTCTCAAGGAAGCCGTGACCCTCGGGGTGGTGCGCACAATCGTCGTGCCGCCGCCTGGGGTGCACCCGGATCTGGAGGATCGGGTGCGCGACCGCTACGGCCTGAGCGACGTGGTGGTCGCCGACCAACTCGGCGACGACGACAGCGCTATCCTGCGCGCGCTCGGCGGTGCCGGCGCGGCCTACCTGGAGACGTCGCTGACCGGTCAGGACCGGATCGGCATCTCCTCGTGGTCGGCCACCTTGCTCTCCACCGTCGACTCGATGATCCCGCGCACCGGCCGCTCGGCGGAGTCCGTCGTGCAGGTGATCGGCGGCGTCGGTAACCCCACCGTGCAGGTGCAGGCCACCCACCTCACCGACCGGCTCGCCCGGATCACCGGCGCGTCACCGCGGTTCCTGGCCGCCCCGGGCGTGGTGGCCAGCGCCGAGGTGCGCACGGCCTTGCTGCAGGACGAGTACATCGGCCAGGTCGCTGCGGCGTGGAGCACCCTCACGGTGCTGCTGGTCGGCATCGGCAGCCTGCAGCCGTCGCCGCTGCTCAAGGACTCCGGCAACGTCGTCTCGCAGGGTGAAATGGAGCTGCTGCGCACCCGGGGAGCCGTTGGCGATGTCTGCCTGCGCTTCTTCGACGCCCGCGGTGCGCTGGTGGAGTCGTCGCTGAATGACCGGGTGCTGGGCATCAGCGTCGACGAGTTGCGCCGGGTGCCGCGCACCGTGGCGATCGCGGGCGGCGCCCGCAAGCACGAGGCCATCCGCGCCGCCGCCGCCGGCGGCTGGATCGACGTGCTGGTCACCGACGTCGCCACCGCCGAATACCTCGTCCGCGCCGACTGATTCAGTTCCGCCGCCGGGTATTCCGCCCAGGGGCGCCCTGTTTGTACCTGCTTCGTCGCGCCCGGCACCGCCGCCGCATGCTTGGATTGTTCAACCCATCCAAGATCCCCGGGAGAACCATGCTGACTGTCAACGCGTACGCCGCCCCCTCCGCCACCGAACCACTGGTCAAGACCACCATCCAGCGACGAGACCTCGGCCCGGCCGATGTCCTGATCGAGATCAAGTACTCCGGCATCTGCCACTCCGACATCCACACCGTGCGCGGCGAATGGGGACCGATCCAGTACCCGCAGGTTGTCGGTCACGAGATCGTGGGCTTCGTCGCCGAGGTCGGCTCAGAGGTCAGCCTGCACCAGGTGGGCGACCGCGTCGGTGTGGGGTGCATGGTCAACTCCTGCCGCGAGTGCGAGAACTGCCTCGCCGGCGAGGAGCAGTACTGCCTGAAGGGCAACACCGGCACCTACGCCGCCGTCGACCTGGACGGCACCATCACGCAGGGCGGCTACTCGACCCACGTCGTCGTGGTCGAGGACTTCGTGCTCAAGGTGCCGGAGAGCATCCCCTTCGAGGCCGCCGCTCCCCTGCTCTGCGCCGGCATCACCACCTACTCGCCGCTCTCGCACTGGAACGCCGGCCCCGGCAAGAAGGTCGCCGTGGTCGGCATGGGCGGCCTCGGACACATGGCCGTGAAGATCGCCCACGTCATGGGCGCCGAGGTGACGGTGCTCTCGCAGAGCCTGAGCAAGCAGGAAGACGGCCTGCGCCTGGGCGCCGACCACTACTACGCCACCAGCGACCCGGCCACCTTCGAGACGTTGGCGAACACCTTCGACCTCATCATCAACTCGGTCAGCGCGCTGATCGACATCAACGCCTACCTGTCGCTGCTGCGCCTTGACGGCACCCTGGTGAGCGTCGGCGCCCCCGCCGAGCCGCTGCCGGTGCAGGTGTTCAGCCTGTTCGGCAACCGTCGGTCGTTCGCCGGTTCCGGTATCGGCAGCATCCGCGAGACCCAGGAGATGCTCGATTTCTGCGCCGAGCACGGCATCGCCCCCGAGACCGAGCTGGTGGCCGCTGACTACATCAACCAGGCCTACGAGCGGGTGCTGGCGTCGGACGTGCGCTACCGCTTCGTGATCGACGTGGCCACCATGGCCTGAGGATCCCGTTCCCCCGCGGGGCATCCCTGATTCCCGGCCGGGAATCGGGGGTGCCCCGCCGTCGTGTCACCCGATGTGTTAGTGTAGATAGTTGCGCGTCGATCTTTATCACGATCCGACCCCTCCGCTGCCCCAATCCATGGCCGGAGCCGCATACCGCTCGATCGGGTTCTACCCGGTCGGACACACTCGACCGGGACTTTCGGTCGCTCATTCACGCTGTTCGAATTCCGGCGCACGCAATGCTGCGCGCCGCCTTCACACGTCCATACGAAAAGTACGATTTACATGTTCACTCCCACTATCAACCTCGACAACGCCACGGAAGCCATCGACACCCTGGCTCCCGAGCACCGCCAAGCGATCCACCTCGCCTACTACGCGGGCTTCAACAACGACCAGGTCGCCGATCTGCTCGGCGTGACCCCCGCTGTCGCCGACAGCCGCCTCAGCGAGGGCCTCACGCACCTGCGTGAAGCCCTCCGCGTCGCCGCCTGACAGCCAGCCTCCCGCTAGGCGGCCGCGATGACCGCGCTCATCGTGTGCACCGCGCCCGGCGCCAGGGTGATCGTGTCACCCTGCACGTTGGCGGTCTCGACACACACCATGCCGGTCCACTCGTCGTCGCCGAAGTCGGCCATCGCCGCGGCCTTGGCCTGCCAGGGATTCCAGACCACCCGGCTCGCTGAGCCCTCGGTGCTGATCTCCACGGTGCGCCCGGTGCCATCGGCGACCCGCGCCACGGTACTGGTGCCCTGGTAGACCCGGTCGGTCTCGCCGGTGAACCGCACCGGCCGAGCCTCACTGATCCGGGCCTCCGGGTCGCCCAGACGGTCGAGAAACTCCTGGGCTTCGAATCCCGAGATCTGAACGGCGTGGATGTCCGGGACGCTCAGATAGGTGTGGAACGCCTCCGCGAACGTCACCGGCGTCGTATCGAGGTTGCGCACCTGCAGGGAGAGACCCAGCCGGGCGCCGACCGACACCGTGTACAGCGCCTCGAAACGATGTGGCCACGCGGAATTCCGGCTGCCTTCGGTGTCACCGAGACGGAAGACCAACACGGTGTTTCCGTCTGCCTCCCGCGCCTCGACCAGCTGCCATTCGGCCAGCCGGGCGAAGCCGTGCGCCGGAGCGACGGGATCGGCCGGGAGCGCCC
>Ga0247803_1000177_pt1 | contig 37751 bp, 25 predicted proteins | sample UWRJL014104B1_FD_180928 | JGI IMG/M metagenome (GOLD analysis project Ga0247803, IMG submission 180928) | Plant litter microbial communities from Arlington Agricultural Research Station in Wisconsin, United States - UWRJ-L014-104B-1 | ecosystem: Environmental > Terrestrial > Plant litter >... | reverse complement strand
AATATAGGTTTTACACTTACAAATTTACTATCAAAGCAAAATTTTAGGTTTCGTGCATTACTAAAACCGGCACAGAAACTTCTTTGGCAATTTTTTTAGTGAAACTAGAGTCGAAAAGACCTTCAAAAAATGATCTTTTGTGTGTTATAGTTGTAAGGATGTCTATGTCTTTATACAATATAAAATCAAGAATAGTTTCTTTTACTTCATCACCTGGCAAGACGAGAAACTCAATATTTTCATTAGCAAATTCTCTTTCCCATTCTTTAATAGTGACATCAGAAACATCAGAACCCGATGTTTTAACATATAAACTTTTTACTTTTGCATTTGTTTTTTTTGCAATATCCAATACTTTTCTGAGTTCGGCCTTATCTTTTTCGCGGTAACGGGTTGTAAAACCTATCGTTTTTATTTTTTTAAATTTTGTATCAGCAGGAATGCATAAAACAGGAACCTGAATTTCTGAAATTACAGAACTTGTATTGGATCCTAGAAAAAATTTAGTCCAGTCTGTTTCTCCTGATGATCCCATAATCACAAAATCTACCTTATCTTCTTCAACGGCATTTTTTAAATTATAAATCAAGTCTCCATCCATCAGGCGGTGTTTTATTACAATATCGCTTAAATTTCGTTCTTCTGCAATGGTTCTTAACTTTGGAATTTCGTCTTTGAACATTTCAAATTTTGCCAATTCTATTGAGCTATAAATCGCTGCATAGTTTTCCGGGAAAAACTGGCTATCATATACTGGAATTTCAAAAGTATGTAACAAAATAAGTTCAGCATTGACCACTTTTGCAAATTCTAAAGCATGCACAAATGCATTTGTTGCACATTCGGAAAAATCTGTTGGGAATAATATTTTTTTCATTTTGATTGTGATTTAGAAGTTGTTCTCTCAAATTTAGTCATTCTATAATAAAAATACTCTGACAATTATCAGTATTTTAACATTTAATAATTTATTGATAAAATATATTTTAATTGATGAAAAGAACATGCTTTAGGTACGGTCTTAAAGACTCAACTTTATTGCTTTTTTTATACCTTTGCGGCATGATAAATCAAGATTCTATAGTTGCATTAGCTACTCCATCCGGAGCCGGGGCTATTGCTATAATTCGAATTTCGGGTTCTGAGGCGATTGCCATCGGAAATTCGGTTTTTAAATCCATCAAAAACAAAGATTTAACCAAACAAAAAACACATACTTTACACTTGGGTCATATTGTTGATGATTCAAAAACACTTGATGAAGTTTTGGTTTCTGTTTTTAAAGGACCAAACTCTTATACGGGCGAAAATACAATCGAAATTTCCTGCCACGGGTCTACTTATATCCAACAGCAAATTATTCAGTTATTATTGCGAAAAGGCTGCCGTATGGCTGATGCAGGTGAATTTACTTTAAGGGCTTTCCTGAACGGAAAACTTGATTTATCGCAGGCAGAAGCAGTTGCTGACTTGATTTCGTCAGATAATGAAGCTTCTCACCAAATTGCCATGCAGCAAATGCGCGGTGGTTTTAGTAATGAAATTGCGAAATTGCGTGAGGAACTTTTAAACTTTGCTTCTTTGATCGAATTAGAATTGGATTTTGCAGAAGAAGACGTAGAATTTGCCGACAGAACGCAGTTTCATGAATTATTAAACCGAATTGAATTTGTCTTAAAACGTTTAATTGATTCATTTGCGGTTGGAAACGTAATTAAAAATGGAATTCCTGTTGCCATTGTTGGTGAGCCAAATGTGGGGAAATCGACTTTACTAAATGCTTTATTAAATGAAGAACGTGCTATAGTTTCTGACATTGCCGGAACAACCCGTGATACTATCGAAGATGAATTGGTTATTGGCGGCATTGGTTTTAGATTTATAGATACGGCCGGAATACGTGAAACTAAAGATGTTGTCGAAAGCATAGGAATAAAGAAAACTTTTGAAAAAATTGAGCAGGCACAGGTTGTGATTTATTTATTTGATGGTTTAAAATTTCAGGTTTCAAGTTCTGAATTTGTTTCTGAAATTGAGCAAATCAAGAATAAATATCCGCTAAAACCTTTATTAATTGTAGTAAATAAAAAAGATATATTATCTGCGAATGAAGTGTCAAACATCACAACTAAGCTAGAAAATTTAAATGCAAAACTGCTGTTAATTTCAGCTAAAGAGAAAATTGGGGTTGATGATTTAAAGAATGAATTACTTTCTTTTGTAAATACCGGTGAACTTCGCAACAATGAAACAATTGTTACAAATACAAGACATTATGATTCTTTACTAAAAGCTTTGGATGAAATACAAAAAGTAAAATATGGTCTTGAAACCAATCTTTCAAGTGACCTGATTGCGCTAGATATTCGTGAGGCTTTATACCAATTTGGGTTAATTACAGGTCAGGTATCTAATGATGAACTATTGGGGAATATATTTGCTAATTTCTGTATTGGAAAATAGCAGGACAAAATAACGCAAAACAAACGAGTTAAAGTATTAATAAACAATACCTTAACCCGTTTGTTTAATTCCTTTTTCTTTTGGATATTATGTGATGTTTTGAATAAATTGTACCTTATTTGTACCTTGGAAACGCGAGTAAAAAAATTTTTTTTTTGGCCAAATCATGGCACACGTAGACATACATAGTCACAGTGGGACACTTAAAATCCACATTTCTTTGAACACGGTGTTGTAAAAAGACTCCAAGCTTCTTTAATGGTTAAAAAATTACGCTGAGACTCTTTTTCTTTAATCAAGTCATATATACGGCCGCATTTGATCCAATCCAGTTTTTATAGATGTATAGTTTGTTTGTACATCTTATGAATTTCGTAATTTTGTAAACATTATTTTCTTTAAATTTGAAAGTAATAAATTAAGCAGGAATACTTAAAACACTGCAATGAAACACATTATAATTATGTATTTTTACCTAAAAGCCTTTCCCAAATCTTCAAAAAACAGGTGGTTTGGAATTTGTATCGTTGGGTTACTCGGGACAAAAGAAAAATATCATCTTTTGTCCCGTTTTTTTTACCTATAATCCACTGTTTACCAGGTAGCTACAGTTAACCTTTTCATTGACTCAGACGATGCGGATTTTCTGTTCTTGAAATGTGAAATTTTCGGGAAAAATTAAACCAATCATCTCTCGAGAATCAGCTAAACTCGTATTATCAAAGGCTTCACCTAACTTTAGAAGGTTTTCCAATCCAGTTGTCGTTAAGTGCTCTATAGTGGTTCCGTCGTCCTCAATATTACCTATCTCTTTTTCCAGATTATTGATAATTTCATTGTACTCAGTCTTCATGAGATTATAATCCTCAGCATCAATTTTCTCAGTTACTAACAGATTTCTGGCAACGGATAATTTCTTTTCGTACGTTGCAATTTGTTCAAGGGACTTCTTTTTTGACTAGCTACTGCTCCTGTGTGTTCTCGATATCCTTCAAGCAGAACTGCCGCATATAATTTCTTCACCTCCGGTAAAGGCTTGAATTTATTTAAATGGTCTTCTCTTTTACATACTTATTTTTTATTTGAAAGGGATTGAACTCATAAAATCTACATAAAATACTAGTAATCATAGCAATCCTGTAAAAATCGTGATTTATAGTATAACAGTATTATGATCTTTGAAAGTAACTTTGGGTAAACTATTAAATTTAAAAATCATGGATGATAAAACGAAAACCGGAAAAGCAGATGATTCGCAGATCAATATAAACGAATCTTATGAGGTGCAGTATTGGTCTGAAAAATTCAATGTGCCACAGGAAACATTAAAAACAGCCGTGAGGGCCGCAGGTACCAGAGTGGATGATGTCAGGGATTATCTGGCAGAAAACAATTAATGTCATGCCTTGGTATAATGGGGATTATCCCCCATCCTATAAAAATCAGCCCGCAGAACTCCGCGAAAAGGCTGTCGAGATCGCCAATGCCCTGCTTCAGGACGGTGCAGAAGAAGGAATTGCCATAGCTACCGGACTCAAACAGGCCCGTGAGCTGCTGGAAAATCATAAAGAGAAAACCGATAAAAGTGAAAATCACGGAAACGAATAAAAACAGATCCGAAAAAGATCAGCAAAACACTAATAAAAATGCATACAGTGCCTACAGCAGTTCGGGAAGCATGCAGCCCGGAGCAGGTACCGGAGAAGCCGGCCGCCTGAATGACAACCAGAAGGATTACTTGGATAATGCTTCAGACAAAAAAAACAATCCTGAGGGAAAAAGCATCGCCGAGGCCACTGACCCTTCGAAACTCTCGGATATTTAACAGTTAGAGAGTACAATGATATCCAAGATCTTGAAAAGAATTTAGTATTTTTATGGTAAATTCTTTTCAGGATTTTTTGATTTTATCTGATTAATATGCAACGCATACTATCCCCAAAAAAAAACAGTACTATCCCTAAACATATCAAAACGAAATGACTGATCCCATTTTAGAGAACCTTAATAAGAAACAGCTTCAGGCAGTGGAAACTACCGAAGGGTATGTGCGCGTGATTGCCGGGGCCGGATCAGGAAAAACAAAAGCCCTCACCTCAAGGTTTGCCTATATAGTAGACAGGCTTGGGATCAATTCCTCCAATATACTTTGCGTGACCTTTACCAACAAGGCAGCCCAGGAAATGAAAAAAAGGGTAAAAATGCTCATAGGCGATACCTATGATGTGAGCCTTATTACCACCTATCATGGTTTTTGTGTGCGGTTTCTTCGCGAGGAAATAAACAAGATCCAGTATCCCAAAAATTTCATCATACTTGACGCGGAAGATCAAAAGACCATCCTTCGCGAAGTGTTTAACGAACTGGACATCAACTCCAAAAACCTGACCTTTAAGCAGGTCCTGCAGTTTATTTCCAAATCAAAAGGCACCTCTGATTATTTAAGCTACATTCTGGCCAATAAAAGCTTTGAGGACGAAAACACCGAGGATTTATCACTTAAGGTATTTCACAAATATCTCGATAAACAGAAGCGGAACTATGCCCTGGACTTTGACGACCTGATACATTTCACGGTATACATCCTGAATACTTTTAATGAGATACTTGTAAAGTGGCAGCAAAACATGCATTACATACAAGTTGATGAGGCGCAGGACAGTTCCGACAGCCAGTTTGAGCTTGTGGAAATGCTCTCGCGTGTTCATCAGAATTTATTTGTTGTTGGCGATCCTGACCAGACCATTTACGAATGGCGTGGTGCTAAACCCGAATACCTGGTGGATTTTGACAAGATGTTTCCGAATTGTGAAACAATTATCATGAACCAGAATTACCGCTCTACGCCCAACATACTGAAAGTGGGAAACCACATTATTAAAAACAACAAAATAAGGGTTGATAAGGATATGATAACCGAAAAGCCCGAGGGAGTTGAAGTGGTGCATTTTCATGGAAAAAATGATTTTGAGGAATCCCTATGGGTAGCCTCGGAAATCAAGGAGATTATTAAAACCGAAAAGGCAAAGTATTCCGATATCACCATACTGTACCGTGCCAATCACATCTCCAGGAACATAGAGCAGTCACTCATTAAGGAAAATATTCCCTATACGATTTTTGGCGGAGTTAAATTCTTTGAAAGAAAAGAAATAAAAGATGTCTTATCCCTTTTACGCCTTATTGTAACGGGAGATAATATATCCTTCCTTCGTATGTTTAACCATCCCTCAAGGGGGCTCGGCAAGAAGTTTATAGAGCGCCTGAGTTATCTCGGACGAGAGCAAAACCTTTCGCTTCTCAAAACCCTTGAACAAAACATCGCCGACAAGGAATTGTCCAAAAAAGGGGCCGCTGAATTTCTGGATTTGATAGCCAATCTAAAAGAGCTTGCCAAAACAAAATCCATATCGGATCTTGTCAAAGAAATACTCGAGAGAAGCGGACTGGCTGAGTTGTACCGAAAAGACGGTGATGAAGACCGATTGGAAAATATCAAGGAGCTGGTCAGTTCCATGCTATTGCTTGAAAAAGAAAACAAAGAACCCATCGATGTCGAGGAATACCTGCAGGAAATTGCCCTGTACACCGATCTGGATACCCAAAATGAAAATCAGGATAAGGTAAAACTGATGACCATCCACATTTCAAAAGGATTGGAATTTCCCTATGTTTTCCTTTGCGGTTTTACCGAAGGCTTGCTGCCAAGCGCGCTGTCGATCAAAGAAAGAAGAACCCGCGCCATTGAGGAAGAAAGAAGGCTTACTTATGTAGCAGTTACGCGCGCCGAGAAAAGATTTTACATAACCGATTCGGAAGGATATAATTTTACCACTGGGCTCAATAAATATCCATCTCGTTTTCTCTTTGAAATCAGTGAAGAGTTTTACATCCGTAAAGGCAAGTTAAGCCCTGAAATCCTTCAGGCCGCTAAAGTGCCGTCTAGAAACTCCGATGCTGAAAATAAGGAGCTTTTTGGTGTTGGGGATCTGGTTTCCCACCAGGTATTTAAAAAAGGGAGAATCAAGGCAGTAAATCTGGATAAAAACCAATATATAATCGACTTTTTTGAAATTGGCAAAGAAAAGCCAATAGACTTCAATTTCCGCTTCCTGCAAAAAATAACCGACGATTCTACTTCAGAATCAAATGAAAATATTAATAAAGATTCTGCACAGGATTTACAATCTCATTTGAAATCCCAAAAAAATCCATTTGACGAGAACCTCAATGAGCTTGCAGATGCAGAGTCTTCAGAGGATCAGCAATTTGGTAAAGATGCAAAAGCTATTTCAGGCGAGAGTTTAGGTTCAGACATTGCTACCGATACAGCTAAAAACAAGGACAAAAAATGGTGGAAGTTCTGAAAAATAAAATTTCGATTGATAACTTTTTCCTTTACATCGTGCCAAGCTTTTTTTTAATAGATTTAGAGTCAAAGTAAAAATATTCTTTTTTTTCCTTTTTTTATTAAAGCTATTTGCCTACTAATGTAGTAATCATCACTTTCAACTATTATCTAGCAAATCTCTGGCATATGAAATTCTCTTTTCATAACTTCCCAAAAAAGGACATTTACAACAACAATTATTAAAGCTATTTCAGGCTGGGACAAAACAACAAAAAAATACAATAATATACTTCAAAATTTAATTCTCTTTTACAACCTTTTATTATAATTATCAATAAGTAAAGAAGCTCCATTTGTAGATGATAATTCTTCCAGACTTGTTTCACAAAGGGCGTCTATTCTACACATTTGATCTATATTTGATTGTAATTCCCCTGCAGATTCATCAAATATAGAAATGTTTTCGATAGCCATTTTTACTATCTCAATTAACTTTATAAAATCATCTTTAGACAATTTATCGTCTGATACATAATTTTCCAACCTTGCCCCTTGCCTGTATTTAGGATAGTTTTCAAGCCCCATAAACATAAACATCCATGACTTATTATATTTACCAATTGTTTTTACAATTCCTATGTAATCTGCAATTAACTCATCGTGCAGGTTATTCGACGCTATTCCGAATTTTTTAAGAGTGTACAGATGGGTACATTCATGTTCTTCTCTAATTGAAATGGAATACGATAACCAAAGACTTTCATTCAATCCCAACTGCTTTGCTGATACATTGCTATAGGGTTTTGTACTTATAATGATTAACTTATCTTTATATAAGCTATAATTTGGTAAAATATTCAGGTAAAACTCTTTACTCCAATTATCTACATTATGGCCTGCTAACCAATCACTTTTTAAATTAGCTATTTTTTGCCAATTATTGAGTCCATTAATCAAAACTGCACCCATTGATTGCGGTACAGGTTTAGGATTATTTTTATACAATAAGCACTGCAGAATTTTTATAAAGTCCTCTTGATCTGGAATTGTTAGTATTGGTATTTTACCCGCAATACTTTCACCAATTTTGAGGGTTATATTTTTAGGATTGTTTAATCTTAATACAGAAGGCAATTTTATATTTTCTGTTTTACCTTTCAAAACTACATCTTTGTATTCTTGTTTTTCTTCTATCCCTAATTCAATTGGAAAGCTCAATTGCGGATAGCACTTTTTTAATTCATTAAATAATAATTTATCCTCAGTAATTTTTTTGGCAAGATCTTCCCAGTATTCAATACCTGTTTCATTTTCGAAAGAAGGTATTGTTTTGTTTGATTTAAATTTATTTGATAAGTAGGTTTTGAGTTCGTCAGAAAGATCATTATCAATGAGAGGTACTTCTTTTTTTTTAGGAGATGATTGATTTACCATTGTTACGCAATTTGACGTTTAGCAAGTTCTGTAAACAAACCTTCCATTTGAATTAACTCATCATAAGTTCCTGATTCTTTGATTTCTCCTTTTTCCAGAACAAAAATACGGTCAGCATTTTTTATAGTACTCAACCTATGTGCAATAACGATGCGCGTAGCCTGAAGTTTATCTAAACTTTCGGCTACAATATTTTGAGTTTTATTGTCCAGAGCGCTTGTGGCCTCATCCATAAATAATAATCTGGGTTTATGAACAATTGCTCTGGCAATCATTAATCTTTGTCTTTGACCTCCTGAAAATGTGCCTGCCCCTTCACTAATAAAAGTATGCATTTCCATAGGCATATTCTCTATGTCATCTTCCATACCGGCCATGCGGGCTGCCTCCCAGGCATCTTCAAGTGTTAATTCTGAATTGCCCACAATGTTTTGATAAATACTCCCCGACATAAGAGTTCCATTTTGCAGGACTACACCTATTTGTCGTCTTGTGAGTTCTTTATTCATTGCGTCAAATGTGTTTCCATCATAGAATATAGAACCTAACTCCGCGTGTTCAAAACCTAATAAAAGCCTCATAATTGTTGACTTTCCAGAACCAGACGCGCCTACAAAAGCAACCATTTCGCCAGGCTTTATTTTAAATGTAACATTTTTTAAAATTAGCGGCTGGTCTTCATAATATCTAAAGGAAATAGAATTCAGTTCAATTTCTCCCATTAACTCACCCGGATCAATACTATCTTCTATCGATTCTGGTTTTTCTTCTAAAATTGGTTTTACTCTTTCGTACAAAGGAATAACGCTAAGAGACGTAATAAATGCCATACTTAACCGTAAACTATCATTTAAAAATTTATTAAAGGAAATGATAAAAGCCATAAATGATCCTACCGATAATATCGCGGGATTTTGAGCATTTTGAGCATTTAAAACCGTGTAATATATAAATGAAAAAAATAAAATACTTGTAAAAAGTGGATATGAGCTATTAAAAACTTCTACAAAGTTTTGATAACTTCCCGAACTAAATCCTAATTTTTTTAATTTTGAAAACTTGTCACCCCATAATGAAAAAATTCTTTTCTCACCTCCGGTTATTCTTATTTTACTAATTCCGGATAAAAACTCAAAAAGAAAACCCTGAATTTCTCCTTCGTATCGAGACACTCCACGATCATGCTTCAATTTTAGCCAGCCCATTACAACCATAAAAACAATAGCAATTAGAGCAAGTCCAACTCCTACCCATGCTAAACCCGAATCATAATAAAAAAGAAGTAATAAATTTACAAATGAAAATGCACCACTAAGTACAACTGTCATAAGCGTATTTGAAAGGATTTGTCTTATTGAATTAATACTTAGAACTCTATTTGTAAGGTCACCAGAAGTGTATTTTTTATAAAAGGTTACAGGTAATCGAAGTATATAGTCCATAACTCCGGCTTGCAGGTTAATACTGGATTTTGACTCTACTCTCATTTGTAAGACTCCTTGCGTAAGCTGCAGTCCGGCAGATACCAAAGCTATAATGATCATAATCGTGAAGATTTCTAAATGTATAGATTTGTCTGCAGTTGGTATTACATCATCATATATCATCCCGGACAGTACAGGAATTAACAGACCAATCAGACTTCCGAGAAAAGAAGCCAGTAATAATAGTTTGGCATCTTTTTTTACGCCATTCATAGCAAAACTTACTACTTTTTTTATCGAATCCATTTTTACATCAAATCCAGAAAAAAACATATACCCAATAGGATCTAAAGACTGGGCTATTTCATTATCGACAACAGTTTCTGTTCCTTTTGAAAGATTTTTGATGATATACGTTGTCGAATTTTGCTGTATAAGAGCAACAGGTTCATTAGTCTCTTTTATAAAGGCTAACAAATGCCCGTTTTCATCTTTCCACCAGACATCTCTCAAAATAATTTTTCGTATTCTTACTTTAGAACTTTGAGCAATAGCATATAGAAGATTGTTTGCGTTGTGTATATCTGATTCAAAATGTTTTGGCTCCTGACATGCAAAGCCGGCATGTTCTCCAATTAATTGACATGTTAAATACAGTATGTTTTGCTTTTTATTATTCGGGTGATGTAATTTTTTTTTACTACCTGTAACTATAGATTTTATTTTTTCTAAAGTATTTTTTAATTCTTCTTCCTGATGAATTAATTTATCATTGAGGTTATTGTTTTCGAACAAACTATTGATCTCCATATTTTTGCAAAGCTGATTGTAAAAATGGACTTGTAATTTTTCTAAAGCAATTAAAAAATTAATTTCATCTTCTAAAACCTCTCTGGTACTCATCAATTTCAGCTCACAAAATTCAGACAAGGATCTAACCCATAACTTATTACAAACAGGAATTGGAAATTGAAGAGTATCATCTGAGTTAATAGCTTCCTGTTCGGAGAAAACGGAAAGTTTTCCCTGAATTAAACTGATCCAATTTATTCCCTGAGAAGGGTATGCTATGGTATTTTGATTTAAAATAAAATCATTATAGCTGTCAAATGTGGTGTAAGATTTTGGAGCGTTACCCGAATTAATTTTAAATGACGTTTTTAAGATCCATTTATCAATCATACTTTTTAGAAAGAAATGATCTATAGTAATAAGCTCGTGTTTATTTATACATAATAAATTGGCCTCGTTTGAAAAAACAATTAAACGTATATCATCCTTACAGTCCGGAGATAGTAAACTAAATAATAGCTCTCCTTTTTTTGCAGAATAAAGATATTTTAGCGCACATAGGTATTCTCCGTTTTCATCAACTCTGGCATAAAACACATTTACTTCACCAGAAAGTACCATCCAGAATTTACCGGAACTATTCAGTATCAATGGTTCTTCAACTCCTATAGCTATTTTATCTTTCGTTGACATATCTTAATTTTATTTTGTTTCAATCAATTTTGCATAAACACCATTTTGTTTTAATAATTCTTTATGGGAGCCTCGTTCTACTATTTTACCTAACTCCATTACAATTATTTCATCACAATCCATTATAGTGCTTAATCTATGGGCAACGATTAAACAAGTACATCCTCTTTTCTTAATATTATCCATCACAATTTTTTCTGTAGTAGAATCTAACGCACTTGTAGCTTCATCCATAATTAAAATTGTGGGGTTACAAACTAATGCTCTTGCAATTTCTATTCGCTGACGTTGTCCGCCACTAAAATTTGAACCACCTTCTAATACAGAACTTTCGTACCCATCACTTCTGGCAGCAATAACATCATGAATATCAGCATCTCTTGCTGAGTTTATGATGTTTTTTTCAGGAATCATAGTATCCCAAAAAGAAATATTTTCTTTGATGGTACCATTAAAAACCAGGACATCCTGATCTATTACCGCTAACGATTCTGTTATGATATGTCTGGGTATATGAGTTCTGTTTTTATTATCAAGTAAAATATCTCCATCCCACGGATCATAAAGTCCAGAAGCTATTCTTGCAATGGTCGACTTTCCGCTCCCCGAACCTCCAACTAATGCTACTCTGCTTCCGGGTCTTAATTTTAAACTAAAGTTTTCTATTAACGCAGGCATGGTGCGAGTATATCCAAAAGTGACATTCTTCATTTCGAAGTAGCCAATTAATTTGTTATTAGCAAATTGATTTTTTGTCTTTTGTATAGTTTCATCTTCCGTTTCTATAAATTGTTTGTCAATTTCATAGTTCATTACATCATCGATACGCGCCATATCACTTTCTGTTTCGTGCAGCATGGCTCCTGCCGATACCAGTTGGTTGACCGGAGTAATAAAATTATTCATTAAGAAAGTAAAAGCAACTAAAGCTCCCAAAGTCATTTCTCCTTCCATTATCCTTAATGCGCCTATTCCTAAAATGAGAGTATTGGTTAAAGATAAAATTAGATTTGGAAGTATATTGAGCCTTATTGTCAACCATCCAAATTCCTGTTGAGCGTTCATTACCTTTGCCAAATATCCGATCCAATTGGTAAAAAAATCATTTTCTCTACCAGATGATTTCAATGTCTCAATCATACTAATTCCGGAAGTAGTTGTTCCTAATAACTTTCCCATTTCATTGCTTAATCTTCGACTTCCGTCTTTTCTGGCTGTTGCAACATATTTTAAGGCGGCAACATTTAGTGCTGCCATAAAAACACCAATTAAAGTAAGAAGAACATCATAAGAGAACATTAAAATGGCATAAAAAATCACCACAATAACATTTAATGCAGCATTTGCCAAATCACCACTTAATAGTTTTGCTACTTTATCATTTAGTGCGACTCTGTTACCTATTTCGCCACTGTATCGTTGAGTAAAAAAAGCAATTGGTAAATGAAAAACATGCCAAAGAAATTTACTGGAAGTTACCAATGCCAATTTTGTTTCTAATTTAAGTAAAAAGTACTGCTGGAGATAAACCAAAGAAGCATTCACAATTAAGACTACGCCCATAATTAGTAAAAGAGGCATTACAAAACCTGAAAAATTATTGATTAAATATTTATCTATAAATATTTTAAGGAATGAAGGAATTACTAAACCGGGAATTACTAAAAATAAGCTCGCAATAACAATGTAGGCAATACTTAATTTAGAATTAGCAATTCTTGAAATCAAAGATGTTATTAATCCTTTTTTATGATTTCCTTTTTCAAATTCTTTTGATGGACTAAAGGTTAAAACTACACCTGTATAACAATCGTCAAATTCCTGATGACTTACAGAATATCTTCCTTGTGCAGGATCACTAAGGTAAACCCTCTTTTTTGTAAAACCCTCCAGGACTAAAAAATGGTTAAAATTCCAGAAGATAATCGATGGAGTTTCTAATTGCATTAGTTTTTCAATAGATTTCGCATAGCCTTTTCCTTCTAATCCGTACTCTTTGGCTGCTTTTAAAATATTGGTCGCCTTCAATCCGTCTCGTGACACTCCACAAGCTATTCTCAATTTTTCTAACGGAACAAACTTGCCAAAATGTCCTAAAATAATACTTAAAGCTGCGGCACCACATTCAACGCCTTCCATTTGTAAAACAGTCGGTACTTTAACAGGCTTAGCTGGTTTCTTGATAAGTATGTTTGTGTTATTTTTCATTTGATGGATCAATATAGGTCGAAAAATTTCTTAAATGCAGGAACAACTAGTGTTACAGGAGGCTCTTGTTTAATAGTAATTTTACCTAAACATGATGTGCCTTCTTTAAGAAAGATATCCGGCCCTTTAGCAGAGGTCCATTTATAGCCACTATACGATACAGCATCTTTTTCAAAATCAACGTACACCTCAAACAAAGGACCGCCTGTTAATAGTTGCTTGGTAAGCTGATCATTTTTAACAGAGGTTAGCATTCCTTGTTGGGTTATTGGAAAATCAGATACATACGTTACTTTTCCTTTTATAAAACCATATTCTTCAGGTTGCACGGTCGAAGGTACAATTAGAGCTTCCATTCCTTTTTTAATTTTTTTCCCATCTTTGGAGGGGATATAAAGAATTCCTCTTAGTTGCGATTGTTTTGTGTTAAGTGTATTTTTAAGTTTAAATAAGGGAGATCCGGCTGAAACTACTATTCCGGCATCGGTTAAAACTTCCACTACTTCTCCGTCATACGGACTTTTTACATTTCTTTGATTGTCATATTTTTCAGTTAAAAACTGAAGATTTCTTTCCGCTTCTGCAATTCTTTGTCTTTGTAATGTAACTTTCTGTTGTGTATCAAATCCCAAATTATTTTGTTGACTGGATGTTTCTACGATTTGTCCTTTTAATCTCTCAATTGTATTTTTTGAAGCCTCTATTTGTTGTTTTGTAGTTGCAACTTGCGATTTCGTTATTAAACTCTTTTCAAGAAGGGCATTCTCTGATTCCAATTGATTATTCAGAAATATAATTTTCTTTTTTTCGGATTCGATTTCACCTGTAATACTTACACGTGACTGACTAATTATTTGACCTTGTAACTGAGCGCCTTGATTTCCGTAAGACATTAGCTTTTCCATTTCAAATTTTCTGTCTGACAATACCACTTTTGCATCTTCTATTTGTTGAAATAGTTCCGGTTGACGTATTGTAGCTATAACATCTCCTTTTTTAACATTGTTACCTATGGCTATTTTTAAGTCTACTAATTGTCCTTGTGCAGTAGCCACTACTTCATGAACGTCTCCACCCAATACAACGCCAACCACATCTAATTTTGTTTTTACGGTACCCATAAATGACCAGATTAATGCTGTAAAAACTGCCACCATAATGGTAATTAGAGCTATCCAGGCTTTTGTGCCGGTAACCTTAATCAATTGATCCAGTTTTTCTGGAGTAGAAAGTTTTTCTAATGCCGATTTTCTAAAAAAAGGTGCTGACATAATGTTATTTATTTTTAATTTTCCGTCTTCGGAATCGTATAAAATGCATTTTGAGTGATTTTGAACCCAAGCTCTTCTTTAGAAATAAGGGTACCGGTTTCATGTCTAAGAATTAGGATTGCATTTGAAAATTGTTCCCGTGCGCTTAAATTTTGTAATTCTGAAGAAGTAAGTCTTTCCTGAAATATCATCAAATTTAAAAGTGTAGTCAAACCTGCCTGAAACTTTATCTGTTCATTGTTATATGCATTTAGACAAAAACCATAAGCTTCTTCTGATTTTTCAACAATTAAAGCATTGTTAATCAAATTATTAATAGCTATATCGATATTCAATTCAATATTTCTTTGCGTGTTTTCATTTATTGTAGATTGATTTTGCAAAGCGATTTTACGTATTGCATAATTCCCTTTTGCCAGATTGTTATTCAGTGGAAAAGCAAATGTTAGTTTAGCTCCGCCTCCTACGTCCCGACCCTGATTATTAGTAAGAGAAGCCCAGGATTGGTCAATACCATTTCCGGCGCTTGTACTTCCATAATAAGCAAATGCTGATAAATTCAATACAGGTTTTAGATTGTTTTCTGCTACAAGGTACTGAAGTTCAACTGCTTTGTATTCTTCTGCATTTGCCTTTACATCACCTCTGTTATCCTTGGCAAGTTTAATAAGCGCCTCTTTATTAATACTGCCGACATATCCGGATTCTAAAATAGTGGGAAAGTCATTAACCGGAATATCTAATTTTTGACTTTCTTCATCGATTAGACCAATAACCCTCCCTAAATTTAATCTTGCATTATATAGATCTTGTTTTGCAGAAGCGGTTAACCTTTCCTGATTGCTTAAATCGGCATTGACCTGAGCTAAATCACTTTCTGGTTTTTTATCCGCTTTTACAAGTTCAATAGTCATATTTAATACGTCTCTTACCCTATTTTCATTTTGAATATAAATGGCCAGACTTTTATACGACGTATAGTAATTCCAATAGGCAAGACCAATTTGCTCAACTTCATAAGAATTGGTAAATTCAGAATCATATTTACTTTTATTGATATAAAAAACAGCAGCTTTTTCTAAGGCTGTAGTTATCTTTGCTCCCCTTCCTCTTAAAAGAGGCTGGGTTAATTGAAGATTAACAGTGCTTAAATGATTACCATAAAAAGGACCAACGAGCTCATTAAAATTGTTGTAAGGATAATTACTATCTTTATAATTATAATTTAAGCTTAGATCCAGGATTTGTCCGGAGCGTAATGCTTTTTGTAATCCTGCTGAAACATCCAACGAATTACTTTTTAGCGTTTTATCGACGTATTTATTCCTGGAATCAGCATCAAAAAGATTGTATCTGTCATTTTTATATGCAATTTCAGAATTTAGGTTAAAGTCAAAAATACTCTTTTGAATTAGGAAATTACCTTCAGCATTTTGAATAGCATAATTAGCAAATTTAATATTTGGATTTTTACTAAATGCAATAGTTGAAACCTCTATCAAATCGCACTTAATTTTAGACTGACTATATAAGAGACTACTAATCAATAAAATGCCACACAAAAAGTAATTCCTCATATTTAAGCCTTAATAATTAACACTTAACTTAACTTCAGAAAACTTATTTAATATCTGACCGAAGCGCGCACCAGCCTGAGAAACTACATCTAATACTTTTGTATCAATTAAATCCTCTTCCTCAGGAATTCCATATCCCAAACGATCTGTTGTTTTTCTTAACCTGTTGGAAAGAAATAATGCTAGTGAATAATAAAAATTAGCTTTGAAATCCGGATTTGAAGAAAGCCTCAATTCTATTGCGTTTCGGGATATTTTATAAATTACAGATGTTTTTTTTGAAATAACAGAAACTGAAGGTGGTCTGGATTCTAAGAAAGACATTTCACCAACAACTTCTCCCGCTCCAAGAAGAGCAACTTCCTTTCCGTCAATTCCATCTGAAAAAATAGACAATTCGCCAGATAATAAAATGTATAAATTATCTACATAATTTCCTTTCCTGATCAGTGTTTCTCCAGTTTTTAATTCTATTTTTTGACCATTCTGGATCATCCATTCCAGATCTCTGTCATCTAATTGGCCTAAGAAAAAAAGCACTCGTTTCATAATATATATTTTTAAGGTTATGTTTATTTAATTATGCTTGATTAAAAAAATCATTAAAGAATCTTATAGACTTTTGTGACTCTTTAGGCTAATGAGTTTATTAATGCTTTGGGTGATATATTATATTGATCAATGAACAATTTTGAAAAATAATGGGAATCATTATATCCAACTGAATAAGAAACCTGAGAAATGGAATCCTGAATATAATTATCAATTAGCTCCTTTGCTTTATGCAGCCTTAAGATTCGAATGTATTTATTGGGAGTTAAGTAAACTAAATTGGCAATTTTTCTATGAAGCTGTCTTTCGCTTACTGCCATTTTATACGATAAATAACATAAATCGAGATCGTTTTTAGAAATAGAATTATAAATTTCTTTTTCTAAGTTTATCAGCCATTTCTGATCGTTTTTTGTCACTTTTTCGGGAGTTATCTTGCCGGAACATACATCCTGAACATTCTTATTTGATTCATAAATATCAAAAATATCCGGTCGGCTTTGTATGGTTAAGCTTACTGATTTAGATTTAATTTCATTTAATATTTGCTCAATCAAATCATTAATTTCATTACTGCTCGAAAAAATAATTTCATTTTTAACCTCGTTTCCGGATGTGCTGGGAGTACTGGCGGTGATAATAGAATCTAATGGACTTTTTATATGCAGGAACAGATGATTTAAAATATCTGGTGAAGACCAATCTATTGCCGTTTTCTTTGCTGTTGTATTCATGATTTGTACTGGTAATTAATTCTATGATTACTAATTTTCAAAAATCGAGTACTACTATCTTTTTAAGCAGATTCAAAACCATTTGACTTTTCATTTTGAAAAATCTAAAAAAAACAGACTTTACAAACAATTGATATGTTTGTATTACTATACAATTATGCTGTTTTTATGGCTTTTATGAACTTCAAAATTCCTGGTTATAAATAATTCTGAAGTAATTTGATATGTCAAAGCTAGTGTAAGAGTTTTGTGCGGTTTTACACCTAAAGTGTAAAAAAAGTTAAAAATTAGGAACAGTTCAGCTCCTTTAAGCGATGGAACTTAAATTTTAAGTGATCTACGTGTTTTTTACACAGACGAAAAAGGCAGCTATCAGATAAGAATTGCCCCAAAATATAAATCGTGCAGAAACATCAAAAAGTAATATAACAGGAACTCTTTTGATAAAAAATATCTAAAAGAGAATTACTAAATTTTGAATTTTTTAAATGATTTTATGAGAAAAGAAAGAAGTCTGCAAAAAGGATTTGCATAACAAAAGATGCTGGAAACTGTGTCTATATCATTTGTAGTAATCTGCACTCACGCAGGATATCTTCGTCATTGCCTTTATCAATGCCTAAAATATCTTTTATTTTACTTTTGCGTTTTTTAACAGTGTCTTCAGAAACTTTTATAGTGTTTGCAATGGTTTTTATCTGACAACCCTGAGAAATAAGTGTTATGATTTGGCGGTCAACACTATCAAAATGACCTTCGGCCAACAAGCGTTCTGTTTTTGCTTTTTTAGCAGTTTTACTAAAATAGCTTTCGCCATTCATGAGCTTTTCATAAGCCAACAACAATTCTTCATCGTCAAAATCAGTTTTGACCATTATTCCGTTGACATGAGTTTTTTGAAAAATATTGTACAAAATAACACTTTCAAAATGCGAAGTAATAATTAATGTTTTTGCACCGGGAATATGTTTGTGAACTAAAAGTGCTAAATCACCACCATTCAAAATGTCTTTTTCAGGGAAAGGTGGCAAGCTATAATCCAGCATTACCAAATCAAAAGAAATTGGCTGGGTTTCATCTGAAATACGATCATAAGCGGCCTTACAATTATTTGCAGAATAAAACGCTAACTCATGCCCTAACTTATTGTGAGAGAGAATGGTTTGATATCCAGTAATCATCGAAGAGTGGTCTTCAACTATTAGTATTTTTTTTGTCATTGGTCTTTAAAACTCAAAACTATTGAATTCTATCGGAATTGACAAATTTATTTTTGTACCAATATTTTGTTGAGATTCCAGGGAGAATTGTCCCTTAAGTTCCATTGCGCGATGATTCATGTTTTTTAGTCCAATTCCTTTTTTTGATTGCGTCAAATCAAAACCTTTACCGTTGTCGGCAATTTGAATACTTATACCTGTTTCACTCTTGGCAATTGCAATTGTTATGACATGAGCATCAGCATATTTATTGATGTTTTGCAATGCTTCCTGAAAAATTCTGTAAAGATTCATTTTTACATTTATATCCACCAATGACCAGTCTATCCTCGGATCAATTTCTATATCTATTTTAGTTATAGGATTTTGGTTTAATTCCGTAAATAATGCTTTTATCGTGGTTTCAAAATCATCAGATCCTGAAAAAACATTCGTATTAAGTTCGTGTGTCAGATTGCGAATTTCTTCTTCGATATTTCTCATCTGAGCGATATATACCAAATGTTTTTTTATTGTTTCCTCTGATTGACTATATTTTATTTCGTACAAATTCATTCGTATTGCCGACAATTTTCCAATTATGCCATCGTGCAGTTCTCTGGAAATACGCTGCTTTTCGATAAGTTTGCCTTCTTCCATTTTTTGCTGATTTGAAAGCATCAAATTATAAATCTGCGAATCGTTTAGCGCTTGTTCTTGTTTGCGAAACAGTTTTTCAAGTTTGATGTTTCTGTTTTTATGATATAAAATAATTAACAATAATAGCAATACCAGAGCACTCATTATTGCATACAGAATGAATTGTTTTGAGATTTCATTCTTTTTATTCTCGGCTACTATTTTTTCCTGAATTATCTGGTCGGTTTCAAACTCTATCCGGGCATATTTATTACGAGAAGTACGCTCTACAGCCTGAAGACTATCTTTAAGATTAATGTATCTATTGGTATAATAGAATTCGTTCTCAGGATTTGCGACGGTTAATAATTTAAGAATGTTGAGTTCGTCTTCAAAAAGATTATTTTCATGTGCCTTGAGCAACGCGTCTTTTAAGTAGTAATTTGCTATTGAAAAGTTTCTTTGATTTAAATGATATTCTCCTAAATAAGTTTTAGAGGTAATTTGAACTGGAATATTATTTATTTTTTCGCCAATTTTTAAGGTTTCTTCAAACTGTTTCAATGACGATTTATTACCCAGTTTAAATTTAGAATAAGCCAGTTTATTGGTAAGATAACAATAAATTGGAGGATCTGTTTTTTTGAAATTGGCTATAGCTAATCCTTGTTTCGCAAATGCAATAGCTTTTTCGTATTCCTGGGTTTTTACATATATATTGGCGATATGATTATAAGGCTGGCATTTGTAAGATAAATAATTAGGATTTGATTTTAACTTTTCAGAAATTTCGATAGCTTTATTATAGTAATCTACAGCTTTTTCGTAATTATTTAAACCTACCAGCGTGCTTCCTAAAGTGAGATAACAATTGTAAATCAGTAGATTATTATTTTTTTCAATTCCAAATTTTAAGGCTTCAATCGCTAATTTTTCAGCACCTACGTAGTCATTCTTAAAAGATAAAATTTCTGCTTTCCATATCTTTACATTTCCCAGTAAATTCTCATTTTTTTTTTTCAAAAGAACTTTTTCTGATTTTGTAAAGTAATAATAGGCAGAATCATATTTTGTTTCTTTATTGTAAACAGTTGCAATACTGTAGCTTGCATTTTGAATACCTTCATTATCTTTTAATAAAGTTGATTTTTGATACAGTTTTTGAAGTAACTCCAGACATTTTTCAGTCTCCCCAAGTTGTAAAAATGAATCTGCCAATTGGTAATAATAGTCAGCAGAGGTTACTAAAGTGTCATTCTTTTGAATAATTTCTGAGGCCAATAAAGCCTTTTGTAACCTTTCATTTTTAGTTTTATTTTCGTTTGTAGAAATCGCAATCAACGAATCTAACTCACTAGCATTTAGAGCGTAAGGATTTTCACTTTTACGCTCGCAGCTAATAAAAAAAATACTAAAAATTAATATTGTTGTAAGTAGTTTCAATCGTGCTTAATTATATAAAGGTAAAAGTACATTTTTTTTAACTTTTTAATATGTTTAAAAAATAATACTAAAAACTAAAAGTTATTTTTTTGGTGGGATTATGCTTCCAGGATTATTTGGATCAACGTCAGCGCGAGTTTCGATTTTAGCCTTTGGTGTTTCAGTTTCAATTTCGTCTGCAGTACAAGAATTTAAAGTGGCTAACAGTGATATAATGGCGATAATATAATAAAAATGTTTCATGGTGTTTTTTGGTTTAGTTTAGAAAATATTTATTGGAACAACAACTTTGTATCAGCCGTTGCGTGATTAAAAAATGTTTTTAGGAATTCCTTGTACTTGTAATATTACATAGACAAATCTATACCGATTTTAAAGTTTTACTTTAGACTAAAAGTGTAAAAAATGTTAAAATTCTTACTTTTACTAATTTTTCTTTTTGAAAATAATCTGACGATTTCAGTTAAAAACAGAAAAAATCATCTTACAATAAGAATTTAGCTTTGAATGCTAATCACCAATAAAACGGGATCATTTCATTGGTAATAAAACATTCTCTTTTTTATTTTAGTAGTAGTAGTAGTAGTAGTAGTAGTAGTAGTAGTAGTAGTAGTAGTTTAGAAGCTTTTTTTCCTCATCTTAAAATAAAGCAGTACCAAAATTATAGTTAAAAATGATAAAGGGCCGATGACAATAGCAAATTGCCAAAAAGTAATTATGATTTTTATAATATTTATTCAGATAAAATACAATGTATGTAATGACAAAATTTCCTTTTTTAATTATAAAAAAGGAAATCTTATTATTGTAAAGCCAAAAGAGATACTATCTTTCTAATATTTTTTGGCAATGTTTAATTATTTTAAATTTTCGGTTAAAAAACCCAGCATTGTTTGGTACAATTCTATTTGATTTTTTTCTTTGCGAAATCCGTGTCCTTCATCATATTTTACCATATAAGGAACAACAAATCCTTTTTTACGCAGTGCTTCAACTATTTGGTCTGACTCGTTTATGTTTACTCTGGGATCGTTTCCTCCCTGTATTACAAATAATGGCTTTTTAATTTTATCAATATGAAAAACAGGAGATACTTCTTGGGCAATTATCTTCTCTTCTGGATCATCAACATCATACCAATAGCCTTTAATAATTTTTATGTAAGGTTTCCAATAAGCTGGCATAGAACTCATAAAAGTAAAAATATTGGAAACTCCGCAGTAATCGATCCCACAAACATATAAATTCGGTGTTTTTTCCATTCCTCTCAAAACAGCATAACCACCATGACTTGCGCCATAAATGGCAACTTTATTTTTATCTACAAGACCTTCATTAATTACATATTGTAAGCCATCTTCTACATCGTCCATCAGTTTTCTGCCAATTTGTTTAAAACCTGACTTGAAAAAATCTTTACCATAGCCACCAGAAATTCTGAAATTTACCTGTAAAGTCGCATAGCCCCTGCTAGCAAACAATTGAGTTTCCGGATTAAAACTCCAATGATCTCTGACCCCTTGCGGACCACCATGTGGATTTACAATTAAAGGAAATTTTTTAGCTTCTGATGTTGCTTTTGGTAATGTAATATAGCCATGTATCGTTTTTCCGTCTCTGCTCTTAAAGGTGATTGGACGCATCTCTGCCATATCTTCTTCTTTCAATTGAGGCATTAGATCATACAGAAAGCTGAATTCGTTTTTTTCGGGATCATACGTATAATATTTCCCGACCACTTTATCGCTTGTAACAACAACTAAATACATAGATTCATCGTCCGTTACACCAATGATTCTATATTGGTAACCTGTAAATTGTTTTCTTATATTTTTATCTAAATTTTTAAAGGATTTACTTTGAGGAACGATCTCCTTTTTATCGCCTTCGTAAATAAAATAATCTATTTCATATCCTCTTTTTCTGGATAAACTTATATCACTAACGTCATAGTCATCATTTGAGAAAATAGATTTAACGGGTTTATTTAATTTTAAATCATATAATTGAATTTCAGCTTTGTCAGACTCTAAATTTGTTAAAACATAAGCATCATCAGGGTTTTTAGAAGAATAGTTATACTGCAAAACCTCAAAGGTATCTTCCATCCCATATTCCTTTATTAGGCTAAAAGTTTCGCCTCCGTCTTTTGTGTAAAAGTATTGCGTAATAACGCCATCTTTAATTTTTGTATAACCTCTTAAGTTGCCGTCTTTGTCAAAATCATAATCTACAATTGGAGTTTCGACATCATCATTTTTATAGAGTTGCTTCAATTCTCCGGTTACGATATTTAATTGATAAGGATCAGAAATTTGAGGTTTATTTTTGTTCATTGAAATAATGATGTGGTCAGGATCTTCTTTAAGAAGAGCTAAAATATCTGCTTTTACACCATCAAACGGAGTCAGCTCTTTACTAGCTGTGCCATCAATTTTTACAGAAAACAAGTGATAGTTTTCGTTTCCGCCTTTATCCATTATGTAAATTAAATGGTTGTTGTTTACCCAAGCATACCCACGGATCAATTCTCCTTTTTCTTCTATCACTCTTTTTACTTCTCGTGTTTTTATATTTTTTATATACACGTGGTTTTTCAGATTGGCATCTTTTTCTTGATAAGACATATATTTACCATCAGGAGAAAGCTGAAAAGAAGATGCTTTTGGCTTAGCAAAATAATCTTCTACTTGATATTTGTAGTTACCATTGTCTTTTGCAGCTAATGCATGTAACTCTTCTTCAGAACTAGGCAAAGCTTTATTTCCCGGTAATTTGTTTTCAAATTTTGATAAGGTCAAAGGCGATTCCATTCCGGATTGTTTGTAAGTTCCAACCAGCTGGTCATTTTCAAGTACAGCCACGTAAGTTATACTCATTTTGCTGGAAGAAATTGTGATTTTATTGGTATTGATTACAGTACTGTCAAACAAAATCCCTTTTTTTTCTTGCATAGGAACGTCTAAGGTAGTAGCTAATTTGCCCCCGTCATTTACTATATAAAAAATTAAATCCAATTTGTTACCCTGCTTGTCTATTGTGCCTTTCCAGTAACCGGTAAACTCTTGTGCAAAACCATAAATGCTCATACTAAAAAGTAAAATAAATAAGATTAGTTGTTTCATGTAAGTATTTGATTATCGGTTCTTATGTAAGGCTTTCCAGAATTATTGCTTTTTGGAATTCCTGATCTTCTAATGAAAGTTTTTTTAATTTTCTTTCTATATTTTCTACCGCACTGAGTTCGAAAAAATCTTTAATTGTTCCAAATTCTGTTTTCAAGTCCCTGGATGAAGAATTTACCTCAAAGTAAGGAATATCGCCCCTTAATACTTGAGCTATTTCGTGTTCTAAAATTTTTAACAAGGGAGAATTTTGTGGAAAATCTTTATATGCAACAGATAGATATTTTCTTATTTTAAGTTCATATTGTGTTTTATCTATCAGGTTTCTTGGCTCCTTCATAAAATTGATAATTATTCGATATGCGCTGGTAGATCGCCAAATATATCGTATTGGCACATTATTAAAATGTTGTATAGGTGAATCTTTAGATAATAAAAAATCCTTGTTTTTTAATAATAATTGATAACAGCCTTCAAATCCACTTATGAAGTCTTCCAAGTACTCTTCTACAAAAACCTTTTTACCATTTAACGTAGGGACATTACATTTAATATAATCTTCTTCTACTAATTTGGTAACCATTCTCCAATATTTAGTAAAACGGTTAACACCCAATTTTTTATCTCTGTAACCGTGGGTTTCTTTAGAAGATCCTAACCCACATGCTCCTACGGGAAAATCTCCTTTAGCCCCATTGTTAGGAAGTAAAAAAGTATTGAGTACCGTATCTTTTTTTCCTTCATTAAATTGTCTGTAATACTCTTTGAAATGAGTAGATATTTTGGGTAAAATAACTGTTTCGTGATCTATCAGTACAGGAGTGTCGCCATGAGCAATAAGATTTTCTGCATGGTAATCTGTAGCATTAATTACATACAAAATACCTAACAAATATCCCGCTCTTTTGTAGTAGGTTTGTAAATCTTTTGAAGTATTGCAATGTTGTTCAGAGACAAATTCTTGCCAATGGTAATTTTTTTTATTATGAATTTGATATATACTATTACCCATATCCAAATGCTGACCAACCCAATCTAAAAGCATGAAATATGATTCTGAAATTCCAGCATCTGTAGGTTTGAAAATTAATTTTTGATTTTCTGATAATAGTAATATAGCAGTTGATTTTCCATTGTGCTGATCTCCTTCACCAATATTTATATCTTCTAAATATTGATCCTGAATGATACTTTTTTCCTGAAGAAAAATTTTATCTGCATAAAAAGAATTTGTTATATCATAAAATAAATTCTCTATATTTTTTTTGTGAAACATAAAACTTTCATCCATTACAGGAAATTGTTCTCTAATATCCTGCCAATTACTTTCCTCCAGCTTTTTGAAATATTCATCAAAAGAAAAGTCAGTTTCTTTGATCTTACTGGATGTCAGATGCTCTACCAATACATTCTCATTAACAGAACATATGAAGTTTGTAACTTTATTTTTAATTTCAAATCCTAGCGAAGATTGTAATATTACAGGATTGCCCATTATATTTATAGATTAAAGGTTTTATTATTTGATATTAATAGCTTATAAATGATTTACCATTTATAGTCATTAATATAAAAGTTCATCATTGGACATAATTATAAAATGCAACCAAAGAAAAATGGCTGCAATTTATAATTATAATTTTCTTATTATCTCCACTATTACCAGGTAATAAGACAGATACAACCATTTGAGCCAGCTGCTTCTAATGCTGTTGCTAATCCTCCGGCAACCAATTCTAACTCTTGCTCTGTAAGTTCAACATTACCGGTTTTAATAAGATCAACATAAATAGTATTTAATTCCGGTTGATCCTCAACGATAAGCTCGTATCCACTTGGAACATTGAATTTTGGATGAAATGCTTTAAGGGTATTTTCTGAATCAGCTAGTAAGCTCGCTTTAAAAGAAGCATCCTCATTTGCTTTTGCAACAACTGAATACAAAAAGGCTTGATTGTTAATTAGATTTTTTCTGATTTTTTCTGAATTGTTCATAGTTAATATTTTAAATGATTATTAATTTATTTATACGTTTTTATCAAAATAACTTCATTTACTGAAATTAAGATTCTATTACCAGGTAATAAGACAGATACAACCATTTGAGCCAGCTGCTTCTAATGCTGTTGCTAATCCTCCGGCAACCAATTCTAACTCTTGCTCTGTAAGTTCAACATTACCGGTTTTAATAAGATCAACATAAATAGTATTTAATTCCGGTTGATCCTCAACGATAAGCTCGTATCCACTTGGAACATTGAATTTTGGATGAAATGCTTTAAGGGTATTTTCTGAATCAGCTAGTAAGCTCGCTTTAAAAGAGGAATCCTGATTCGCTTTTGTAACAACTGAATACAAAAAGGCTTGATTGTTAATTAGGTTTTTTCTGAATTTTTCTGAATTGTTCATATTATTTACTATTTTAAATGTTAATTGTTTACTTATTGTTCGTTTACTTATTTAATCGTTCTCTACTTTTAATAAATAATTCTTAAATTGTTTGTAGCTACACCACATTTTAATTTAATAATTATTAAATTTTTATAAAATCTCTAATTGTTGGAAACAGGTTGTTTAGCAAATCTGTCCATACTGTTTGTCCTCCTCCGGCAATAATTTCTAATTGATCTTCTGTAAGTTCAATATCCTCAATATCGGGTTCACTCGGAATATTCATATACACCTTTGATTTATCAGTCTGATCATTTACCACTAGTGTTTTTCCTTCTGGCAATATGATTTTTGCTCCTGTAAGATTTTCAATTGCTATTATTGGATCAGATATTAATTTTTTTCTAAACTCTATATCTTCCCATGCTTTTGAAATTATCAATCGTAAAACTTCTTCTTTATTTTTTCTTTGTTCCATGATTCAATCTCTTATTGATGTAAAATTAGTTGATGTATTTGTGACTAAATTGCCAAATAAACCGACAAAAAAACATTCTGGTTGTACTCTTTAAAATCATCAATCATAGAGTTTATTTTGCTTTAACATCATAAACCGTTCTCTTTATTAATGTAAAATTACCATGTTTGTTTGTGATAAAATTGCCAAATAAACTGACAAAAAATAATTTCAAAGAAGTATTATTACTACTATTTAATTATTTTAAAAATTAATATCCTTTTCTACAAAATACATCTTGAGTTCTCCCTTGCCTTTTGCCTGAATACTTCCCCGATAGTCAAAACGAAAGCATTCTTCATTTTTTATGAGATTATAAAGCGATTCACTGATGTTCACTTTACCTACGATACCATTGCTTTCAATCCTGCTGGCAGTATTTACAGTATCACCCCATACATCATATTGAAATTTCTTTATCCCTACAATACCCGCTACAATTGGTCCTGCATGAATACCTAATCGCATCTCAAAGGCCGGATTATTACTGGCATCATTCTTAATTTTTCTTTGAGCCATAAAATCCTGCATTTCTAATCCTGCCAATACAATATTTGTCAAAGATTGTTGATCTGGTTTGGGTATTCCTCCCGCAGCCATATAAGAGTCTCCAATTGTTTTGATTTTCTCTATATTGTATTTTTCAGTGATCAAATCAAAAGCTTTGAAACAGGCATTTATTTCTTCGACTAAATTTTTAGGAGACATTTTCTCAGCGGTTTGAGTAAAGGATTTAAAATCTGAAAAAAGTATAGAAACTAAATTAAAGTCACGGGCATTCACAAAGCCCTTTTGTTTTAGTTCTTGTGCTATTTCTTCCGGCAAAATATTGAGTAAAAGTTCATCAGAAAGGTCTTTTTCTATCTTCAGCGCTATTTTAGATTTTCGCGTGTAGTTTAATCTATTCCATAATCCTAAAGCTATGAGAACAATAAAACACAAAGAGATAATAATAATATTTTGTTGCTTTTCCTTTTTTTGCACTTCTTCTTTATGTTTGGATTCAACAACATGATCTTTCCTTACATGAGATATGCTATCCAGTAATTGTTGATGCTGAAACTCCATAATCATCATTTTATTAGAAGTTTCTCCAGATTTTAAGCTGTCTTTGAAGTTATTTGATTTTTCATAAAAATAAAGCGCCAATTTGTCGTTTTGGGCAACCTTATAAGCATTATACAAACACTCGCAAGCCTCTTTTTCAACTGACATTGCGCCTATTTTTTCGGCATTCTTATATCCTTTTAAGCATTTAGCAATTGCTTGTTTGTTTTGATTTAATTTGTTTAATATTTTTCCAAGGGCAACTTCTGCGATACTTATATATTGTAAACTATTAATTTCAGTAGCATATTTAAGTGACAGGTTATAGTAATATAGTGCTCTCTCAAAATTTGATTGTTTAAAAAACAATTCTCCTAAACTGGATAATACTTCAATTTTTAATTGTTTATCATTAATTTTACCTGCATTAATTAGTGCCTGGTCCAGATTTTTCTGAGCTTTATCGTAATTACGTAATTTTATATAAACGATTCCCGAAGCATTTAAGTTTTGAGATATGGCTTTTACATCCGCACTGTTTTTATAAATAGAATACGATTTATCATAGTATTTCAGTGCATTTGAGTAGTCTTCAACCTGCGAATAGATTCCGCCAATATTTTGCGAAGTTGCCGCAATCATTTTTGTATCGTTTAGTTCTTGCTGAATAACAATAGCTTGTTTGTAGTAGTTTAAGGCATTAAGATAATTTCCTAAGTAATAATAAACACCTCCAATATTATTTAATATCGAAGAGATTCCTTTTTTATATTTTGTTTTTTTATATTCCTCGGTACTTTTCTTAAAAAAAAACAAAGCATTTGAATAATCTCCCTGATAATAATAAGTTACCGCTTTATAACTATAACAATCACCCACTTTTCGACTTTTACCCAAAGATTTATAAAAGACTAAACTTTTATCGAAATACAGTAATGATTTTGGATAGTCGCCTGCATCCTGACTTTTCATACCTAAATTAAGAATGGAATCGGCATTCTTACTATTTATAACGATCTCTTGCTTCGTTTTTGATTGACCAAAAAATAGCATTCCATTAAATAATAGAAATACAGAGAAAACAATAGGTATGTTTTTTTTCATGAATATGTATGTTTTAATAAATATCAAAACGTACATATTCAACTCTGGAATAGGTACGTTTTTTTAATTTTTAAAATTGCCAATAGGTTAATTTTATTAAAAGAGATTACCAGAAAGATTGGTAGGCTTAATAATGATAGGCGGGGTTATATCTCCATCTCCACCAGCAACTAGATCAAGCTGTTCTTCATTCAATTCTACATCTTCCATATTGACTTCAGCAGGAATGTTGATGAAAATTGTCGACGAATCTGTCTGATCAACAAATGCAATATTTTTACCTTCGGGCAAATGAATTGGGTGTCCTAAAAAACTTTCTATTGTCGCGACGGGGCTAGTTATCAAATTGCTTTTAAAAGTTGGATCTTCCCAGGCTTTTTTAACAATGGCATCCAGAATTTTTTGGTCGTTAGTTAATTCCATTTTTCTTATTATTAGTTAATTCCTTTTTACATTGGGAAATTAGCTTCTTTTTTAAGTATAGAATTGCCAAATACGCTGACAAAATATTTGTTATTTAATCAACTTGATTCTTGTTATTAGTTTTTTCTTTAATTTCTTCATCAAAAGTATATCGAAATAATTTTTAGGGAATTAGAAAAAAAACAGGTAAAATACACGAAGTAAAATTGAAATCTTGAAATCCAGAAAGTACCAATAATAAAAAATAATCTGCGATTGCAGGTTCTTTCTTAAATAGTAGATGGTAATAAGAAATCAACTGTATTACCAAACCTATCAACTGGTCTATATAAATGTAAACCTAAGCTTGAAATATACTGCCTGCAATATAATATACTTCGGATAGTAATGCCCTTTCGTATTCATTTTTAAATGGATTTAAAATTCAAAAATAAAAGTTATTGCCAGATGCGACAGCACCACACTTAGAATCCAAACTTCAATTATAGAGACCTCACAGATAAATTATAAATAATTCAGACTATTTTTTTTATTTATTATTTGTAATTAATCTAAATAAATCTAGATTTGCAGTCTCAAAAATAAATAACCGCCATGAAGTTTACATTCTCCTTAATGCTGCTTGCCGTTTTTAATATTGGCCTGGCACAAAACGCCAAAATTACAGGAAAGATTGTTTCCGAAAATAATGAAGCTGTTTCCTTTGCTTCTGTCTCAATTAAAAGCCTTAAAAAAAATACCAGTTCTGACGACAAAGGAAATTTTGAAATCGATAATCTGACACCAGGAAATTATACTTTATCTTTTTCTTCGATGGGATTTTCTGTTCAGGAAAAAACAGTTGAACTTCATGAAAATGAAAACCTTGAAGTTTCGATAGTTTTACAGGAAAACGTAAATACGCTGCAGACTGTAGAAATTACAGGCCGTAAAGAGAAATCATATAAAAACACGAAATCTTTTATCGGAGCCAAAACAGAAATTGCTTTAAAAGATTTACCACAGGCCGTATCGTATGCTACCAAAGAGTTAATTGCCGATCAGGGTGCTATCCGCGTAGGCGAAGTGGTGAAAAATTTCAGCGGGGTGAGCCAGTTTACTTTTTATGATGATATTTCGATTAGAGGTTTTAGAATAAACGGAGGAAGCAATACCCAGTTACTGAATGGTATGCGAACCTCTACAGGATTCTGGAAACAGCCACTTGCCAATTATCTGGAACGTGTTGAAGTTTTGAAAGGGCCTTCATCTGCTTTGTTTGGAAACGCTTCTCCCGGAGGAGTGATCAACAGAGTGACCAAAAAACCTTTGGATCAGGCTGCAAACAGCGTGAGTTTTTCTACAGGAAGTTTTAATACTTTAAGAGCTTTAGCCGATTTTACAGGGCCACTGACTGAGGATAAATCACTTTTATACCGATTGAACTTAGGCTACGAAAATGCAAATTCTTTTAGGGATTTACAATTCGATAAAAATATTGTCCTTGCTCCTTCCCTGTCTTTTCTTCCAAATGATAAAACCAGTGTCAATTTTGATCTGATTTATACAAGTTCAAAAAGTATATTGGACCGTGGACAATCAACTTATGAAAATACTTTATACTCTACCAAAATATCCAATTCATTAAATTCTACCAACGATTATTTAAATGAAGAAACATACATTGTCACGACTTCCTTAAATCATCAGTTTACAGATCGTTTGTCCTTTTCAGGATCTTACATTCGTACAGGTTATACAGAAGATCTTTTGGAACATCGTGGTGCCAATAAATATGCATCAGCCGGTGATGGATCTACGATTCCGACTTCTATAGAAATGCAGGTTTTTATGCGAAAACGTAAACGCTATATCGATAATCTTTCGACCTTTTTTAAATACGAAGCCAAAACCGGAGCTTTAGAACATAACCTGATTTTAGGTTACGATTATGCACAGGAGGAAGTTCCTGCCGGAGGTTCACAATTGCAGGCTACAGGATATAGAAATGCTGCAAATACAGGATCGATTGCAACCTATAACCCAGCTAACAAAGCCAATTATTTATTGGATTCTAAAGGTAATCCGGTTCCAAACGTGGCGCATTTTGACCTGACAAATCCGTCTGGGTCACAGCAATTAAAAGACATGAGCAAGTATTTTTATGCAGCCCGTCCTTTTGATCCTACTTTTTATTCTTTATACGGAGTTTATCTTCAGGACCATATTAAGTTTGGTGCATTTCAGGCTTTAATTGGGGTGCGTTACGACGAATACAGCGATAAGGAAAACTACAAAAAGACAAATGAAAACAAAGTAAAACAGCATTCGTTTTTACCCCGTTTTGGACTTACATATACCGTTAATCCAAACATTAATTTGTACGGAACTTACGTAAAAGGATATAACCCACAAACGGCTTCTTCTTTATCAAACCCAAATGCAGGAGGACCCTTTGATCCGTTAGAAAGTAATATGATTGAGTTTGGAGGTAAATCTTCGTGGTTTAAAGAAAAACTTTTTGTAACGGTTGCCCTTTTCAAAATTAAGCAGAAAAACACTTTATATCCGGCAAACGATACTACAAATCCTGATTTAATGCGTGCTGTAGGTGAAGAAGAATCGAAAGGTATTGAAATTGATGTGAACGGAAATATTACACGAAACTGGAGTGTCTCTGCCGCTTATTCTTATAATGAAGCTGCAATTTCTGAAAGCCCGATGGAATCTGAAATTGGAAGACAAAAACCAAATACTCCACGCCAGCAGGGTAATTTATGGACACGTTATAATTTTACTGAAGGAGCTTTGAAAGATTTTGGACTTGGTTTTGGAAGCAATTTTGCAACCACACGTACACTTAGCCAAACCGACCAGCAGACACTTCCTGGCTATACTTTATTTAATGCGGCATTGTATTACAGCATTAATAAATTTAAAATCCAGGTAAATGCCAATAACATATTGAATAAAACCTACTGGGTTGGTGGTTATGATTATATTCGATTGTTTCCCGGGGCGCCTTCCAACTGGCTTTTAACTCTTGGTTACTCCTTTTAAAAAAGTCAAATTATCAGAAACTCTACTTTGGTATTTATTTATATGAATAAAACATTTAAAAAAAATATTGGCTTTTTACATTTATGGCTCGGACTTTCGTCTGGGCTTATTGTGTTTATTGTGGCACTTACCGGAAGTATTTTAGTTTTTGAAGATGAAATTGATGCTTTTGTCAATCCTGAATTTTATCAGGTTTCGAATATCGGAACAAAAAAATTACCCGTTGATGTTTATGTACATGCCATTGAGAAAAAATATAAAATCAATCAAATAGATCGTATACAAACGTACGAAAATCCTCAAAGAACTGTAATTGTTTCCGGACCAGATGCCGATAAAAATGACCAGATTTTCTCTGTAGATCCTTACACCGGAAACATATTGGCAAGAGTTTCTGAAAAAAGCAGGTTTTTTTCTGTTGTGCTTGATTTGCATCGTCACTTAATTTTGGGGGAAGTTGGAAAATTTATTACGGGCTGCAGCTGTCTAATCTTTGTCTTCATGCTCATTTCGGGTATTATCTTATGGTGGCCAAAAAAAATAAAAAACCTAAAGCAAAGATTAACCGTAAAATGGAGCGCTTCTTTTAAAAGAGTCAATTGGGATTTTCACTCGACTTTCGGTTTCTACACTTTCTCTATCCTTTTAATCATATCACTAACCGGACTGACCTGGTCTTTTAAATGGTTTGAAAGCGGTATTTATTTACTGGCAGACGGAACCGCAAAAAAGCCATCGGCTAAAGTTGAAAATCCGACAAAAATTGATCCTGATGTTGACAAAACATATTTTTACCAAAATATGTTTTCAAAAACTGACAGTATTTACAAATACAAAGGAGACACTCAAATCAGAATCCCATCTGACACCATAAACAGTATTATGGTGATTAAGCTAAACCTTGAAAAATCGATTCCGAATATTTCAAGTATTGCATATTTTGATAAATATACGGGAGAGCTTTTAAAAATAAAACCTTACGAATCTTTTAGCCGAGGCGATAAAGTTCGCCGTCTTATTTACCCTATACATACGGGAAGCATTTTTGGATACCCGACTAAAATACTTGCTTTTTTAGTTTGCCTTTTTGCAGTAACACTGCCAATCACTGGATTTTTAATTTGGTGGGGAAGAAAAAAAAAGTTATAACTAAATACCAGGATGACTCAAGGTATTATTATCAGATCATTTGAGTTGATACCTTTTTTTGTCACAAAATACAAGTTGATTTTTCTTAAACTCTTTCGCTTGTCTTTTCATTAAACTCCAAGTCGGGATGCAGAGAAGACTTATCAGCAACCTTACCAAAACTACTGAGGAGCAATATATTATCTATATATTGAGACTGTTTTTATACTTTTAACCAACAGTTGATTGATTTATTATTAAAAAATTATTAAAGTAATAACATATTAATAATAATAATAATTGAGTTCAAAAATCTCTGTGTTCTACAGCAACCTTCCCGAAGTAAATACACTTCTTTTGACATTAATTTTAAAAGGTCAATTAACTTCCAAACAAAAATGTCCATGCAGATGCGGATTAAATTCAAATCTGCATGCAAGGCCGCATGTACTTAAATCTCAATTTACTAAACTGTATTTTTACATATTCTACCATTGCTCGAGGATGCGCATTAATTCAATAATTACTCAGTAATTTTAATTATATGTAGTTAGTTTTTATTAAAAAAATCTGCTGCCACTTTTCGTCAATATTTATTTTGCAAAATAGTTTTTGCAGTTTTTTTTTACAGATTATATACTTATAAAAGTTTTGCATATAGGCTTAAAAATCATTATTCACACACTTTACAATTTTAAGCATTCTTGTTATTTCTGTGTTTTTTTTTACAATTATAAATTTTAAGGTTAAAAAAAACAATAATAACGATTAAACAAGACTATTGAACCCCCTTATTTGTATTTTATTACTCCTTGCAAAAAAGATTATTAATCAATTTTGTCAACGTAAATCACTAAATCTTTTAAACATATGTTATAGGGATTTTCAAAAACTAACTAATTAAATAACCAAAAATTACAAAACCAAAATGACAAATTTTATTAGGATTAAAAAAAGTCCTGATCGCGTATCTGGATTTAATTTGAATAAGAGAGTAATACTGTTTTGCGTATTACTTTCTTTATCTCAGGTTGATGGATACGCTGTTAGTTCTACGGGTACAACAGAGTATCAAAATTTACAACAGCAAAAAAACATTACCGGACAGGTGAATGATGAAAACGGTATGCCGCTGCCGGGAGTAACCATTTTAGAAAAAGGTACCAAAAATGCTGCTTTAACAGATTTTGACGGAAAATTTACTTTAAAGGTAGATAACGAGAATGCAGTATTAATAGTGTCTTTTCTGGGCTATTCGAATAAAGAAGTGGCCATAAAGGGACAAACTTCAATTACTCTAAAAATGCAAAAAGCTACCACTTCCTTAGATGAGGTAGTTGTAGTAGGTTACGGTAAAATGAAGAAAAAGGATTTAACGGGTGCAATTGTCCAGGTTACACCAGATAAATTAGCCAACCAAAATCCGCAGACCGTTCAGGATATATTAAGAGGTACTCCTGGTGTAAGAGTAGGCTATGATCCTTCTGCAAAAGGAGGAGGAAATATACAAGTTCGTGGGCAGAGTTCTGTTTACACTGCAGGTTCTCATAACTCCCCGCTTATTATTTTAGACGGAATGCAGTTTTATGGTGAGCTTTCAGAAATCAATCCTGATGATATTGCCCAGCTTGATATTTTAAAAGATGCATCGGCAGCATCTGTATATGGATCGAGAGCAGCAGCGGGTGTTATTCTTATTTCAACCAAAAAAGGTAAAACCGGCAAGCCTATGGTTAGTTTTACTACTAATACAACGATTAGCAATAAAAGTGCTTATCGCGGTGTGTATTCTCCAGAGGGATATTTAAAGTATCGTGAAGATTGGGAAACTGCCCAAACTTATGGAGCTAATACAACAACCGGGCAATACGAAGCATGGATATCAGGCGCAGTTGCTGCTGGTAAGCCGGGGTATTTTTCAAGCCCTAATGATTTAGGTAAATGGGGTATTACTGAAGCCCAATGGTTAGCTTACCAACCAAATGCGCAGACAACAGGAAAAAGTTCGAAAGAAGTATGGGGAGCACGTTTGGGACTGAATTTTGATCCTTCGCTGATGGCTAATTTCTTAGCAGATAAAACACACGATTGGAGCAATAGTTCTTTTAGAACCGGAATTAATCATGATAATAATTTGAGTATTTCCGGAGCAAGCGAGAGAGTCAATTATTATATGTCTTTTGGTTATTTAACTTCAGAAGGAGCCATTGTAGGAAATGATTATAAGTCAGCTCGTTCTAATATGAAAGTGGATGCTAAAGTTACAGACTGGCTTGATCTTGGAATAAACGTTAATTTTCAGGACAGGTCAGATGGAGATATTACTCCCTCTTTAGGTACAAACGCCGGAGATAACAATATGATGAGAACCAGCCCATTTGGAACCTTTAGAGATGCAAATGGCAATTATGAGAGACAGCCTATGGGGAAAAATGTTTCCGGACAGAATTATAACTATTACTACGAACGCCAATTTATTGAGAAGGAAACGGGATATACAACATTGAATACTATTTTTAATGCAAAGGTAAGTTTGCCTTTAGGGATTACTTATTCATTTAACATTGCTCCTCGTTATCAATTTTATCACGATCGTTATTTCAGGTCAACACAAAACCCAAACTGGCCTGCAGCTACCACTGGAGCAAATAGAAATAATGCTACAAGATTTGATTACAACCTGAATAATACATTAACCTGGGATTATACAATTGCTCAAAAACATCACATCGTAGCCACTTTTGTTCAGGAAGCAGAAGAGCGCCGTTATTGGTCAGATGGAATGGATGCTTATAATATCCAGCCATCAGATGCTTTAGGATTTCATCTGGTGAATACTGCAACAATGGCAAATAGCGCAATTCGATCAAACGACACGCATGAAACGGCAGATGGATTGATGGCAAGACTTTTCTATTCGTATGATAATCGTTATATGCTTACGGCGACTGTACGCCGAGATGGATATTCTGCATTTGGAGCTTCAAATCCTTACGCCGTTTTCCCTTCTTTTGGAGTGGCATGGACCTTTAAAAATGAAAACTGGTTTAATTGGGATGCGATGAGCACAGGTAAATTGCGTTTGTCCTGGGGTAAAAATGGAAACAGGTCACTTGCGGATCCTTACGTTTCTTTTGCAAACCTTGTAAATACCGGAACAATGGGTTATTTAGACCCTTCGGGAAAAGCGCTTGAAATTAAGTATTTAGCACTTGATCGTATGGCAAATCCAAGTTTGGAATGGGAAAAAACAACATCAACAAATATTGGTCTTGACCTAGGCTTCTTACAGGATCGTGTAACGGCTACTTTAGACTTCTACAAATCATCTACTCATGATATGATTATGAGTCAATCCCTGCCTGGTTTTACTGGATTTTCATCCATTGCAACCAATCTTGGAGAGGTTCAAAATCAAGGTTTTGAATTAAGTCTTAGCACTCTTAATATGAAACAACCAAACTTTGAATGGCGTACTACATTTGGAATATCTTATAACGAAAATAAAATTGTCTCATTATACGGCAATATGGTAGATATTAAGGATGACAATGGGAATGTTATTGGGAAAAAAGAGGGTAACGATTCCGCTAACGGATGGTTTATAGGCAGACCCATCTCTCAAATCTGGGATTATCGCGTGACTGGTATCTGGCAAAAAGACGAATGGAAAGAAGCTCAAAAATACGGACAGCGTCCTGGAGATCCAAAAGTAGCAAACAGTTATACTACAGATGATGTAGATGCTGTAGGACCTGATGGTGTTCCTTATAAAAAAGCGGTTTATAATGAAAAAGACAAGCAGTTTTTAGGAAATTCAAATTCTCCTGTACAGTGGTCGTTGCGCAATGACTTTAAGATTTATAAAAATTGGGATTTGGCAATCAGTATGTATTCCAACGTGGGAGGTAAATCTCTTAATTCAAATTATATGAATACTTTCAACGATGCCAGTTTGTATAAATTCAACTTTAATCCATACGTAAATCCTTATTGGACACTTGACAACCCAACCAATGATTGGGCACGTCTTGACGCTAAAGGACCTGCCGGAACTCCTGTTGCACCAGGGAAACTGTATGATCGCAGTTTTATTCGTCTGGACAACATTTCGTTAGCTTATACGCTTCCAAGAGATCTTTTAGATCGCGTGCATATTAAAAATATAAAAATTTACGCTTCAGTTCAAAACGTTGC
>Ga0247803_1000176_pt1 | contig 37771 bp, 20 predicted proteins | sample UWRJL014104B1_FD_180928 | JGI IMG/M metagenome (GOLD analysis project Ga0247803, IMG submission 180928) | Plant litter microbial communities from Arlington Agricultural Research Station in Wisconsin, United States - UWRJ-L014-104B-1 | ecosystem: Environmental > Terrestrial > Plant litter >... | reverse complement strand
TAATCCTGTAGATTGGAAATACAGCTCTGCTAGAAATTATGGCGATAATGATCAGACCGTCTTAGAAATTGATATTAATTGAAATGCTTCACGTGCACGAGCGGGACGCTCGCGCCAGCAGGGGGATCCAAATGGATTGATGACCCCTGCAATCATTAATGACTATATAAAAGACGAACGAAATTATAAAAGATATATTTTCCCTTCGCACTATAATCATCAAACATATTCTGAATGGTATAGTGATACCTCAATGGATATTGACAAAAGGGCAACACGAAGTTATTCTATGAACATTATAGTGGATGAATTTAGTGTTCCTGCTTTCAACAGCTTTTTAAATGAATCTTTGCAAGATTGGACAAGTCGATTTTCTGACGCTGTACAAGCAGGCATTTTGGGAAATTTCGATTTTCTTTATTTGTATGATCCAAGGATTTTTCAACATGCTCCATTTATATTTGATGACAGGAAGAAGATTTTAAACAAATTAGTCAATTCTGTATATTGGTACTTACCTAATATACTTTTTACTAACGAGTACGAATTATTTGATTCTTTAATTAATAATATGAATGTAAATGATAGTAAGGCATTCTACAATTATATGTTTGAAATTGATCAATCAACAGGAAAAAATAATTTAGAATTTTATAGAAGTAAGTTACCTAAAGAAATTTTTGATATACTACTGTTAAATTTAGTCAAACATTTTTATTCAACAAAAACACTTATTGAATTAAAAAATGGATTTAGACAACGACTTTTATATCCTATTGGATTATATGAAGTCCACGGAGGAAATTGGCGTACTTTCAACTTAGATGAAAACAAAGATGCACCTACAGGTCCTTATATTATAGGTGCCAAATACAATATTACCGACCTGAATAATAATAAAATAAAGATCAATTCAGCTCTAAGATATAGAGATAATGCACCTTTACACAGACTTGAATTTCAAAAAATTGAAATTATTGGAGAAGGTGATGAATTAAATTATAATGACATAGTATACATAACATCATTTATAAGTAGTCAGAAACTTAAAGGTATTGAGATTCCATATGGTAGTGTTATCCCTATTCCAGCTTTTGCTTTAAAATGGATAATTAATGAAAATGATGATGGAAAAACTATAATAGATTTTATACAAGAAACTCTAACTATTACCGGTTTTGTGTTACCAATTTACCAGCTCACCGAAGGAGTCAACATACTTTACAATGTAATTGGTATTGGTTTTAGTGTGTTTGCAAATGCTTTAGATGCTGGCGTAAAAGATCAGATAGAAAAATATGATAAAGATAAATCAACTGCTGAACACCCTTCTACTATAGGACAAGATTTTTTAGACACTTACTATTTATTATCAACAATTTATGGGGGAATTAATCTTAAAAAAAGCATCGAAAAAGGTAAAACACCTAAAGAAAAAATTAAAATATTGTTTGAATTTGAAACATTGCTAGGTATGAAAGGAACCTTAGGAGATATTAATTCTTATATGGAGGAACATAATGAAAATTTAAATTTATTGAATAATATCAATAACGATATGAGCCAATTACAGATAGACTACAATAATTATAAATATCTAAAAAAATGAAAATTAAAACTATTCGCAAACAAAAGGTGCTATTTCTTGAAAATGTTGATCAAACAGATTACCTCCACGATCTTTAAATACTTTTATACTTGGATGACAACATTTGATAGAATTATCTATGTAAAGGTTTAAAAAATCTGTTTCTTTATTTACAACTATAGTTTTCAGATCATTACGAAAACACCGAAGAATATATAAATTCAAATTTTTACTTACATCAAGAATAATTATGTGGTTAAAGGAGCAATAAAGCCTTTTCAATTTTCTATTATTACTTACATCAAGCTTAATAAGTTGGTTCCTATCAAAATTAAGCCATTCCAAATTTAGATTCTTACTTAAATCAATTGAACTAATTTTGTTATTGTAACATTCAAGTCTCTTTAAATTTACGTTTTTACTTACGTCAAGTTTTGCAAGTTTATTATAGCTGCAATCAAGTTTTATTAAAGCTACATTTTTACTAACATCAATCGTTACAAGTTTATTGTCGCTACAATGAACTTCTGTTAAAGAAGTAAAATATTCTATTCCTGATAATGAAGCAATATCTTTTCTATTAATACTCATCAATTTATTATAGGAAACAACAGAAGGGTGATTTGAAATAAATTTACCATCAGGAGTAAAAGCCAGTGGTACTATTGTTTTTAAATAAGCTTTAAAATTTACATCTGGTATTTCAGCATACACTGGAGGGGGATCATTTTTTTTCAAGCAACTATAACTGATATTAGTAATTATAAGCATTCCAAAAAAGATTATTATCCTCATCAAAACTTTATTATTTTTCTTTTGAGTTGTAAATATATTTTTTACCATTATTATTTTTAAAATGTCAATTATTGTATGCAAGTTTATAAATTAAATCATTTTGGAACAACATATTTGTAAGTTTTTTCAAAATAAAAAATACACTACCTATTTTATCTACTAATGCGAGCGTAAATGCTCACAAGTACATGGTACAACAATTCAAAGACAAAAAAGTCTTTGAGTTGTTTTAAAATCAAAAGAGAAAACCAAATCTCTTAAACTCAAAAAAATCAGATTTCAAAAACTACAATTCGGAAACTTAATCTATAAGTTTCCCTACTCTCCTATTGGCTTTTTTTAAAGTCACATCAAAACAATATTTTTTTGTTTTGCAACCACATACAACAAATACTACCAATTATTTTTAACCCCATAAAAAATTAATTAAAAATGAGTACAAATCATAACAGAATTAAAGTCGTTGATTTAGAAACAAATGACCCAAATAAAATTTTGAAAACCAACCAAAATGGTGAATTGGAGTTTAGCGATGCAGAAAATGATTCTCAGCCAAATCTTACCGATGAAAATTTTGGAGCATTCCAAGACTCACTGCAAACTGTCAATACAATTACTGACACAGACAAAATACCATTTCTAATTGGTTCTCTAGCCCGAATGATGACATGGGCAAACTTTAAATCTCTCTTTAAAACAGTAGGAGGAAATTCAATATTTGGCAATGGTAATATTGCAACACCAGATATGGACACCACTACATCTCAAACGGTGTCTGGAGTAAAAACTTTTTTGAACTTAATGTTAGGGTTGCGAAACGCAGCAAACACTTTTACATCATTTATTGCAAGCACTGCGACAGCATCAAGAACCTGGACTTTTCCTGATAAAAGCGGAACTGTTGCAATGACTTCGGATATTACTGGTGTAATCAATGCAGGAACAGCTAATCGAATTCCAAAATATGTGGGTTCTACAGTATTGGGTGAAGGTATTATATATGATTCTGGCTCATACATTGGTATCGGGGTAGCAAATGTCCCAACTAAGGATTTAACACTTGGAAATCAGAGTGACAAATATATAGGAGTTGAAGATTCAGATAGTACAACAATAGGAAGAGATTTAGTAATTTCTCCAGGACGAACAATAAATTTTAAACTTTCATCTGCTTTTGTAAGTTTAGGAACAAGTGCAAGTATTCAAGGAAATTTCGCAATACATCCCAATGGGAATGTTTATGTAGCAAATATAAATGGAACGATATACATGCAAACTGCCGGATCAGGAGTATTTTCGTCATTGTCACAGACAACAAGATCATGGAAAAGCATGGCGGCGCATTCTAATGGAAATGTTTATGCTACTGTATGGGGTGGAGATATCTACATACAGACTAACGGTAATGGAATTTTTAACCCTTTAGGACAAACAGCAAGAAATTGGAACGGTATAGGCGTTCATCCAAATGGAAATGTCTATGCTACAGTTGATGGCGGAGATATCTATATACAAACAGCTGGAACAGGGTCATTTGTAGCATTAGGACAAACACTAAGAAACTGGACAAGTATTTCATGCGCTCCAAATGGAAATGTATATGCAGCTGCTATGAATGATGACATCTATTTGCAGACTTCTGGAACAGGAAATTTTTTACCTCTTGGTCAAACACAAGCAATGGGTAACTGGAATTGTATTCATTGTGCTCCTAATGGAAATGTTTATGCTGGCATGTATAATAATGATTTATACATGAGAACCGGAGATACAGGAAATTTTGTTAAACTAACTAATGCACCAAACATGAATTATGGTGGCTTAGGAATTGATGCAAATAACAGTGTTTATGCTGGATGGCACTTTGGTGGCGATATAATGTATCAAAATAATAACAATTTAGGAACTCCTAATCTAAATGGGGGTAAGTTAAAGCTGAGGGGGGGAACAGCCAAAGGAACTGGAATGAGTAAGGTTGAATTTTATACTGGGCAAAAATTAGCTTCCGGAACAGATATGCAAGCCGATACTTTAAGAGGATATTTTGATGAAAATGGTCATTTTGTTTATCTCACACCTCCAACTTATGCAAATGATACAGACGCTGATGCAGATTCAAATCTTCCTTCAAAAGCTTTTTATAAAATAACAGAGAATCGTACCCTTTTTCAAAAACCTTAAAATGTAAAATCATAAATTTTACAACCTAATAATGACTTTTTTAAAGTCATACTTTACCCCACTCCTATTTGTTTTACAGCAATGTAAAATAAAAATCTATTGTGACGCCACTAACACAATTTTTAAAACAATAATTTTTCTGGTTGCCATTTAACAATCAAAAAAGATTAAGTCTTTTTTGAAGTTACCTCAACCAGCATAAATTACGGTACCCCAAAAAATAACTGAATACACGCCCGTAAATTTTTTAAACCCGTAATAATTAATTAAAAATGAGTACAAATCACAACAGAATTAAAGTATCAGATCTAGAAACAAACGAGCGTAACAAAATTTTAAAAACCAACCTAGATGGTGAATTGGAGTTTTGCGATGTAAGCAATCTAAAAACCGAAAACTACAATGATCTTGACTGTAATACCGAGGGTAAAGCACTGGATGCAAGACAAGGAAAAGTATTGAAAGATATGATTGATAATGGCAGTGTTTCTCCACCTTCTTTAGTGAATGATCTTTCAACTGGAGGAACCTCTAAAGCTCTAACGGCTGAAATGGGGAAAACTTTAGAAAATACAAAGCTTACAGCATCACTTGCAAGTGATCCAGAAACACAAATAATTGCTGCAATAACTGAAGATAAAAAAGTAATTAGCCGATTGAAATTATTTAATTGGTGGACGTGGATTAAATCTCAAACACAAAATATTTCTGGGGCTTGGAATTTTACTAATAAAGTTACATTAACATCTGGTTCGATAAATACCCCTTCTTTAATTATACCAAATGGTACTCTGACAAATACAGCACAAAACGGAGCTATCGAGAGAGATACAAATGGTCAACTATGGGAAACTCATAATAATATTCGATCAAGATTATTCACAACATCTGATGGTCTGATTTCATTAGCTTATAAATGTCTAAATAGTATAGAAGTTTATCTCGAAGTTTCAAACTCAGAAACTAAGCAATATGTCTCATCGAGTACTGTGATTGGTAAAATTGCTAATAATTCAGTTCAAAGGCTAAACGCATCAACATTAACAAATTGTACATTTTGGAATTCAAATCCTAGTAAACCAAATAATTCTAAAATTGAAGTTTTTTTAAGAATTAACAACGGATTATTTGCAACCCACTGGTCAGGTTCAGGCATTACCAATCAAGTTAAAATTATGGAATACTCTGGTTTAAACATTTATGGATATAAAAACTATCAGGAACTTTTATTATTTAATATTCAGAATTCTGATCCATTAAAAGCTCAATGGTCTACAATTGCCTTTTCAGAAAAATCTCTCATTGATGGTGTTAGCAAAAGTACTGATAGATCATATTACTTAAGAGATGCTTTAAACACAAGGACATTTGGAGCATCAGAAGCATCATTTAGTTTTGTTTTTGTCAACACTTTAGGATTTGAAGACACGACAAATGCTAATAGTCTTAATACAAAAACCCAGTTGAGAACTAATAATTATGCTCTTTTTATTGAAACAATTAGATAAAAAAGTAAAAGTTAACTCTTATGAATTCAAAGTATTAAAAAGCTCAAAGTCTTTTTTGTCTTTGTGCAATATTAAAGAACATCATTCTCCTAAACAGAAAAGGGCAATCGAATAAAATCAAAAATCACATTTTAAAACCAATCCGGAACTTAAAAAAAATAAGCTCCTTAATCTTTTATTGGCTTATCTGAAAGCCAATCATTATTCAAATATTTTATATACTCTATAAAATAAAATTATTGTGACGCCACTACACAATTTTTAAAACAATTTATTTTGGATGAAAACGTACTCGCTAAAGTATTTATCAACCAGAATAAATTACGGTACCCCCTAAAATAACTGAATACACGCCCGTAATTTTTGTAAACCCGTAATAATTAATTAAAAATGAGTACAAATCACAACAGAATTAAAGTGTCAGATCTAGAAACAAACGAACGTGACAAAATCTTAAAAACAAACATGAAAGGTGAATTGGAGTTTAGCGATATAAGCAATCTTAAAACAGAAAACTACAATGATCTTGACTGTAATACCGAGGGTAAAGCACTGGATGCAAGACAAGGAAAAGTATTGAAAGATCTGATTGATAATGGCAGTGTTAATATTGCCTCTGATTTAGAAACCCAAATTAATACTTTAGTTCCTGAAGATAAAAAAATAGTTAGCCGTTCCAAGCTATTCAATTGGTGGCAATGGATTAAAGATCAATCTACTACAATTACAGGAGATTGGACTTTTACAGGTTCATTAAAAGCAAACACTAATAAGGAAATAAATTTAAATACAACCGTCAACTTTGATTATTATACTGGTTCAAGTTCTATTAAAGTTATTCATTCAAAAAATGTAGCGAATGAAAACGGTATATATCTCAAAACTAATGGTGATTTAAAACTTGAAGGAGAAAACTTAGATATAAATAATTCGCATTATAGAGGAAGAATATATGATAATGGTCATTTTTGTATTGACGGCCAAAGTATACCCCTAAATCTAAGTGGAGAAAGCGTACAAATTGGATGGCAAACCTATATACAGGGACAGGCTTATTACAACAACTCAGAAATTGCAACCCTAAATGATATTGCAGAAACCTATCAAGAACAGAATTGTGGTCCTTTTACTAACCAAGATTTAAATGATATGTATCGTTTTGCAAAAAAAGGATTTAGATTAAATTGTATATATGCTCTAGGTGGTCCTGTATGTTATGAAAAATTAGATACTGGCTATTGGGCCAAGTATTCAATAACGTTGCTATAAATTATAGTACAAATTATTTTTTTAAATCTAAATTTCATTCAACTAATTATACAATTATCGCTCAAGAAGTATACCCAATTGCTATAACGAAGTCCGTTGTTTATATTTATTTCTAAATTTATTTTTTTGATTCTCATTGTAGATTATTGCAGCGGATACGAAGTTGATAAATTTCTTATACTATTGCGAGCATATAGCTAATGAAGACAAAATTGTCTTGCCTCGCTCTGCGAAGTGCTCCCTATTGCTGTCTTTCAACTTCGTACTCGTTGCTATTACATTCAGTTTTTTTATACTCTTTGCAGTTATTCTAGTAGGTATGTCGTGAGATTTCACCCTGCAATCAGTTTTTTAATGAACACCTCGCCGATCAGATCTAGAATAAAACCTACTGTGACGCTATTAACAAAATTTCAAAAAATGATTTCCAGGTTCTAATTATACTATTATAAAAGACAGCAAAAAATCTTTTTGACGATATATCTCAACCTGAATTAATTACGCTATCCATAATAAGTGTATATACACCTGTAATTTTTTAAATCTTAACAATTAATTAAAAATGAATACAAATCACAACAGAATCAGAGTCGCAGACTTAGAACAAAATGAGCCAAACAAAGTTTTAACAACCAACGAAAAAGGTGAAATAGAATTTAGCAATGTTAACAACATAAGAACAAATGATTACAACGGTCTTGATTATACTGCGGAAGGAAAAGTATTAGATGCCAGGCAAGGAAAAGTACTTAAAGATTTAATTGATAATTTTGAAGTACCTCAACTTCCCAAAAAAACAGTTTCCACACATACACCAACTGGAATTCCAGCCAATGGTGAAGAGTGGATATTATACACCTTATAATTATGGATAAAAATAACAACAACGGATATATAGGTGTCGACGGGGTTTTCAATAGAATTTCAAAAAGATATATCGGAGTAGATAACAATTGGAAGGATCAGGATTTCAAATTCATTGGAGATAATGGATATTGGAGACTTATTTACACAAAGGATCCTATTGATATGTCTGCTGACTTCTATGTAAGATATCTAGAAGGGTACACTCTTGAACGAAAAAATAGTTTGAATATTTATGGGAAAAATTTAAAAGATTATCAATTGGTTTCTCCCAGAATTGGTGGCTATTTCGAATTGGAGAGAACTGCAACAGATTTATTCGAAAACTTTGCAAGTGGTACTTTTAATGGTTCTCCGCAAGTTTCTGCCTTACTGGGTGGTAAAAAATGTATGAAAATTGAAACACCTTCAGATTATTTTCAACTTCCAAAAGATTTGGATGCGCAAGGTGTTTTTGGCACAAATGGCCAGAAGGATTATAACCTGTCAAACTGGTTTTTCATACCTTCACTCTCCACCGGAACTGATGTCATACCAATTATTTCATATGGAGACAGAGCAAATGGTATGGAGATAGTTGTATCTTTTGATGGGAGATTACAGCAAAAAATATGGTACAATTACTTTTCATATGTAATTCAAACACCAGTTAATTCAATTAATTTGGGATGGAATTATTATGTCATAACCAGGACAAATAATTTAACAAAAATATATTTAAAGAATTCAACTGTGCCTGTAGTAACCTCTACTCAATCAATGCCTGCTCCCCTTGCAAATATTCCCATAAAAGTGGGTATTTCATTCAAATACACCAATACAATATATCTTCCTCAGACATTTTCTACAACCAAAACTGCAGCCAGATACACACTCAGCAATAACGACCGAACTATAAAAGCAAATGCTGCCGGTGCAGGAACGGCGAGAACCAGCAATAAAATATCTCCAAATACTGGTATGTTCTATTTTGAAACAAGGATAGACGATAATGCTGGTGGTGTTGTGTGGGTTGGTCTGGGTGATGCTGCATTAAGTCAGACAACCGCAGTTGGTATAGCTGGCTGGTCCATAAGCTCTAATTCACGAACACTTAATAAACAAACAGGTGGCGGCACAAACTGGGGAGGTGGAACAAGAACCTTCACAACTGGTGATACTATAGGGTGTATTTATGATTCAAACTCAGGTACCGCTGTTTTTTATAAAAATAATACATTACTGGGAACAAGTACAACTTCAATAACTGGAGATGTCGAATTTATGGTAGCCGGGGACATTAACACAATTGCTACAATAAGAATAAAATCATCTGAATGGATATATCCATGCCCAGAACCGACTGCAAGCGAAATGCCCGAAACAACTACATATACGGGATTATTTAACTATTCTGTACCTGGCACAGGTTATAAATATGTCTTTGTATCAAATTCAGCAATTTCCAATTTGAGTATCACTAAATTACTAAAAAGGACAGATCCGGATGTCATTCTGCTGAATAAATCAAACAATATTCAAACAATTATTTCAGAAAAATGGATACCATCAGTAACAAATGATTTTATAACAGTTACAATGCCCGAAACAATTGAATATGGTGATTATGAATTATTTGTCAGGTATTTTGATACAGTTGAAAGTTATAGATTTCCATTAAATATTTCCGAAATTAAACTTCATACAGAACCTTTTATGGATAACTTTGATGATAGTACAACTTTATCAAATAATTATTATGCTTTTAATCGTGCCTGGGGTGGTGCAAATGGTGGTGTTGTACCCGAAAATGTATATATAAAAAACGGCGAACTAATCTTTAGAGGAAATGGGGATAATTATACCGGAACTATTCAGGGTGTAACACGAGAAGGAATAAAAAAATTCCATACCGATACAGCGGACCCCAACTACGGTCAGCCCTGGAAGAATAGGGTTGGCGGATGTGTTGCTTATAATAAAAGAACGGGATTTGGTTCTTATGAAATTGATGTTTTAATTCCAAATCAGTTAGGTTGTTGTTATGCAATGTGGACCTTTTTTTACAATGAGATTTATCAGGGTGATCCGAGATATATGCAATATATGGGTAATGCTTATGAAACTAAAGAAGTTATTAATGTCATACAATCCTGTTACACCATCAATAAAATCATTGATGATTATGGTATAATTAGTTACGGAACCAATTATAATATTGGGGATCAATTTGTAATTGATCAGGATGCATCACAAACTGTTTATACTTGTATCGGAATAGAGCCAGGTGTTATTTATTATAACCCTACAAAAGTTTTAAAAGCTGGTGATACATTTAGTAAAATTGAGATCACTTTAGAAAGATCAGCAACTGGTAATGAGGGTTTACATGAGCAGGGAAATCTTGAAGATGGGTATTACATTACAAGAAATCACGAAATTGATATTGAATTTCCATCACATTTGAATGGAGGTACATTATCAAATCCTAGTCTGTCGAATTTTAAGGCAAATACATGGAGGGGAGAGCTTCAAAACTGGGATGTTGCCACTACTGATCCCTCTTATTGGGAAGAATATCGGGATAACCTAACCCCCGTTGGTTTTAATATTGCAGATGGTAATTATCATACACTAAGATTTGACTGGCATCCTGATAAGGTAGAATACTATATTGATGGGGTATTAAAACAAACAAATACCAATTCTATAAAAGGTGACACAATACCTGATATAAGTGGCTTTTTTACTTTTGGTCTTTGGTTTCCATCTTCACCATTAGCTGGTAAACCTTGGTTGGTGAATCCTCAAAAAGCCTGGGCAGGTGGAGAAATAGATGTCGATGGCGGGATGAAAGCGAATTTTGACAGTGTAGAAATGAAAGTTAAACAATTCAAATTTACTCCTTTCACAACTTATTCAGAACATCAACGAAATGAAGGTGAAACTTATCCATTTAATGGCTATATTAATAAATAAAGTTCAGAATACCTTCTAAACATTTTTTTGCCAACCTAGTTAAACATTAAGGTTTATTAATACCGAAATAAATCCTTTATTCTGCAAAATCTTTTTCTTAAAACCCTCATCGCTCAGCGAAGTATTGCAACTTCATTGGGAAATGACATTGTCTAATTTCTATAAATAGAACCTCTATCTTTTGCGCTTTCTTTACAACCCTGTAAAGCAATAGAACACCCATGTTAAACCACTAAGCACCTGTTTTTTAAACCCCTATTTTAAGCTGACCTTTACACTACCAAAAGGGATAAACAGTGTTAAAAATCCAAAAAAGAACCTTTTATAAAGTGTACTAAACCTGGACAAATCAATGCAGATTACCAAAACCATTAACCCAAAAATTATGCTTTTTGAGCGCTAAGATTGGTTTGATGCTGCCACAACTTAATCATTCAGAATATGAACAAAATCAAAGTCAAAAACACATTAGAATATGCCAACTAATCCTATTCCTGCGGTTCCAATTCCTGCAGCAAGATATTATCCCCGACTATCGGAGATAATCACTGTAGATGATTTACCTGAATTTTTATCGTTTGTCGAAAATGGTTTAAATGCCATTTTTGATAAAATTCACTACAAAAACTTACAATATTCTAAAGGATATCGCGGCGACTCCGCCTTTTATAGTCTTGACATCGTTACCAGCGAAAGACTGGCTCTTCCGCTTCCATTCGGTTTAGGACTTGTTCTAAACCCGGATCCTGACGGAGATTCTACGATTTCCTCATTTCCTATTACGTTAGAATATCAATGGGAAATTTTAGCTTTCCTAAAAACCTTCAGCTCAAGCAGTTTTTCTTTCTCTATGAAAGATTTTTATTCTGTAGGCTTACAGGTTTTTCGCATCAGCGAAGAACAAGTTATAGCCCACATGCTGAACATTTTTGTTGAAGCCGAAGAAGGAAAAACAAAATATGAAACCCTTCTGGAAGATATTAACGGAATACTGAATTTGCCTGAAGCACAAAGACTAGAACTTCCTGAAGGCGCTGAACAATCTATTAGTAGTGTAATTACACTTATCAATACCAGTACGGCTATTACAGAAACAATTCCTTTATTGTTGTTCGCCACTTATATTTTAAATGAAGATTTAAGCGCAACGAAACAAAAATTACAGGAATTCTATAACATCATCGCTCCAGATGGTATCGAAGCTTATATTAAAAGAATCATCACTCCAAAAGCCAAAGCAACTTTAGCTTTGAGTGCCGGTATTGAGTTTCCCCAAAGTATATTAAGACCAATAAATGGAGATGGTACGGCATACCCCGACCCTGCTGCTAAATCAATGTTCTTATTTGGTAAGGCACAATTGTATGCCGATACTGAAGCCGGAATTGGTTATCAGCTGGAATTAGGAGGAAGCTTAAGTCCTTCTACATTTGCAATGATTGGAAATACCGGTTTAATTCTTCAATTAGATACTTTAAAAGTCGATTTAAGCAAAAAAACCAACATTCCTGAAGCGGATGCCGATGGGCGTTCTAATGATTTTGTTGGAGTTTATGCCCGTGCCGTTTCGGTTACACTACCTTCAAGATGGTTTCATGATCCTAAAACAAGCCCTGAAAATGAAAACAAAACACTAAGACTTGGTGCTTCAGATTTATTAGTAGGTTCAGGTGGCCTTTCAGGAAATATTTACCTTGAGACCGTTCGAAGTATGGGAAGTACATTTAATTACTTCAACGACAAATTCAATTTTAATTATCCAATCTCTATGTTTGATAGAGATGAAGATGGTGTTGTAACTAAAAAAGAAATTGCCGATTATGAATCTTTAATTGCCTTTTTACAAGAACTAAACAGCAAAGGAAAACCTTATGCTTTTGATTATCCCTTATCGCTGACAACACTTTCTAATTTAGCCTCTACCTCTATTAAGTCTTCGACAACTTATACTTTTAGTAACGCTAAAGAATACCAAAGTTTTTTATCTGAATTAAATTTAGATAATACACTTTGGAAAACCATTGGATCTCCAGAAAGAGGTTTCAAAATTGGTTTTAACAAATTTGATATTTCCTTTAAACAGAACAAAGTAATAGGTTCGAATATTAAAGGAAAACTATTATTTGAAAAGTTTAAAATAAAACGGCCAAATGAACCAGAAAGACCATTTAGTGCCATTCTTGAAGGACATTTATACGATGACGGAGATTTTAATCTTACTGCTTCATTTCCTAAAGAAACAGCTCCTCGTGCCAATTTACTGAATCTTGTCGATTTTGATTTTTACAGTTTTGAACTGGGAAAACAAGACAAAGATTATTATGTAGGAACTTCATGTTATGTTTCGTTTCCTAGTGTTGTCATGCAGCGATTAATGAAAGGACAGGGAATTAACATTGAAAAACTTCGTATTTACAGCGATGGAAGCATCGAGGTTGAAGGAGGTTCAATCCCAATTCCGATCAACTTTTCATTAGAGCTTGGTCCGGTTAAGATGTCGGTTACGAATGTAAATTTTGGTTCTACCCAAATTAACGGACGTAAATATAATTTCTTTGGTTTTGATGGTGCTATCAGTATCAATCCGCTTGGAGTTGACGCTCGTGGAGAAGGTGTTAAATATTATTACTGTACTGAAGACGGTCACGAAGATTCGTTTATCAGAATTCAAACTATCGAGGTTGATTTAATCATTCCAGGAACAGCCACAGAAGCATCTGCAATGGCTATCATCAATGGTATGATTTCGCTTCCTGAACCTGGAAAATCTCAAGAATTTAAAGGGCAGGTTTCCTTAAAACTGCCAAAAGCAAAAATTTCAGGTGGTGTTGGCATGCGATTTATGCCTAAATATCCGGCATTTTTAGTAGATGCTCATATTGAGCTTCCTACTCCTATTCCGTTAGGGTTTCTTGCTATTTCTGCTTTTAGAGGTTTATTAGGTTTTAGATATGTAGCAACTAAAGAAGCCGCAGGATTAAATAAAGATAATTCATGGTACGAGTTTTACAAACATCCAAAACCTGGAATTAATATTAATAAATTCAGCGGTCCACCTGATTCCATGCAGTACAAATCGCCATTCTCTATTGGTGCCGGAGCGACTTTTGGAACCATTGCTGATGGCGGACATGTATTGTCATTAAGGGCGATGTTGTTATTATCTCTTCCTACTCTATTTTATATTGAGGCAGGATTAAATGTTATTGCCGGACGATTAGGACTTATTGAAGATGATCCTAGCAATCCTCCATTCTTTGCCATGGTAGCATTTGGAGATGATTCGTTAGAATTGGCTGCCGGAGCAGAATTTAGTATTCCTAAAGACAAAGGTGAAATCTTCCAGTTGCATGCTTTGCTGGAAGCAGGTTTCTTCTTTAAAAACCAAAAACCGTGGTATGTAAATATTGGATCTAGAAAAGACCCAATTATGGCCAGAATTCTGACTTTATTTTCTGCAAAAGCTTTTATCATGCTTTCGGCTCAGGGAATTGAGGCTGGAGCCCGATTAGATTTTAAACTCGAAAAAAGCTTTGGTCCTGCTAAGGTAAAACTATGGGCTTATTTAGAATTAGGAGGGAAAATTTCTTTTAAACGTCCGCAAATGGGCGGTTATATTACTGCAGGCGGCGGAATTCAAATTAAAATTTGGATTATAAAAGTTGAAATTGCTCTGGACACCGTTTTCTCAGTTGAATCCTTTAGACCATTCTTAATTTACGCTAAACTGCAATTAAGTGTTCGTGTAAAAATTGGTTTTGTAAGAGTTCGTAAAAACTTTCTTATAGAACTTCAATGGGACATTGACCGAACCGTTGATCGTACGCCATACAGTCCGCTGCCAAAAGGAACACTAGGAGATGACGAAGACAACCGAACATTAGAAAATGTAAAAGGAGTTCACATGCTAACTAATCAGGCTTTTGCTCTTGATTATTTCAAATCAACAGATGATAATGGCTACGATTCAACTAAATTTCATGACGGAATGCCAAAAGCAGAGTTAATTAAAAACATAATTCCGCTAGACACGTATATCGATATTAAAATGGCAAAAGGCTTATTGCCAAATCCATCATTATCTAAAAAAATTGGCGGTTATACCGGCGATGCAAAAAACTATACAGATATGATGCCGCCAATTGAAAAAGTTGCCGGAAGACCAATTCGTCAGGTTAAACATAAATATGAAATTAAATCAATTAATTTAAAATCATGGAATGGATCTGTCTGGGAAGATTATCATCCGTTTGAAGCTGTTGTAGAACAAAATGAACGCAGTAAAGTCACAAATTTACCTTGGGCACAATGGCAGAAAGCAATCGACCAATATGACAGTATTCGTGTTTTAGCCACAGATCCGTTTTCATTTTTAAGCTCGGGAGAACCAGGATGGCATGCACCGGAGCAATTCGGAATTACACCTTCAAAATTATTCTGTGCATCTGATAAAATTAAAAAAGAACATACTGATTTCCTTAGAAAACAAATAGGACAGCGATATTATGTTCCTACACAATATACCGCAGATAAAATTAACGGATTGTTTTTTAGACTAATTGGAGAAATTCCGGAAGTTCTTGAAAACAGCCAAACCATAGAAGGCGATTTTATGAGTATCACCGGAGAGAGAAATCCTCATAAATTCATTAAATCACTAGCATTCAAAAACTATAATGAATTAGAAGTTATTTTCCCTCAATCTGCCATTGAGCCGGCATTTAAGCTTACAACGCAGGCCAAAGAAGTAAAAATAAAAGCGTATACCTCTGTTATTAAAGAGGGTGCTAAACTAGCTTCTTATGAAATTGTTAATATAAGAAAAACCGCTGGTGGAGAAATTTCTACAGAGTTAACATACACTAAAGCTGAGCTGTTAAATGAAATAACTTTATATCACAAAGAAATTGATCCGGTTTCAAAAACAAAAATCGATAAAATTGTAATTACACCAATTGCGGCTAAGGCAGAAGCGATTAAAGATGTGAGAAACCAAATTGCAGCATTGTTTGACGATACTTATACAAGTGCAAACGGAGATTTTGTAATGTCCGGGCCGCGCGACCTTGAAAAATATGATTTGTTACTTGCAAAATTAAACCAATTAAAAACCAATGCCGGAAATGAAAATATCCAGGAAGAAACGCCAAATGCATTGACTTTTACGCATTATTACGGATATAAAGGAAAAGATTTATATGCTTTTGACAAAGTAATAAAATACAACGACACTTATATTATTTCTTTCCACCCGCAGAAAAATACTACCGTGCTTTTACAAATGAACTCAAATGGGGATATTTTAAGAGAACGTTTATTAAACGGTGTTGTTACTTCGATGCAGGTTGTAAATGATAATTTACTGGTAACTCAGGCTCTAGATGCTGATCAATGCAAAGGGATTGGAAAAGCCGTTATTGATCTTGATTTTATTGTGGGATGTGAGTCTCCTATCGATGCAATGGCTATTGTTGAGCTTGATGACGAACTAAATTTAAAAACAGGAACCCAATACTTAAATAGTTATTCTTTAGGATTTAACAAAGTACTACCATTAGCCAATAATGAATTGCTTTGGGTTAATACATTAGAAAATGAAACTCAAATTAATTGGGTTAACGGAAGCAGCCGCGATCTTATTAAACGTGTAAAAATAAATGGAACGGTAATAAAAGTTCTTCAGCATAGCGATTCGGAATTTAGTCTAATTACAAAAGACAAGAAAATTATTCGCTTTGATCTTAATTTGAGTACAAAAGTAATTTCTGATGCCTCTATATCTGAAATCATTGATGCTGTTATTTTCAACGGAAAAACTTTGGTTACGGTTCAATTTTCAAACGGAAAATTTGGTCTGGCTCAAATTACAGGAAACTCATTAGATATTGTAAAACAAGATACCATTTTCGATTCGGCAATTTACCTATCTAACAAGACTTTAGCCGACAACTCGATTATTGCCTATAATAAAGATTACTTATTTGTTTTTGGTTCAACATTGGAGCTTATCAGATTAATTAAAAGAGGGACTACGATTGAAAATGCATCGATTATCCATATTCAAAATGAACCTTCTGCAAATGAAATCCTGATGCTTTCCTCTAAACCTAAAGAAAAAGGAGTTTACTTCTCGTTGTTTAATAATCAGTTTGATAATTGTTCTTTATATGCTGCAGAAAATGTTACACTTACTTCGTCTGTTGCAGCATTAACAACCGAAGTTACAAGTTTAACGACACTTTCGCTTACTGCCAAAGTGGATTATAACAAAAGACCAAAAAATTCTAAATTAATTACCGTTAATGATACGATTTGTTCAAGCGGATATACAGAAGAAGATCCGGAGTTAGATTACACCACAAGCGTTCAGAGTATCGAATGGTTAAGCAAAGAAAGCTATTTCCATAACACAACAATTCCTTCAATCGAGGCGGTACAAGAAAACCGAGAAGCGATGGAAGCTGCAGTACGAAATACTGTTCAGCCAATCTGGAGACCTAATACAACCTATTGTTTAGATTTTACTTTGACTGATACTGTAGATGACAATAAACCACTTGATTTTAACTATTTCTATGGATTTAAAACATTAGGACCTGTTGGACACTTTCCTGTTCCAGAACCGGTATTGCCAGGTGAACTGCCTCCGGCAAAGAACGAATTGACAGATTTGTCAAAATCACCATTGACGTCGCTAAGACAATATTTAGATTACAATCGTTCTTATCCAAACGCTGATGGTAGTTTATTGCAGTCTAAACCTGTTTTCTACGGACATGAACAATGCAAGATCTCGATGTTTTTTACAAGTCCTTATGTTTATCACATGTTTAAAGGCTGGCCTGATTATGGCACTAAAGGAGATGAAATCCAGGGATCATTGAATCTTATTATAAAAGATCCTCTTAATGACACGCTTATTCCATATCCGCTTCCAGAAGAGACCGTAACTTATCCAAGAGCAACTGAAGGAGATAATGAAGGAGATGCAAAATGGGTAAGTGATAACGATCCTAGAATTCCATTGGGTATAAAATTGATAAATAACTTTATCGGTGCTCATCCTGAAACAAAATGCGGTATTCTTTTAGGAGATCCTTTACAACCAAAATCTTATGGATATCAAGTTAACCTAACTGATTTACAACCTTCAAAACTATATACCGTTTTAGCTAATAATTATTACGATGTTAACCAAAACAAAGAAGTAGATGAAAAAGAAAATGTTTTAGTACATCAATACGGATTCCAGACTTCTCGTTACAAAAATTTTGAAGAGCAAATTCAGAGTTACAACATCGATGAAGCCACAGATCGTAAAGCAGTCTTTGATGTAAATGTAAATGTCAATCAGGAACAAATTGATGCCTTATATCATTTAGCCGCAGCAAAAACTGAAGCAAATACATTAAGTGATGCAATTGCAATAAAATACCAGCATTCATTTGATCGTGCCATTGAGGGAGTTTTAAAACTGTCTCCTCTTGATCCGGCTCAAAATACTGAGGTAAATAAAATTATTGATACCAATACAGGTAAGGTAATAGCGCTTTTAATTCGTAATCCGGAGCCATTTAATATTCCGAAAATACCGTTGAAAGAAATCCAGGAGACTATTTCTGTGGTAACGATCACGGTCGAAAACGAAAAGAAAAAATATACTAAAAAAGATGCTTACAAGGTACTGCATTCCAAAGATTATTCGCAGGTATTGATAATGCATGATGACAAATTCATTTTAGAGCCTAATGTGGATATCATGTTTGATTACAGAATGTGGAATAACGAAGAAATTGCTGTAAATGCAACTAGAGCATTGACTTCATCAATTGACAGGCAAGACATAAAAGTACAACTACAAGCAGAATCAGAAAATATAAATCTTTAAAAAACAATAAAAAATGAGTTCTATAAATCTTCAGGCAATCCCACTCTCGGACTGCGAAAAATATATAGCAATCGTTGTTGACGAATCCGGTTCGATAAACACCAATGAAGCACAGCAAATTAGAGATGGACTGACTTCTTTTATTAATGCTCAGGTGCAAAGCAATATAACACTTTCATTAATCGGAATGTCTGACAGCGATACCGCTGTCAGAACCGATAATGTTATTCAGAAAAAAATTGCAGGTAACAAACAGGATTTTTTAAGCTGGATTAATCTATATGGCAATGGTAAAGTTACGATCCAATCTGATTATTGGGCATCTGGTTTGCAAACCGCCAAGAATTTAGCTGTAACTCCTGATATTGTTTTCGTTGTAACAGACGGAATTCAGGTAAACAACTCTGAGTTTTTAAAAGATTTATTCACTGATCTAAATCTAAAATCACAGGTCTTTGTTTATGGTGTTACGAGCACGATGGAAGATATTAAGGAATTAACAACGCCATTAAATACTTTTTTAGGCAGAGCACCAAAACTAAAAGAGGATAAAATCTCTGCTTTGGACTCAGATTACCTTAGGGTTCCTGATTTCAGTACTTTAGGAATAGAATTAAACAAACTTGTTACTGATTTGTCTGCTGCTCAAACGGGCTGTATTTCGAATGTAAGTATTGTTGAAAATAAAATCGCTTATCCTGCTTTAAAGAAAGGTGTAAAAGTAAGCCAGCAAGCCGGAACTCTTGTTCTTAGAAACAAAAGCCGTGTTCCTCTTTCCTTAAGCACAGGAACAAGAATACACACTGCGGGCAGTTTAAATGGCTTAACTTTTAAACTTCAAAATGCTGTTACAATTCCGGGCTCAACACAAATTGAGGTTGTAATTCGAATTGAAGGAAAACCATTAGCGCTTGGAAATTTCTTTACTCCAACTCCAATTGCTTTAAACAATGTTAAAAATCCTTTAGGTTTTACTATCAGCTTTAAAGTTGGCAAAGAATCATCTATAATTGATATTACTACAGGAAAAACTAATCTGCAGTCTAATTATTTGCAAATTGCCGCTTCAGGTTCTAAAGGAGTTGACAGTACCAGAGGAATTCATCTCCGCTGGCTGCTTGCTGGTAAATTAGGTGAAAAACATCTTCCAAAAGGAGATTTATATAAGGGTGAAAAAATTAATTTTAATAAACCGGAGGACTTTGTAAAACTATACAGGGCTCCTTATACAAAAGTAAGCCACACTTTAGATCTAACCAGAGAACCAAATGTTGTAGACAATCAAAGGGCTTTATGGATTTATAAGACAATGGATTCTAAGAGATCTATTTATGTTAGTTTTCAAAATAAAGTAAAGTATAAATCAGTCAAACTTGGTATAGATCCGTTAGCAAATGCTGCCGCTTTTATACAGGCATACGGAAACAACTTAATTGAAATTGAAAATAAAACCGAATTATTTTTTGCTGCAGAATTAAACTTTTCACCACCAACATCTTCAAGTAAGGTAAGGTTAGAAACTTTATCTGTTGCAGAGAATACCATTATTGCTGCTAAGAGAGTTACCAATCGTAAAAGTTATTCTTCGACACAATTAAATAACGTTCGTTTGCTTGCAGAGAACGGAAGGAGCATCCGATTTAAGGCTGATAACTGTACTTTGAATGCTATAAACTTTGAGTTTTATTCAGATTTCATTACACATGCCAATACTAATGGCGATTGGAATTTAAAAGGAGAATATGGTCTGAGCAAAAATGATATCGAAGTTTTTGAGCAATTAGAACCAAAACTCAATGCTGTTCATGGAAAATGGCTAAAATATAATGATGGCGAATATGTAAATATTGCCAATTATAAAAGCAAATGGAACAGACCAACCATTGAAGGAGATGAAAGCGATAAAAACATTAAGTCAATTGTTGAACGATATATTGAATTAAGCGAAAATCCAAATGATCCAACCGCATTAGAGGCTATCAACTTTGGAGATCTTGACGCAGATAAAGATCCTGAACCGGGAGAAGAACAGGACGATGCAGAAAAAATATCTAATCTTGATTTGTTAAATATTGCGGCAAACGATTACCATATTGCACGTATGTTAGGTTTGGGATGTATTGATATTGACGAAGAAGTGCTTTCCGGAGACTATGTTTATCTAACAGAATACACCACTTTTGGTGATTTGGGAGATGGCCTGGGATCAAGAGAGGTTCAGCATCTTTCTATGAGTATTCCAACTTCTACAGCTACAGAGCGTTTTTCTCTGCCGGTTCAATTAAATAAAATTGTGCCTGGTTTAAATGTGGGTTCAGATGAAAATCAAAATGCTCAAATTACAGATCCAAACGGATATAGTTTTGACGGAAAGAAAAGATACGTAAGTTTGTTTATGGATGACGTCATGGATTATGACATAGCATCTACTAAGGCTGATGATTTCTTTAAATCTTCATTAGAATATGACGGAAGTTCCTTTACATTCCCTGTCTATGTAGGTATTGATTTTAAAATTGATGGAGAAACAAACTGGAGAAAACCAGAAATATCATTTGATTTAGAATATCGCAATGTCAATAAAAATCTTGAAGAATCATATTATGAGCCGGTACCGGTTATTATTCCGGATGCTGGGAAATCAATCTTAAATGTACGTCAGGAAGAAGCAGGTAAAAAAACTTATATCTATCAGGGATATGGCGTTAATATTTTCTCCAGAGCATCTGCCGGAAGAAGAATAAGTATTGAGTCTGATATTAAACCGGCAAACAATTTAATGCCGCCAAGCAATATTAACTCACTTTTAATTACCGAAGAAAACCCATTAATGTTCACCTCTCAATCTGAGCAGGAACGTCTTGGTAAAATTATAGGAGATGATCCAACATTGGTTAGAATTTTATTTGACTATTACTCGGCTCAGGAATTATTAAGTTACACTGTTCCTTCAGAAATATCTGCTCAAAAAGCTGAGTTGGACAAAAACAGTATTTTTCCTGATACAGAAGAAATATTTGCAGATCATTTTAAACTATACTACAAAGACAGACTTCCTGAAGTAGAATATGGTGAAATTGCAAGTATTAATAATGATGATGAACTGACCTCAATTGTTACAATAAGAGAGTATAAAGTTCTTAGCAGCGGCGAAGATGTTAAAGTAACATTAACTGAAAGCAATAAAGCAAGATTTACAGGAGGAATTCTAACCATTGGAGATCAAAATTATGTAATTCAGGATATAAATGTTGTTCTTAAACCAAAACAAAAACCTCAGGATCCTGATGAATTTGGCTATGCTAATATCACTGTACTTAAGAAAGAAGTAAGTGACCGTACTCATGCTGACGGAGATGCCACAATAGACTCTGACCAAATTAAGGGCATAGAGATGCCTGAAAGTAAATTATGCACTTTGGTTCAAAACATGTTAACGGACACGAACTGGCATAAACCGGAAATTGATTTTAAAGTGCAATATCCCGAAAGTTTAAATGTTATTCATCGTGAAGTTATTCAGCCTGAAAGCGAAAACACAACAGAGCTGCAATTAGAGAAAACCAGAGGTATCTGGAAAAATGCCCTAATAGAAAAGGTATTGGAAGATGCATATAAAATGGATAAAAACGGACAATATGAATTGGATAAAGATAAAAAACCAATCAAATTGGCTGACAAAAAACATTTAGGTTTATATCAAATCACTTTTTCTGGTTTTAATTTACCTCAGCACCCTCAGTTTAAAGCAGGAAACGAAAACTCTGTAGAATGGTTTAATGGTATTGTTCGTTTATTTACAAAAAGCTCTGTTAAACAAGGAGTTTCGGTTCCTGTAAAAACCAGAAAAGAATTTAAAGTTGTTCGCACAAAGAATATTGGAGAAACAGGAGATTTGGTTTTATATGTTAATGATACAGATTTCAAATTAGGAGATTATGTAAATCAAACAATGCTCGAAAGCCATGATGAAATCATTATTGGAAATAAAGAAGTAAACTATTATCCTAGTTATAAAGTATATCTGTACAAAGACCAAGCTTCTGGAATTACAAAAGAAAATATTCAGCCAAGAGCAGATGAAAGTACACGCTACTCTATTTTCGGAATTAGTTCGCGTGCTGTTCGTCCTACTTTTGAGTACAAATCCAAGATTAGTATTCCGAGTCCTATGTATGCCGTTAGAGTTGAAAAGGCCGAAAAACCAGAAATTACAGAGGGACATAATCTATATGCTACAAGACCGGATTTTTACAATCGTTCGACTTTTACTTTTACAACTCAATACAAAAAAGATCGTAAACCTTATGGCGCATTGCATTATAGAGCCAATGAACAAGATTTCCTGAATCTTTTGTATAAAACAACGACTATAAATACCATTCGTGAAGAACTAAAAAAAATAGGTGGCAATGAAGAACCTGATTTTGAAAAAAGATGGAAAAACTTTTTAGACTTTAATTACCTTGAAATTAATGGGAATTACAAATCCTTCCCTGAAAATGAATCTGAGCCAAACTACAGATTTCCATTACCGGATAATGACGAATTTGTAAAACTAATTAATGATTTTATCAAATGGCATAATGAAACGCAAAAACCTGAAATTAAAGCCAAAACAATAGAGAACTTAACCTCATTAAATCAAGTATTAATTTCTACAGTTAATGGAGTTAAAACCAATTTACTGGCTGTTTATTTTATTGAAGAAGCTATAAAATCAGCCTACGTTCCATTAACAGAAGTACCGGTTATTTATGAATACATTAAAGACAATACGTATGTACCAACCAATAAAAAGCAGACAATTAAAGATAAAAATGGTCATGCCTTAAAACCAACCGATCCCGATTTTGATATTGCGCCAATGATGAAGATCGTTAATGAAACTGAAAACATAACACAGTTTACTGATTTTAATTTGGATGGAAATTCTCAAAGTTTTTATTTCTATGCGGTTCGCGAAATGGATATTAAAATGAATTTTAGTGAACTTAGTGATCCCTTAGGACCTGTAAAACTGGTTGCTTCAAATCCGCCGCAAACGCCGGAAATTAAGAGAATCATGCCAATTCTTGAAAATCAGGTTTTAGGAATTAAACCATCAATTCAGTTTGAAATAAATGCTTATCAGCCGGAATACAAAATCGGAAAAATCAATATTTATCGTGCCTCTTCAATGTTGGATGCACAATCGATACGAACGATGACACTGGCTAAAGAAATTGTAATTGACGAAGATACTTTATCTAATGAGTTTGATAATGTCTGGACGCTTTATGATGAATTTGAAGATTTAGAAGTTGTTCCGTTTGGCGATTGCCTTTTTTACCGAATTACTGTTTCAAGAAAAATCGAATATGCAGATCCAGGTTCAACTACAGAAAATCCTATCATCAATATTGACTATGCGCCTTCGCAGCCTTCAAAAATTACAGCTACTGTAATTGCGGATACTATTTCGCCTGAATCACCTGTATTAGAAGCATCAGGAAATATAACCGGAACAAATGCTGAAATTCTAAAAACAGTCATCTTCAATTGGAAGAAAACAGTTCACAATGGTAAATATCATTTATATAAAATGACCCGATCTGGGAATTGGGAAAAAATTCATGAAGTTACTTCAAACCTGGATGATGTCATTCTTCCGCTGGAAAATGTAAACTCTTATACAGATGAATTGATTATTAAAAATGATGATGGTGAAAGAATCTATCACCATTTCAAAGTAATCTCTGAAAACTCTTCAGGAATGTTCAGCAGTGAAGAAAAAATCTTAACTCTTTAAAACTAGCAGCAAATACCAATGATTAAACTCATTGGTATTTTATTCCGCCTCATCAAACAAAAATTTATAGCAAGAAATAAAATTAAACAACATGGCAACAAGCAGAAATGACTTTCACAACAAATTCAAAGATGGAGATATTCCGTCACACGTTGACTTCGTCGAAATTTTTGACAATTTCGTTCATAGAGATGACGATAAAGCCGATTTTCAAATGGTGGAAACAGGTACAGACAATGAGCATTATATTACTCCGGCACTTTTAAAAAGCATTTTTCAAAATTCAGGAATTCTTTCCGGTAACTGCTATTCTCCATACAAACAATATGAGGACGATTTTACAGGCACAACAATAGAATTAGAATTTTCTCCTGTTGAAAACAGTGTCAAGGTATTCAAAAACGGACAGTTATTAGAAGAAAATGAAGATTACCAATTAAATTCTGACACAGGAATAATCATTTTTAGTGAAGGGATTACGAGCCGAAATATTGAGGTAAACTATTGGTTTAAAAATACCAATCCAACATCTGGTAATTCTGATTCCATCTTTGGTAAAGCATCGATCCCTTACAAAGAAAACTTTAGCGCCGACACTTTTAATGATGATACTATTACACTAAAAGAAACGCCTCTTAAATACAGTGTGAAAATATATAAAAATGGCCAGCTGCTTCGAGAAGGTAAAGATTATTCTATAGCAGAAGACAGTGCCGTTATTACATTTTCTGCCCCTATAAGCGGCCGTAATATCGAAGTCGATTATTGGTTTCAAAGCTCAATTTCATTAACAGATCCTGAGTTGAATACAAAATATGTTGACTTAACCACAAAACAAACCGTTGCAGGAAATAAAACCTTTACAGAAGCTGTTGAAAGTAAAGGTTTTGTAAAAACTGGCGGCACTTCTAACCAATATTTAATGGCAGACGGTTCTGTGTCTAATTCTACAAGTTCTGATTATGATGCCGGACATTCCCCTTTTGGTATACCGCTGACTGGTGGATATCAAAAATTTAGTAACGGCTTAATATTACAATGGGATTATATAATGAATGGTTCTACTAACTATACTTTCCCTATTGCCTGGCCAAAGAGAGTAGGCAGTGTTGTTCTTTCTACCTATAGAAATTCGTCAGGAAATAAAGGTTTTAATCATGTTTATAATGTTACAAACACATCATACAATGCAATTATTGATGGTAGTACCGGATACATGTTTGCAATTGGTTATTAATAATAAAACTTTAAAATAAAAAATGATGTACAAAGGATCATACAACGAAAACGGAGAATACACAGGCTTTTATGTTGAAGGAATTCATGAGAATATTCAACAACCCAATATTGAACTGACCGAAGAAGAATGGCAGCAAGCTTTATCGAAAAATTACAAAGTAATTAATGGTAAACATACTTATTCTGCTTTTGTTGAAAGTCAGGATAATATTATGGAGAGCTTAAGAGCAATTAGAAATTCATTATTAACGGAAACCGACTGGACCCAAGTAGAAGATTCGCCTCTTTCTCCAGAGAAAAAAGCAGAATGGAAAAATTACAGACAGGCACTAAGAGATTTAACTGATCTCGATGATTTAACGACTATTGTCTGGCCTGTAAAACCATTATAATAAAATAATTATTCAATAACTTTTTAATGGTTTTAGAAAACAAAAAAGCAACATTATTACTCACTAAAACATAATGTATGGAAGAAAACACAACATATAAACCCTTTGCATACGGAGATCATCATACTCCGGTAGAAGGCTTAGAGGTTTATTATAATAATGAAAAAACGTTGACGGTTAAAAAAAATGACTGCTTGAAAGGAACCACTGGAAATCCAGTTACTTTAACTGCAGGAGCCAATAAATTTGTATCGACAATAAGCACTGCCGAAGCTGATGAACAAGCTGAATCTTGGCTAAAAGCAAATACTCAGGCTTATGCTAACAACATTGGAACCTGCGGTATTAGACCTACAGCATGGCGTGGAGCGAACCCTTCATGTGTTTTAGAGCCGCCAACAACATTATTACCTTTTGATTATATGGTAATAAAATACAAGTGGGCTCCTGGCGCCGGTGTTGATTTAGATACTTTTACAGGTTTTATAAATACAGGTTTCAGTGCTTTAGATAAAAAATGGGTAGGATTTGGACTCGGAAATGAAATTCCGGCTAGCGCAATTGCACAGGATTCTTACATTATGTGGGGCGGTGACATTCAGGATAGGACAGGTACCGAAACTTGCTTGGTAAACTTTAAAAAAGTAAAAGAAGTTTATTCTAATCTGAATGATGTTCAAATTAGAATGGCTGGAGTTTGGTGGAGTTCTAAGGCTAGCGGAAATATTGATGTAGAAATCACCACTTTCCTTGGCGGTACAATGCTAAAAGAAGGTAAAGACATTATAAATAATGACGGTAACCAAGTACAGCAATTAAACTTTTCAAAAAATATTTTAGTACAGGGTACACATCTCGCAATAGACCAAGTTACTCACATTGGATACATTAACTATTCTAATAACCAATCAACTGCAAAGGTTGTAATAAATTATTAAAAACATGGAAAACACAGGATATAAGTCTTTTGCTTTTTTAGAAAAATACTATACAGATGACAATACCTCCACAGAAGAAACAAAACCAAATGTAACATCAGATCCAGATTATATTGCTCCTATTTTAGATATTACGACCTGCCCACCTGTCACTCGACATTACAATAGCCAACAAACTAAAACCGTTACAAAAAATAATTGTTCCCCGGGAGAAACAGGTACTGAAGTTGGACTTATTGCTTATGCAAATCAATTTGTATCCTATGACAGTATAACTGATGCAAATAATCAAGCACTTGCCTGGTTGGAAAATAATGCTCAAATATATGCGAATAATGCGGGAACCTGCATTGCTGATTCAACTCCTCCTACAAGTCCTTTTTTAAGTGTGTCTTCGATTACTCCAAATTCATTAATATTATCATGGACTCCATCAACAGATAATGGGATACTTGCAGGTTATGATATATATCAAAACGGAATTTTACTTACTTCAACTTCATCTGATGTACTTCACTATCCTATCACAGGTCTATCTGCAGCTAGTACGTACACTTTTTATGTAAAAGCAAAAGATGCCAAAGGAAATTCAAGTAATAGTAATATATTAACTAGCACAACACTTCCTTCTATCCTATCTCTGGCTGCTGTAAGATCGGTAATTTTTGAAAAAAGATCTAGATCTTGGGGTACATGTAGAAATGCCCTTGCCTCAGATTTAGAGTATAACGATAATACGTTTATTGGTGCAGCCGTAAGTGCAGATAATTTATTATATTATCTAAATAGATATAGAGGTGTTATTGATACTTCGTCAATTACTATAAAGCCAAAATCTGCTAAAATAAAATTTAAGTTTACTGAAAACACTGTTGGTAATTCGTTGACTTTTAATCTATTTGGATCCAATATTCAGATTCCACTTAATCAAGAATTTCAACCTGCTGATTGGAATGACTGGGACAATAGTACCTTCATCAATAGTATTTCTGTTCCTAGCAATTCTACCGCTTATAACGAAATAAATCTAACTAGTTCTCAATTAGATTTACTCGTTTCAGGACAAGCCTATAACTTTTTCCTAATTTCTAATGGTGATAAAGAATCTTATGAACCTAGTTCAAATAGCAGGCCTGTGTTATCAATAAGCGCTGCAACTGGCCAGATATATTTAGAATGTCAATTTTAATAAAGACAATTTCATAATAGAATAAAAGTGGCTGATTTAGAAATAAATCAGCCAAATAAAATTTTAAAAAATCCCATTTAATACCAGAAATTAAATACCACAAAAAATGGACACAAATCACAACAGAATAAAAGTATCTGACTTAGAAACAGATGATCCAGATAAAATTTTAGTTACAAATTCAAAAGGTGAATTAGAATTTACAGCCACAAAAAATATCAGGGTTGATAGTTACAATGCGTTAGATCATGAACAGGAAGGTAAAGCTCTTGATGCGAGACAAGGTAAAGTTTTAAAAGATTTGATTGATAATTTTAATCAATCTAATCATCAACCTCCTTATTTAGATGAATTAATTCCAAATATTTATTCTCCAAATACGACCAATGATATAATTATAAAAGGTTCATTCTTTACACCTGAAACAATTGTTACTATACAAGGTCAAAGTATTAATTCCTTTAAATTTAAAAATGATAATGAAATTCATATTAATGTAACAACTGGCCAAACAGAAGGTACGTTTAAAGTTACAATAAATAATGGAATTTCTAAAACATTTGCAGACGCATTTTCAGTTTTATTAGGAACTGTTTATGATTCTGTCGAATCTGATTGGGTTGATAAATTGAACATTAATGTTACAGAAAAAGGCACTGCTTTGTGTATTATTGATAACGTAAGAGCATCTGGAAAATGGACTAGGTTAATAGATGTTTCAAAAGATTTTTCAATTCGTTTTCTTATGCCATTTTCACCATTATCTATAGGTGGGATAGATAGTTTTGTAACTATTAAAGACAAAAACACTAACGAAACTAAATTTTATATTGAAGATTATGGTCGTTTCGAAAGTGATCCTAATAGAATTTATTTTGGAATTAATGGGCAACAAGTTGGATACTTATCAATAGATCGAAGCAAGTATTTAGAATTAAGAAAAGTTGGAAATATCGTAAATGCATATGCTAATGATGGAAAAGTTTTAATTGCAACAGTGAGTAACACGGCTACATTTCCAAATAATCTACAATTAGCTGTCAGTTTATTAAATTCTGATGTACGTAACTTAAAATATATTGAACTAATATCTTAAAAAATGAACACAAATCACAACAGAATAAAAGTATCTGACTTAGAAACAGATGATCCAGATAAAATTTTAGTTACAAATTCAAATGGTGAATTAGAATTTATAGCCACAAAAAATATCAAGGTTGATAGTTACAATGCGTTAGATTACGACCAGGAAGGTAAAGCTCTTGACGCGAGGCAGGGAAAAATTCTAAAAGATTTGGTTAATAACAAAACAGATAAAGGTGGTTTTCAAGGTACAGCACAAGATTTAGCAAATTCTATTCCTGACTTAAATGCCGCGAATTTGAAGTTAGGAGGTTATCCAAATACCCGAAATGATGGACAACTACCAACTAATAAAATATTAAGTACAGATGCAAATGGTAATTTAAGACTGTACACAATCCCGATATCACCAGCTCCTTATATTTCAGAATTAATTCCTGATAGCTATTTGCCAAACAGTACTGGTGACATACTAATTCATGGGGATTTTTTTACACCTCAAATGTGCGATAGAGTTACTAATCCCAATGCTATTATTATTGAAGGGGCTACAACTATACATTATGCAACTTTTATAAGTAGCCAATTAATAAAAATAAATGTCACTACTGGATCGGCAGAAGGAAATTTTTCTTGTACGTTAAATAATGGATTATCGACCACAAAAGATAATGCATTATTTATTACATACGGAAGTGTTTTTAAACCAGCAAAGGAAGATTGGACAGTTTTAGTGGGAAACCCTGATTTATCGCAATCAGGTGAAGTGCATTTAAATGTTTTAAACACTTCAAATATTGCTAAAATTAAAACTACTTTTTTTACACCCTCTACTACTGGAGATTTCATCATGTTTTGGAATTGGTCACGATCTCCGTTAGGGAATCCTTCTTTATCAGGGTACAATTATAATAGACAATATGTAAAATTAACACGTGTAAGTGATAATGTTGATATATACCTTATCGGAATGACCGATATGCATGATAATCATCTACAGCTGGGCTTTTTTGATTATTTAGGTGCTGGTTCACAATTAAGTAATAATTTTCTTCATGAAGAATTATCCGTGCAATGGGCCTTCAAAAGAATATCTGGTAATTATTTTATCTTTAGAAATGGAGTGCCATTCAGAAATATAACATATCATGAAGCAACTCCTATGTACATAACCATTGGCTGTTGGGGTGTAGATGTTACTAATATTAAATTAATCAATTTATAAATATGGGTGCACAATTAGTAATTAATCACTACTTAGAAAAGTATAAAACAAGTGCAAATACAATAACTGATATTTCCTTTGATTGTTTGCCGTTTTTATATGCTAAAGAGCCTGATTACAACATGAAAGGTTGTAAGGTTTCAAAGTCATACTTTGACTTATCTGATCGCGAAGCGGTGAGAATTCAGTATGTTAAGATATACAAAGATTTCGTTTATAATAATATAACTTATCCCAATTTATTTATAGGGATGCGCAAAGACATTCATTATTTTGATTGGGTTGGTGAAATTGCGTATACAAAAAGTTTGCAACCTTATTATTTTGCACTACAGCCTATTTTTTTGGGTGACGGGACTGAAACAATCAAAGGTTTTTCAAGTCAAAAGCAAAGAAAGATTTTAAAAGAAGAACGATATGCAGCGGATGAGTGGTTAAACTCGAAAAATCCTGATTTGTATAAGATGCTTTATGCTAAATACGGTGCGATTTATCAAACATATCTACGTACAGGCTTTAAAGATGATCTGTTAAATGCATTCGAATCGGAAACCGATCCGGCTATTCTAACCGTTTTTAATAATCAGGTATTTGGCATGGAGCCAATGACTTTTAAAGAATTAATCATTTTAAATCTACAATAAATGCGGTTTATTTTATCGCTTATATCATTGTTCATTTTCGGATTAGTTTACATCTTGGCTGAAATAACAGGTCTTTTCATAGATGTTCGAAATCGAAAATGGTATAAAACTACTTCAAAAAGAAAGTTTACTAAAGCATTTAAAGTTGATGCACCTAACTTAAAAATGTAAAACTAATACCACAAAAAATGAACACAAATCACAACAGAATAAGAGTATCTGACTTAGAAACAGATGAGCGAGACAAAATTTTAGCTACAAATTCAAAAGGCGAATTAGAATTTATAGCTACAAAAAATATTAAGGTTGATAGTTATAATGCGTTAGATTATGATCAAGAAGGTAAAGCTCTTGATGCTAGACAGGGGAAAATTCTAAAAGATTTAGTAAATAACAAAACAGATAAAGGTGGTTTTCAAGGTACAACACAAGATTTAGCAAATTCTATTCCTGATCTTAATAGCGCTAATTTAAAACTTGGAAGTTATCCATCAACACGAAATGATGGACAATTATCCACAAATAAAGTTTTAAGTACGGATGCAAGTGGCAATTTAAAACTATACTCTTTACCTATATCTTCCATTTATCCTGCACCATATCTTACTGAAATTCTACCTTATAATTTTTTACCAAATACAACCGGAAACATTATTTTAAAAGGCTCGTTTTTTACGCCAACTATGACAGTCGTAATTCAAGGTCAAACTGTTAATAAAATTGATTTTAAAAGTGATAATGAAGTACATGTTAATGTTACTACAGAAAGTGCGGAAGGAAACTTTTCTGTAACGTTAGACAATGGAATTTCAAGGGTTTTCCCAAATGCATTATTGGTTGTTTTGGGTGAAGTTTTTATACCAATAGAAAGAGATTTCACTATAGTAACTGGAAATCCGAATATAGCAGTTCCTGGAGAATTTAAACTTAACTTATTCAACATTGCTTGTTCTGCCGATTTTTTTGAAATTCCAGTAGGTCAAAATTTCAGAGTATATGTAACACCAACTCCTACACCTTTATCTAGTGGTCCAATATCTATTGGTCCTGATGTTGATATTATTAGTTTACTAGCAACTAATGACAGTTCTGTAAAATTTAAAGTTTCGGCTTATTTAAATGGAGTTGGAAGAGACAATCCAATTTATGCTTATCAATCAAGTACAGGATTATTTCATCCTAATAATAGAGGCCAAATAATTAAGAGTACAATTATAGACGAACCAACATTTTACTTTGAAAGAATTGGTACTGAATTTAGAGTAAGGAATTGGAATCAAACAATTCTCTTCACCGACACATATTCAGGTAATCTTAAAATTAGAGTAAATGCATTAGCATTTGACTTAAAAAATTTGAAATATGTAAAACTTTTATGACATGAAACCAAAGATAGTGTTATATTATTATTACCTAGAATTGTAACAAACATTAGCCAACAAGTCAATTGATATTAGTTTGATTGTTTGCCATTTATATACGCAAAAGAACCGGACTACAAGATGAAAAGTTATCAAAATAACTCACAGCTATGCTAACATGAATCTTGATCAATCAGAATTCGTTACGATTTTTACTAATTTAGCATTAGGAGTGGTTTCAAAAACAATTACCATTTAAGGAAACTGGGGTGCTTCAATGCTACTAGCAGCAGAAAGAGCTATTGCAAGAGGAAAAGGCTTGGACAATGTCTGGATAAAATCGTCAACTAAGATTAATTCTTATAATGATTAATTTAATAATAAACTCTTTATTTGGACATATTAAATTCGAATTATAAATAGTTCAATCACAATCCACTCTATTAAAAAAGGGAATAGTAAATACTATTCCCTTTTTTTTAAATACAGTTTCCAAACCCTATTTCTCTCTATAAATCAAATACTGCTTTCTCATTTTTTTAAATTCCTGCAAACCTTCTTTCCAGCTGTTTCTTATTTCCTGTTCCGAAATTCCTGCTTCGATTTGCTGTTGCAGTTTTTCATTTCCTGCTCTAATAGAAAATTTTCTTTTATCGAAAAATTTCGATTTATCTGTTGTTGTTTGATAGGCTTTGATCAGCCATTTAATTTCGAGTTTATTAATTCTCGGTACTGCCGATAAATCCTCTCCATTACATTCTACTCCATTGTACAACGGATCTTTGTCTCCAAAATTAGGTTTGGGCGTAAATGCAAAATCACTTTTTGGTAAATAAGGCGAACCGTAAATCTGAAATTGCTTTTCGGTTCCGCGTCCCATACTTACGTTTGTTCCTTCAAAAAGACACAAACTCACATATAAATTAATCGACTGATCGTTTGGTAAATTTGGCGAAGGGCGAACCGGCAAACTATACTTCATGTTTCTGTTATAATTCAAGCACGGAATAACGGTCAACTTACATTGAATACCGTCTTTCAGCCATTTTTGACCATTAATCATTTTGGCTTCTTCTCCCAAAGTCATTCCGTGAAGCAAAGGCGTTGGATGCATTCCTATGCCGCTTTTAAAAGCAATATCCAAAACCGGCCCGTCTACAATCGCAATATTCGGATTTGGACGATCTAATACTATTAGCGGAATATTATTTTCAGCACAAGATTCCATAATTCTATGCATCGTAGAAACGTAGGTATACAAACGTGTTCCTACATCCTGCAAATCAAAAACCATGATATCAATTCCTTTCAGTTGTTCGGCACTTGGTTTATTGTTTTTACCGTAAAGAGAAGTAATAGACAAACCCGTTTTCGAATCGATTTCATCAGATACGTGTTCGCCGGCATCGGCTGTACCACGAAAACCATGTTCAGGCGCAAAAATCGTTTTGATTTTGATGTTTTTCTGAACCAGAAGATCAACCAAATGAGTTTTCGAATCGATAATACCGGTTTGGTTGGTGACAATACCAATTGTTTTTCCTTTTAATAAAGGCAGATAAGCGGTATAATTTTCTGCTCCCGTTTTTATTTTTTGCGCAAAAGATACTGCTGAAATTAGTACGCATAGTATAGTTAGTCTTTTCATAAAGTTTATGTTTTTTCGTTTGCCACAGATTATATTTTTTTTCGCCACGAATTCACGAATTATTGTGAATACATTAGCTTAATTCACGGTTGTTTTTTTCGCTTTCATTCATAAACTAATTCGTGAATTCGTGGCAGAAAAAATCATTGTAATCCTACAATCACGATAGCTACCGGGAGTGTTTAAATTTCGCCCACAGATTTTTAAAATTTAGTTCGTAAAAATTAGTGCAATTAGTGACAAACCTTTTTACTTATTAATTTGCCTCCAAATTTTAGCAGTAAAATCATCCTTGTACATTAATCTGTTTGTTCTCGTTGGATTTACGCGATTCGTCAGAATGATTAAAAACCTGTTATCATCAGAATTCATAAAGAAAAAAGTTCCTGTAAAACCAGTATGTCCAAAATCATTTTTCTTGTAAAATTCATCCGGTTTACGTTTATCAAAACCAAGTCCGCGGTAAATTCCTTTTTTTACCAGAGGCGATTTTGTAAACTCCTTTACCACTTTTGACTTTAAAATTTGTTTTCCGCGATATTTACCATTGTTCAAAAGCATTTGGCAAATCACCGAGATCGATTGTGCATTGGCAAATAAACCTGCATTTCCTGAAACTCCTCCCAAAATAGCCGCTGCTTCATCGTGCACATAACCTTTGATCGTATCTTTTCTGAAAAAATGATCAATTTCGGTTGGCATTACATTTTCCTCCGAAGTCCATTTAAGCGGATTGTATCCAATTTTTGAAATCCCCAATTCACTATAAATTCCTTTAGCCAATTGATCGAGTTTCTGCCCTGTTTTTGTCTCTATGATTTGTTGTACCAAAAGCAAATTGAGATCGCTATACAAATATTTACCACGTTCATGTGTATTGGCAACAGCAATTTTACCATAAACTGTTTTGTAAAATTCAGGATTGATCCACATATTTTTATACACCTGAACATACTGATCCTTAGGTTCGAAAGAAAGGTAGTTTGAATCGTAAACAATATTTTTATTCACATACATTGTATCAAACAAATCCGGATAATTCTCAGATTGCTGATTGCTTAACAAAGGCGATCCGTCTGGCGTAGAAAGCAAACTTTGGTAAAAAGTAATACTTGGCGTTAATCCTGATGTGTGCGTTAATAATTCAAAAACAGTTAAATCAGCAATAGCCGTGTTTTTATAGAAGGGAACAATTTCACCCAATTTATCGTCTACACTTATTTTATCCTCGCTCACCAAACGCATGGTTACCAGTGTTGCGCCCAAAACCTTAGACATAGAAGCCAAATCGTACACATCATCGGTTTTTACTAATTCTTTTTTTGAGTAATCATGATAACCATAATTTTTCAAAATGAAAACAGAATCTTTACTACCCACAATAATTTGTGCTCCCGGAAAAAATCCTTTTCCTAAGGCATTATTCATCATCGAGTCGATGAAAACTTCATTTTGCTTTGTATCAAAAAACTTGTTTGAATTTTTAAGCGACTGGCAACTCATCCCTAAAAAAATCAAAAAGACAACTACGATTCTAACTCCTATTTTTTTCATTTGTTTATGGATTAATTCTTAAATCCTGAGCCGCCATCAAAGGTTCGTTGTTTGTGGCCGTTATCATAATCTTAACGGCTTTTACAGGCTGTTTTGGATAAATCGATGCATTTCCGTAATCAAAACTGTCTCCTTTTTCAAAATCGACACCATTGTATGAATATTCGACATGACCATCATTGACAATAAATCTCGGGTGATGCGGAATCCCTGTTAATACATCAATTTTTGAGGAAACAACAGGATTGGTGAAAGTGTATAAAATCCAGTCGCCATTTGCGCAGGCAACATCGGTACGTAAATACGTTTCTATATTATAATCTTCTAATTTCGAAATAGGGAATTTAGGATTCTCCGCCATCGATGAGGTGACTTTTACTTCTGGTTCTAAATAAGGAGAGCAATTAAAATTGACCTTCGCCGAAGATGCTGTAGCTTCTTTATTATCGACCACAAAATCTAAACGATAGGTATTTTTTTCGTTGTAATTTTCTATCACAAATCGCAAACGAGGTTTTGATTTCAGTGTTTTTTCTTCTGCATAAGTTTGTATCAATTTATCATTTTCAAAAAGTGAAACCGATCTAATGCTTCCATTCGCACTTGCATCAGTTGTTGGTTCAAAAGTGAGGTACCAAATTCCTTTTTTGTCTACATTTTCAGAAATATTCTCCGAAATGTTTACCACTTCAATTTTAGAAGTATTCCAGTTGGCAACCGGCAGTTTTTCGACTTTTACAGCAGGACTCGCCACATCTTCATTAAAAAAAGTACGGAACATATATTGCTCGTATTCTTTGGTCTGAATTGGATTGGTATACAAAGGCGATTGTCTTGTAGGTTCATTTCCTTGTGCATCATAACGCACAACAGCTCCTTCATAAGGCGGAGTCACGGTAATAGTTCCGCTTTTGTAAATTGCCGTTGGCGGAAAATCCCTAAAAGCAATTCCCATATTGGCCAAACGCTGTAAATGACTGTGCGTTAATCTTCCGTAAAAATCATCCCAGTTTTTATCCTCTTTTTTAGTCCATCCAATTTCTGATAAAGCAGCAATTCTAGGGTAACTTTGGTACTCCATAATTCTTGCTGGACGATCCAGATATTCGCTCCACAAAGCGCCCTGAACACCTTTTATCAGTTTTTGCTGTTCAGGTGTTAGCTCATTCTCCGGAATTGGTTCAAACGAATACGCCCTTTTGGTATCTGTAATGGCTGCCCAGCGATGCCCGCGTTCATTTTCAGATTGTGCCATATCAAAATACGTATATTGTCCTGGCATCATAATGGTTTCATGTCCTTTTTTAGCCGATTCAATTCCGTAGCTTATTCCCTGCCACGCACTAATTAAAGTGTTTGGATTTATTTCTCCGCCTTTTAAAATTTCATTCCAGCCATTTGTTTTTTTATGATATTTATCCACAATGGTTTGAACTCTTCTAAAGAAATAATTTTGAAGCTGAAAACTATCTGTAAATCCTTCTTTCGCCATCAAAGCCTGGCATTTAGGACAATGTTCCCAGTTGGCACGATTGACCTCATCTCCTGCAATATGAATATATTCAAAAGGGAAAATTCCCGAAACTTCTCTAATAATCGAATCTAAAATTTGGTAGTTTTCTTCACGTCCTACACACCAAACATTTTTTACTTCAC
>Ga0247803_1000175_pt1 | contig 38034 bp, 64 predicted proteins | sample UWRJL014104B1_FD_180928 | JGI IMG/M metagenome (GOLD analysis project Ga0247803, IMG submission 180928) | Plant litter microbial communities from Arlington Agricultural Research Station in Wisconsin, United States - UWRJ-L014-104B-1 | ecosystem: Environmental > Terrestrial > Plant litter >... | reverse complement strand
GTAAATTGTGTATCATTCATATTATTTCTTATCTTCAGCGCCGTCTAAGAGTTCAAGCAACTGTCCTGCTACCAATGATGACATTGACTGCTTTGCTGCTCCTTCCACTTGTTCCTTAATGAATACCACGTCTTCTGCTTTGAGGTCAACGATATCTTCTGTAGCGAACTTCTTAGCTAGTTGATATGCGCGTGCTGGGTTTGTTGTCTGACCTGAAAGGATGTTTGAGATAACAAGTGCTGCTGTCACTTCACCTGTATCATCCTTGATAACTTCTCCTTTAAGTGTTTTAAGTACTATTTTTGTATCAAATTTAAGCATTTTGTTTGTTTTCCCTTAATCTAGCCCACCCTTACGAGTTTGAGCTAGGTGAAAGGCGTAAGGTTTTTAATAAGTACCAATAGATTATACATAATAAAGCCCCTCAATGTAAAGGGGCTTTAGGTGGCTTTCATGCCGTTTGCTTCCTGAATTGATTCAGATGAAGTTTCATAAATGCTCTGTGGCGTTTTGCTTGTAAAGATGGGTTAGGGTAAGTTCTACCAACCTTGGAGTTTGTGTTGTGGTTCATAAGAATGAGGTTTAATTAGAGTATATCACCTATTACTTAGATGTTAGAGCTCGAATAGTGTCAATGGCTTTCAATAATCCTGTTCCTTCTCCATGCTTTTGGTTTTTGAGATATTGATCTGAAATGTTCATTGTATTATTAACTGCATATTTAGCCATTGGTAAAAGCTTCTCTAATGCTTCAACTTTCATATCCTCCTTCCCTTTCTCATAGGCCTTGGTGAGTTCCTGGTCGAGCATTTCTTGGATAGAGCTTTTTGATGCATTTGTTCCTTGCCACCATTTTTCAAATCTCTCTACTACTCTGTAGAAGTTCTGATAGGGTGTTATTTTCCATGGTTAGAGTGATTTAAGTCTGGTAATTACATCATCTGAACTATGTCCGTCAAATTCTGGTGCGATTTCAAGACTTTCCGCGAAATCTGTCTCATTCCAACGTTCTATTGGTATATGATAGCTTATTTGTTCTCCTACTTTCTTTCCAATGCCCATGATGAACTGGGTTCCTGTACCGAAGCATAATTCTCCATCAGAATGCTTCTTAGATCTCCAAACTTGATAATATTCATCGTCACTGTTTAAACTCTTACAGAGGGCAATATAGAGCGAAATACGGTGGTCATAGAGCTCATCGAATGTATGATACCCGTCACAGTCGCATTCTTTCATCTTGTCTCCCAGATAAGGATGATTTCTTTGGTCTCCGTAATACATGTGAGTATTTGAAGCGCATTTTGGTGTGTGTTCCTCCTTCATAATCTTGTTATATGTTCTTAATCTTTTAAACATTCTTTAAGTTCCTCAATAAGTTGCATCATTTCAATCTTAGATAGGTTACATTTAAAATACTCATCACACTCTTCTCTAAATCTATAAGACCCATCATCATTTTTTTTGATGCTAAATACTCTTTCATCTTCTAGTTTTTTTAAAATTGATTCCTTCATAGTTTATTACTGTTTAATGATCCCCGTGTATCGGGCATTTTAGGTTTATAAAGAATCCTCCTCGATAGCCTCCCTTTCCGTGGTTGTTATCAAGTATTGGACATATACAGCCGAGCTCTATTGCTTGGTCGCTTCCTGGATTTGGTTTTGTTTCCTTATTCATGGCTGTGTGATTAACCGATTAACTTATAAAAGTTCTTATATTCCTGATGTGACATGTAATAGGTTTTCATTGCCCAACCGTTTGGAAACGGCTCGAATACTGCATAACTTGGCTTATCACCCATTGGTAATGGTAATATTTGTCCGTTTGCAGTCATCTTGGTAATGACCCCTTCATTGTTTACATATTCAACTATTTCTACGTCTCCTTCCATATATTTTTATCTCTCCTTGGTTACTAATGCTTCCAGCCACGATACGGCTTTGTCAAATCCTTCAACTAGGTTCATTTCATGAAATAGTGCTCCGTAAAATATATGAGTTGGCACATATTCAATCAAAGGACCTCCTACTGGAGACACACCGAGTTCTGACTGGCGTTTTCTTTTCTCATGTTCTTCCAAAAAACAAACCTTTACTCCGTTTCTTGTCTGAACCCAGGGAAACCATGCCAGACTATCTCCAAGATAATGCCAAAACAAAGGATCCATGAATGCTTCATGAAAAGTCATTTTTCTTTGCTCGAACTCATCTTTAATGATATGAGTTTTCCAAAAGATATATTCACCAGAAATCCAGTAATTGTCTTCTTTCAACCAAGTACTCCATCCTCCCTCTATAGCTTTTTTGATTATTGTTTCCATTGTGTTAACTCTCATTGCTTTTAGTTGGTAAATCGGGGTGTCCTGCACAACGACCTTCTTCATTCATATTTTCACAACCAGAATAATAAGTTTTACCCTCTGCTCGTGCTGCCGTAAGTTCTTCGTATGCCTGAACTGGTGTGCAATCCAAGACGTTTTCGCCTTGCTCTAGTAAATCTAGGGCTTTTTCTATAGGTACACAGATATGGGTTCTCATGCGTCCAACTCCTTAGATTCATTGGTGAGAGCGATACCGTGTTCTTTTGCGTATGCATGTATTCTATCTGCATATTCATTTAGAGCTTCTACGGCTTCTTTCGACCCTGATCCTGGCATTTCATCTAATGCCCATAATAGCGTTCGCTGTACTGTTTTCTCATACAATTCTTTGCAAGCGTCGTAAATGATTTTTGAATGTGTTGCATAACCTGCTTTTCTAAATGAAAACCAAGTCTGTCGCGCAAGTTCTGCCGCTATAATCTCCCAATCACTCACTGCTATGGGGGTAGTTTTCTTTCTCCATTGAGGGGCGTTTAAATCAATATAACCCCCACCTTCGACTCTTTGCAGTTTCTTTTCTCCATCTTCTTCTTGGGGTAATTTTTCCCATTCATGCCAGCAATACATCTTCATTGGAGCTATCGTTATTTCCCCATTGTATGCTCCACACTTTACGCAACGAATTTTATTTTCTTGTTCCATAATTATTGTAGTGATTCAATTTCTAATAAGTCATCAATAACTTTGTTGTAAGTTCTGTCATAGATTCTGTTTTTTACTCCTTCTGAACTAAGCTCTGAATCAGTAATACTTTCTTCTATATGACATTTTGATTCTTCTATCTCTTTCCGTATCTCCGCCTTGAGCTCTTCCATCTTGGAGAGCCAGTAAACTGTCATCTCTTCAGGTGTTCTAAAGATTTTTGAATTGTAAGATTGTTCCCCTGTGATTAGCCAGTATTCAAAGTCTGTTTTGTGTTTTTCTAAATCCTTCATTTCAATGTTTCTCGTATAAGGTCTGATAATCTTTGCTTTGTGTTATACACGGCGTTGTTCAGTTTCCAACATATGCAATCATTGTGTGTATCGCATGACTTGCAGTAATAGTTTTGGAAATCTGATTTAAATGGGTCGTTTTTATTCATCCCTTCCAACTTCTCGATCAAAGTCTCTCTTATGGCTGTGTCACGTTTTGAGATGACTTTTAACCAGTAATCACATATGCTTTTACATGAATCATCATATTCTTCGGTGAAAAACTCGTCATTTTCAAAATCATCTATCATTTCCTGGTTTGTTTTAATTTTTGTCATAAGGAATATGTATATTATAAGTTTTACCTTTTACTTTTATTTTTCGAGATGTTCCGACTGATACTCGTTTTGTTATGAACTTTCCATCAATGAGCTCACTTTCTCCTACTATAGACATACCTATTGGGAAATTCCCTTTTACTTCCGCTGTCTTTAGGGGGTTAGTCATGGTTATGAATTAATGGATTATTTATTCCTATAATGATTCCTATTTGTCCAATCGTTACTGCAATAACACAGATATACCCTCCGAAATGACCTGCTATAAAACTAGCGATTATGCAAAGTATTAACCCTAATATATTTCTCATATCTACTCGCTCTTCAAAAGCTCTGTTAGGCTACTAATAGTGGAAGGAGATTGTAGGTGGAGGGGTTTGGTGAGGTCCCAAACACATTTATTGCCTGTATCTTGAACTTCAAGCCCAGGATAAGTAAGAACATTTTGTCTTATCTCAAGAGTTGAATTGAATCGTAGCAATGTCATTTCATATCCGTGAGTATCTATTTTTTTACTTAGAGCAATCATTACGTCCGCAAGCTGTATGTCACGCCCGAGGATTTCAATGCCAAATGTTTGAGCGTTTAGACTTATTTCAGTATGTTTTTTGTCAGTTGCTTTATATTGGTCTTTCAGATATTCACGATATATTGTGTATATATTTTTTTCATATAAAACTTTACATCCAAACTTAAGTTCCACTATCTCTGGTACATGCTTTATTATTACTTCCTCTAGGAAGAGGAGTTCTGGTGATTTCATGTTAGTTAGATAAAATAGTCCTTAGTGTATAAGCGTACTTTGCCTTATTATCGAATAGTATTGACAGTCTTGATAAGATTTCAGGATTATCGTTTTCAAGAGCCGCTTTAGTTATTTCTAGTATTTTCTCGTTGAGTGTGATTGTTTTCATATCTATCCGTATATTGTCTTATAAAGCTTTTGTAATCGTTTTCCGTGTAGTCCATATACTTTTTCCTTTCTGTCCTTTAACTCTCCTCTAAGGGGCTTATAGCGCTTCTCAGGGACATATGCAATGAAGTCTGGAGCGTGCTTGAATGGTGAGTATGTTTCCATGTTATTAAGCCGTAATAATAAATCGTACCCAAGCAAAACACCCGACTGCGATTATTATAAATATAATTAGTAATTCTTTTGAGGACATAAATTAATCCCAATAAATCTTACCGTTATGGATATCTTCGACTCCCCATCTTTCAAGTTGTTCATAGCTCCAGTTCTTTGTTATTCCCAGCTTGTGTAGAATTATAAATATTAGTTTTTTCATATTAGAAGCAAACTACTACTACCATGATAAGAGTGAGAGCGTAACCGACCAGTGAAAGTTCGTTTTGCGTTCGTTCACAGTTTGACTTGAGAGCAAGGTATTTTTTTGAATAGTCTATTTGATACATGATTATTTGTTATTGATTGGTAACACTTTAACTATACGCTATGTACGCCATGACTGCAACTTTAAAACTGGGGAAAACTATTCTTGATCTCGAATATCGTATCCGTCGTTCTTGGCTAGAACAATAAAATCCATAAATTCCTTTTGTGCGTCAGGATTATCTTTAAGCGCCTTTCCAAGAGCTGTTTCTTTTCCGATAACATATTGTTTAGGATTAGCATGAAAATCTAATTGCTTCCTTACAGCCTTCTTTTTCAGAAACTTGGTAACTTCAATCCCTAACTCTTCTATTTCTGAATCATCCATGTTATTTCTTCAACTCCTTCTTCATCAAAGCCCTTGTAGCCTTTCTCACGAAGTCTGATTTAAGGTGAAACGGTTGCTTGTTGATGTATTCGTATACGTCAGCGTCCTCGTAATAGTAAAATCTTTTCTTTTTAGTTTGATTATTTTGCATATCCTAAGTCTATTTGTGCTTCTATTTCAAGCTTGTCTTTTAATTCTTGTTCGTTTCCTTCTGTTAATTGTCTAAGCTTTCTATCAGAATAAATCAGGTCTTTCATGAACGCTATCATCGTGTCCCGTTCAACACTGTCAACTAAAGTAGGGTAAGAACGTCTCATAACTGCTCGTAAAGTTCTATATTTGTTTTTAACAAGCTTTGCTTCCTCAAACTCTTTGAGTACGTTTTCAAGATTGATAGCCACTTTCTTTTGTTGTCTTGTTTGCATTATTCTTCAATCTTAGCTTTTAATGATTCTAAAATCTTCTCCATTCTGTCGCGATAGTAATTATCGAATGTCCCTACAAAACTTCCGTTCTCTGTCGCTTTCTTGTAAAGGATAAACAATACTCCTCTCAATCTCTGTGCCTGGGTCTTGGTTTCAAGTTCTGGGGCTTCTTCAGGAGCTTCTGGTAATTCTTGTTCCGTGGTCGCCAGGGAGCACCACATTTCTTCACCTTCGATTGCCATAAGAGTCATTATCTCTGTTGGTGAAAGTTCTCTCGTCTCAAGACTCAGTTTTACGGACTTGTCCTTTCTGCGAGAAATCGGATTAAGTTGTACTGGCAGTAAGATTCTCATTGCTAAAATGGAATTTGATCCAAACCTTCTAATGCGTCCCGTGCGTCCATTTCCTCTCGTTCCTTGTCAGTAGTCAATGGGTGATTGTAAGCGTTTACTCCATTAGGAAACTCTGGTGACGGTGACGTCTTGTATTTATTATCGTTATAAGATTGAGCCTGTTCTGGGTTAGTCTTTGGTTTCCATTGATTAAGTTCACTGTAGATAGTTCCTTTCTGGCTACGCTTAATAGTAATGTTTAACCAACCTTTCTCGTCCATATTTTGTTTGCAGAACTCGAAGAAATCTTTTACCTTAATTGATTGTTCTAATAATACAAATTCTGGTGCTTTATCATTTGGCATTCGTATCATCATTCCGTTTACGAATACTTTTTCTGTTTGTGTGTTATTTTCCATATTATTTATTCATCTCTTTTGCTAAAAATTCAGTTCTTCCGCTATGGAATACACTATTTTGAGCATGTAATTTAGCTTTTAAATATAATTCTTTTTGTTCTTTTGTGAATGTTTCTTCAAGTTTTAATAGATATTCTGTTGACAAATTGCTTTCCTCTATCATTTTTGAAAATTCTATAGGATATTGCGCATTTGCACGTTGTTTATCTTCTTTAAGCCATTTTTCTCTATCTTCTGATGTCGGCAGCCACGGTAATGTAATTGGGAATATAATCATATTATCCTCTGTTAAATCTATCAAATGCTTCTGGTGGTACGTCCATGATGGCCTCTGTAGAGCTCAAAACTGGCCCAGGAGCCACGTTTCCTTTACCTTTGTATATCTCTGCCCCTATACCTAAATAAGAGGCTATTTTGGTCAATGCGTCCGTTGCAGAACCCTTGAGTGTGTCACCAGCGTCGTCGTTGGTGTTTCCGCCATATTGCTCGATAACACAGTCATCAATTTCAAGTCGCCCCTTTACTGTTGCGATGAAAACTTTACGGTCCCCGTTTCGTGTCTGTTGAATTGAAGGAGTGCAACTTAAAAATTCAGTCGTGAAACTCCAGCCAGCTACTCCGAAGACTTCATTAAGTCGTTCGATAATTGCCATTGGGTGAATTGCAGACATTCCCTTTTTTGTAGGGTGTTCCTTAACTGCCCATGAAGGTAGTGGTTTTGAAAGTGCTAGTGTTTGTTCATCTGTTAATTTCATAAATTCGGTGTTATTACTTTCTTTTCTTTTAATTCACTGTCTGCCCAGATGATTGCGTCAATTATGTTCTGACCCCAATCTTGAGGCAACATTCCTTCTTTTATTTTTTCTAAGAGGTTTTCCATAATTACTCGTTGATATAGTTAGGCGTGTAATGGTTGATAAGTCCCTGTTCCTGTTGTTCTGTCATCTGGTAACTAGGATGTGCCTCAAGGTGCTTGCTTGCACGGATTATCATAGCTTCCTTGTGTCTAGGGTGAGAGAACTTAGTAAGTGCTTGTATGTATTCTGATTGTGTGAACGGTACATATCCTATTTCTATTTCAGCTTGTTCAAGTTCATGATTTTCAAATTCGTATTTCATAGATATTTATTGATTATTCTTGTACTCCTATAGTGTACATGCGCATGATAAATAGTGCAAGTGTTAATATCTTTTACTTGTGGATAAACCTATTTTATCTTTTATTATCAATGTTATTTCTTATCCAAGTACTACCCCACTTACAAACCTATTTTTTCTAACTTCTTAGATTTATTCCAATAGTTCCATCTTTCTCTACCGTTCCATTTTATAGCGTATTTTTGTTTTATTTTTTTAGTAGCTATATAAATACTTAGTTTATTTGTTTTTGAAAAATCGTGGACTTCCTGGTGATGTTGCCTACATAAGAAATACAAATCGGTATGTATATTTTCATTTCCTAGTCTTTTATATGTAGCATGATGTGCCTCAACTTTTTTCTTGTTACAAATCCAGCATCTTCTACCACCTATACCTGAAAGCGATTTCTTTTTGTCTTTCCATTCAGTGCTTTTAATATATTGATAGTAGTTCATATTATTTAGTCAATTCTTTTAATACTGTTTCAAGAGTGAACTTGGGAAAGTCATAATTGAGTTTTCTTATCACTTCACCGATCTTTGAGTTAGGGAAGCCAACCAATTCTTTCGCTGGTTTAACGTGTCGCTTTAAAGCTGATTGAATTTCTGAAAGAGAATCAAACTTCTTATCACGGGTTTTGAAATAGAAACCGATTATCTTGATGTGACGCTGTTCGCTGTCCAACATCGATTGCAGGTATTTATCCCAGTCAAAATCTTGCGAACTTGTTTCGCTGTTCTTACTAACCTTACCTAACCTAACCTTACCTATGCCGTCCGTGGACGGTCCACTTAGTCTTTTTGAATTATCTTTAACATCAGAACGTGGCTTTGGTGCAATAGTTACAACGTTTTCTGGTAATAAATGTTTGTAGATACTATCTATTTTTCTGTCTGCTCTTATGATATTGTGCTCTAACCAATCAGAAATAACGATAACTTGATCCTCGTTTAATTGTTGGATATATTCTTTTGCTATAAGTACTTTGAAAGCGTCTGGTGCGATACCTAGAAGTTTCATTATTGGATAAGCTTCCGCTATACCATCATCGTCTGCGTGTAAGTTCAAATGAAAGTAAAGTAACTGTGATTCAGTAGGCATTTGCAAAAACTTAGCCGAGTTTGCAATGCGACTGCTGAACATTCTTCGTTGTGCCATATTTGTTTTGAGTACCCTTTAGTCCCTCCCCGCTTTACGAGTAGGGAGGAGCTAGAGGGCGTAAAGCTATTAATCGGGTGATTAACCCAAATACATTATACTACTTTTTTATATTTGCAACAGTAGGTTTATTAACATATATCTCAATCATCAAGTCAGTGAGTGTAGTCTTAATTGGTTTTTTCTTTTTCATATAGTTCCGACATCTTAGCATTCTGTAGTTTCTGATAATAAATCTTACAGGAGAAACAAGTTGCTTTCTTTTGATTGTTCTTGCGTTCAACGTATTCAGGACAATATGAACATTTAATTAACATGTTCTCTTTGGCATTTACCTGAACAAAACCTCTTAGTCTTTTGGCTTTGAGTTATAACCATTTTTTCACCACAGGTTTCGCATGGCTTTGAGTTATAAGTGGCTTTCATATAGCCTTGTCGTTTAGTCAATCGTTCCATTATAGTAATTTATATTCTTCTAATATCTTCAAATAATGGTCGTAAGCTTTTAGAGTGATATTTTTATCCTGGAATAACTTGTCTACATATTCTTGGCCTTCACGCTCAACCATGTTTCTATAAAAAGCAGTACCGTTACCACCCATATTTATATTACAAAAATAACACTGAGGGCGCAGGTTTCTAAAATCATATTTAAGAAAAGCTCCACATGCTCCTTTAGGTATAAAATGCCCCGTATGCCAGCCAGAACCTTCTAAGCCAGTCTTTCCGCAGGTATAACAAGTGTTTCCATACTTCGCTCTTATGATACGTTTACATTCGTCCCAAATCTGTCTTTGGATTTTTGATATAGGTGTTTTACTTTTCTTTGCTATCGGTTTTTTCGATTGTTTTATCAACATAGGTTTTTGATTTGTTTTTTATCATGTAATTTCTCTGGTTTTCTTTTTGACACCACAAGCACACAGCGAACCTGTTCTTATTTCTGTCCAATATAGTTTCACAGTCACGACACTTAATTTTCATGTAATAAGTATACTATACATTTACAAATGTAATAGTTTTGTGTATAATCAGTCTTATAAAGTATAGGTCCTGCTTAATGCAGGGGAACCGTTTGAAGTATCGGAGAAGAACTTTCACAAGCAATTACAAGAAAACCCCACCTATCTATGAAGTGGGGTTTTTGCTTGGGTAGGAGAATGTAATAATCAATAGTCAAAAAAATCTATGCTCATTTGAGAAAGTACAAACAACATCACCAACAGTGCTACCAACTCCGCTAGTTGTTCCTTAATTGTACCACCTTTCAATAAATGTCAACAGTGTGAAAAACAAAAAGAACGCCCTAAAGCGTTCCTCATGTCCGTCAACCGAAGCCGACGTAAATACAGTATAAACTAAAATCCTAGACCTGCAAGAGAAAGTAGTTTTGCAATAGCAAGAATACCGATGATAGCTTTGATTACCCAATTGAAAGGGGTTGGGACAGGAATCGCGTCGATGATGTAGAAACAAAACCATACGATTACTGCGAGAATAAGGAGAGCGATAAGTGTACTCATATAAATTTATTTTTTAACTTTCTTAGTAACTTTAGTACTTGCTGTTACTTCTGAAACGTTATCAGGAATAGTTACAGTAGTGGTACCTGTTGATAGTTTAGCAGATTCAATGCGTGCTTCACCAGTGTTTTTATCAACCGTGCCGATAACTACACTAGCTCCGAATAATGCAGAGATGATGTTCACAAGTCCAACGCTCTGTTCTGTAGTCAATACGTTGAATAAAACAAGTGATTGTAGGATAGCTACGATTACAAGCTGGATAAATCGTGCACTTTGAAATATTTGTAAGAGTTTTTTCATTTAATTAATTATTTTAATGGGTAAAGTTCTTCAAGCTTGGCACCTGTCATTTTACCGACTATGCCATCAGCTACTAAATTATACTTCTTTTGGAAATCTTTAACAGCTTGTCGAGTAATTGTCAAGAAAGAACCAGTGCTAGGAATCTTAGAATCCATTACCTTTTCATACTTCAATGCGTTCTGTAGGCTTTCAATTTGATTGCCTTTCATACCAAACTTTAACAAACCTTTATATTCAAATTCAGGTTTTAGAACACGCTTGTTAGGCAGGTCAATCAGATATCCAGCGCCCATACAACGAGATTTTAGAAACTCTTCGGTGATAATTCTCTGACCTTTCTTGTTAATTGAAGAACTGTTTCCAGCGCTATCCTCGATAATAAGTGCCTTTTCTCCTTGGTACATCGTGTAGTCAACGGCTGCAACAAAGTGTCTTGAAGTGTCAGGTGAGTAACGGTCGAGATTGTCGTGTCTTACGATAGGAATCTCACGCCAGTATTCATCGGAAGTGAAATAAAACATCAGCATGACACCTTTACCATCCTCTGTTACCGAAGCGATTCTATCAATATCTGTGTAATTCTGTATCTGAACATATTTAGAAGCCTTGTAAGTTTCAGCGACTTCTTTCATTTCATCCGTAAACGCGTATTTTTCGTTCATTTGAGCCTCATTCATGCCTTGTGAGGGTAATTGACCTTCAAAGCACGTAGAGGGCTTTACAGCGCCTTGTAGAGCCTCCTGTTGGAACATACCAGCACCTTTATTAGTGCGAGATTGGTATATGGGCTTTGCGGAGAAATCCTTCACGATTCCTTCCTCGTTGAAGTTCTCTACGGTCATGAGTTTGGCAACGGCTTGTGAACCGCAGGAGCCACTAGATGACTGATTACGCTTTGAGAAGTATTTGTATTTCTTTTTATCTACCCATACAACAGGGGAGGCACTACCAACAACTTCTTCGGCGAGCCAGTCACGTTCTTTTTGTTCTGTAGGACGAGGGTCTAGGAGAGCACCAGTAAATTCTAGTTCATCATTCATATTAGTTTTTTATATCTATTTTTAATTTCTGGGCAGCTTCTTCAATTTTTCCGTGAATAGTGTCCTTTGCGATATCTATTATTTCGTCCGTTGTTTTGTGTTTTCCTAGTTCCGCTTCAAGCTCATCAACACGTCGCTCAAGCTCAATTATACGCTCATTCTTAGACTTAAGCTCACGATCCTTTTCTTCGTCGAGTTCCTCCATCTTAGATAGCCGTTCATTGAGAGTTTTGATATCTAACCTAAGTTGAAAAGCTTCTGCGCGAGTGTCTTTTAGTTGCTGAAGAAGATCAGAGTTAAGTCCCTTGTAAACATTAGTTGCTATCTGTTCTGTTTCCGCCTGGTTCTTGCCTCTATTTGAAACAGCTACAATAACAGCACCAAGTCCTCCAGATGCCGCTATACCAACTATGAATTGTATTATTTGCGCAGTATTCATTTTTTAGGATTTAAAAGACCATAAGTCATAGCTGAACAAATAAGAAAACTAACGGCTATTATTGTCTGCCAAACCATCGCGTCACTGGTTGTTGCTGCGGGTATTCCTTGAACAAGTACCATAATTCTACGAAGTGTGTGGGTACCGAGTGCTGTTAAATAAAAGCAATAAATAGGGAACCATTCAGTATTTTTAAAGGTAAAAGTATTAGAGATAGTAAAAGAGGTTGCAAATACCAAACACATTACTTGAAACGCTATGAATATGTTTAGGTATTGGTACAACATTATGCGTAGGCAGGATAACTGTCCTTATATTTCTTATTCGGATCAGCTTTAGGCGCTTTTTTCTTTTTAGAAAAATTAACTGCCTTAGAAACTGGGAGTTTTTTACTGACTTTGATTTTGCTTGTTAGTTTCATACACGTTTATTAGTTGATTCTGAAAATGAAATGTCTTTATCACACTTATAATATCAAGAATAAGGATTATTGACAAAACGATACAAGAAATTACAAAGAATGGTTTATTCATAGGTTCCATAATGGGGGAGTAAATTAGAAATAGGTTTCGCGTAACGTACTGTCGTCTGTGCACCAATAATAACCGCTCCGATGACACAGATGGCAAGAATAAGGGCTATCATCACCTTGGTATTGTTTCTTATTGCCTGGACATTAATGTAGATCAGGTTACTTTTCTTTGGTATCTTCTGCATGTTATTCGTAGCTTTCAAGTTCCTCGTTTACTGCTTCGATTTCATCAATGATTGATGTCTTTTGGTTTTCAGTATTGGCAAGGGAAGCTTCAAGCTGTGCCTTTCGCTTGGTAAGTTCTTCAACACGGTCTGGCTGTTCAACCCATGAGGTTACTGTGGTCTTGACCCATCCGTCTATTACTTCTGATTCTGTAGTTGTTTCGTGATTCATATTGCTTTTATTGTTAAATAAATTTTAATGTTGTTCGCTGGGCTGTAGAGTTGTACTGGTCCTACAGAAGTGCCGAGTTTCTGTATTCTTACGGTCATAATTGTACCATTTATTTCACAGTCACTAAAACTATATACAAACTTTGAGTTATGAGTGCTGAACTCCGCACTGTCTTTGTAGATAGTCTTAAATACCGTTCCTAAATCAAATACAGCAACTCCATTGTTAACTACGGCTGATTTATTGATTTCTATTTCGTTTTTTCTTTTTATTTCTTGCATAGTTTGTGTTTCTAGGGAGACCCTTCGGAGTTAAAGATGTCTCCACAGGACGTTAATCCTATGGTTGTGTGATTTATTTTTCTGTAATTAGTACGTCCACGTTCGCTCCGTTCACGTTTGACCATGTAGGAAGCAAGCCGACGACATCAGTACGATTTCTTACAGTGACCGTGAAGCCAGTAGTTGAAATGCTTGTGATGCGAAGGTTTTGCGTGTCGGTCGCTCCGATTATGTTGGCCTGAATATTTGGAGCTGCTGAGAAAGCTGTCCCGAATGTCACCGTGTATATGCCTGAAGAATTGGTCGTTCCAGAATATTTTTCAGTGCGTTTAAGCGAATTAAGCTTGACCTTGTCTGAAGCCGATAGGAGACCTGGCATGGTAGTTGTCGCAAGGTCTGGTATCGAATCCCAGATGATGTCGTCTATCGTCATTCCGTAACTGTGGTCGACGTTTGCGTAATGAAGCATCGCGGCATCCATCGCTCCCTTGAACTGCAGGTTGTTCGTGACTCCCGCTATGGAAAAGATTACGCGATCCTCGGCTGACATCACGCTTCCGTCGTAAATTGAAAATCGAACCGACATGTCGGCATTGAGACCTAAGTCCTGAATTGCTACTAGGTTGGGAAAGAATTTGTATACTGACATTTTGAATAAGATTACTTTTAACCCTGTCTGCTGGTCATGACTCTTATTCCTTTGACAAACAGACAGGAGTTAGAAAGCACTCTGTGTGTCCTAATCCCTGTCGATTTGCAGGCTGTTAGTATACTCGCTGGATCGTCATGAAGGTGCCGTTTGAAGCGTTTCCGATGTCCTTTGCCGAACCAGAAGTCTGGTAGGCGTACAGTTCGAGATAATCGCCGATGCCGAGCTGAACCATGCTAGATCCAGACATGACCAGAGTGCCCGAACCTCCAGAATATTGACCGATCAATAGAGGTCCAGTAGAGGCGTTCTTTTGAACTTCGATCTGGAAGTACTGACCAGAAGTTGCAGAGTTCCATTTCACCGCGCAAGTAATCATGTAGTAACCAGCGGTAGTGGCGGTATAGCGATAGTTAGTGGTCGGATCAAATTCATTAGACAAGTCCCAATCCTCAGCATTTAGCTGAATTTTAGTCGTCGTGTTGTTAGGAATCGACTGTACGCTCGTGTTTCTATAGGCTTTTGCGCCGTAAGGAAGTGTCAATGCTACTGTTCCGTCTGCGTCTTGTAGGGTTTGAATTCTAAAAGTAGTTATAGAAGCTGGTGCTTGAAAAACAATACCATCAAAACCGTTTGTCGTTTGTTCAAAAAGGGTAAAACTAGCCTGTTTAGTAGATGTACCGAGAAAGTTAATAGTAGCATTACCTTTCATCATGAAATCAATCCCAATGTTCGTATCGGAACCAGAAGCTATAAATTTAGGAGCACTGCCCGTTGCACCGTTTGAAAATGTTAATTCATTAACTGCAGAAGCAGAAGGAGCGAAAACTAGCAACTCATTACCATTAGTATCGTCTATTGACGTAATAAATCTAGGACTTGTAGCGATAAGATTATTTGCTGTATACGTTACGGATGTACCGTTTGTAGTAGCGCCTGAAATTCCACCAAACGCGCCTGCGTTGTTGTATTGAAGCTGTGTAGTAGAGCCTCCTGGAGTACCTCCACCACCTGAGAACGCCGTCCATGATCCACCTGAGTTCTTGTATTCCATCGTTCCAGCGTTGTCACGGAAACCATATCCTGTGGTACCGATGGTAGTCCCGAAGTTATGGTAAACGGAAGCAGCTGAAAGCATGTTACCGCTGTTATCAACAATAAATTTAGATGTATGTGTGCCTGTACCGCCACCCGCGCTGTTCGTTCCTGCATCAATGAGGTATTTAATACCAGATCCCGTTGTTTGTTCATACGGTGAAATCCACAATGTTCGATAACCTGCGGTACCAGACTGGCTAACACTGGGGAATATTGATTGAATGTTTTGAAGAATTAACGCTGAGTTAATAACTCCACCAAGGGAGAAAAGAAATCCATGTGCTCCACTTCGACTGATGTCTACTCCTCCTATGGTAGTACTGATTCCTGCGTTGTTTACAGAAAGGACGGTTCCTTGAACAATGGTCGAGATGGTACGTTGCACTCCTGTACCACCTGCATTTGCTGATAAAGAATAGACACTACCACTCCACTGATGGACAACACGTTCATAGTTTGTGGTCTGATCCGCGGTATTGTAGTCAGCTATTCCATTTGAAGTACTACTCATCGTTATGTTGTGAGTAGGAGCTTGAGTCATGAATCCGACCAAACCAGCGCTTGTAATGGTCATTCGAGAAAGTCCATTGAGAGTAGTACTGTTTGCTCCTGTATAGAAATCTATCTGCGTTGCAGAGTTCATGATTCCTGAACCTCCACCAATGTTAAGATTATTACCGCCTGACGCAGCGTTCATCGTCATAAACGTTATAGGTTCTTCAGTGTTTGTGTAATGATAACCACCTATACGAGCGAGTTTCGCTGTAGCATTGGTTCGAGTTGAGGCATTATTGTCTGCACCAATTATTAGACCAAATCCGCCAGATGCAATATCAATACCGCCGTTTGTTGAAGTAGGTATTGATGTAGCTATACCAGTATTACCTTGGTTTGTGACAACAAATAATGAAGTGTGTGTTCCAGCACCGTTAGCTGCAGAGTTTGTACCGAGGTCTATCAAATATTTTGATCCTGAACCTAGTGTATTTTCAAATGTAGATACAAATATTGAACGATAACCAGCAGTACCAGTCTGAGAAATAGAATTAAAGATTGAAAGACCTTGTTGGATGTTACTAGAAGCACTTAATGTTCCAGTTATTCCGAATGAGCTTATTGATCCAGTACCAGATGAACCAATAGCTGTTACTGCACCTAATATAGTAGGAATACCTCTTACAGTGAGAGCTCGTGCTGTGCCTGAACCAGCAGTTAAAATAAGGTTTCTGTTTACCCCAGTTCCACCACTCTCTGTTGTGATTGTATAGACGTTACTTACCCATGCTCCACGAGCACGTTCGTAGTTAGTAGTTTGGTCTACGGTATTGTAGTCAGCATACCCTGTTGCTGTTGAACCTAACGTCAATGAATGTGTGGCAGTGTTACTACCAATAGATACCATATCAGTAAGAGTAGTAGGATAAATATCACCATTTATACTATCTCGTGACCAAAATGATGATGCAGACACTTGTGAAGCTATGTAAGCGACAAGGTCTGTTTGGTCTGTAATGGTTCCTGTTATATCACCCCATACTGCAGAACCTCCTCCACCGCCAGGGTTATAAAGTTTATATTTACCGTTTATGAAGGGGAGACCTGTGACATCGACGTCACGAAGCCGTGACAAGAATAGGGAACCAGTACCTTCAGAACCACCTCCGAGTGCTCCATAACCTTTAGCTGTACGTTTTTCAACCACTTGCAGCTTTCCACCTATCTCGATGATAGCCATTTCAAAGGTTTTCTTGTCAATGAGAATATTACCGTCGGTTATGTCAGCCAGCGACAATTTTCCTTTAAGCTTTTCCTTGAGTTGGTCTGACGTAAGTTCTTCTGGTATTTCCCCGATGTCGGCCTTGTTGTAGAGTTCCTTGCTGAATGTCTTTTTAAAGTCGGAGATAGTCGAAAGAATCTCGTTTTTAATCGAGTTCATCTTTTCTTCCTGTTTTTTTGCTGTGAGACCTAGATTGCTTGATATCTGGGTATAAGAATCGTTTAGAGCGGTGAGAGCATTCCACACTTCACGGAGTTTTACTTCCATTGAAGTATCGCCTTCATTCTTAGCTTTTTTGATGAGAGCTAGGATTGTTTCGTTGACCTTTAAGAAGTCGTTGGTCTTTACAAAATCTCCTGTAATCTTAATTTCTATTGGTTCTTTATCCATTTTTTAGTTAGGGTATTATATTAACATCAGTATACATGTGTTGGAAGGGAGGTGCAAACAAGGTGGACCTCTAATGTCGTAAAATAATAATTGTATTGACGTTAAAGTCATGAATTGTTAAAATACCGTTATGAATAGCGGTAGGGGATTAAAGGTTATTTTATTGTATATATGTCGTAAAAGATATAGTAAGTGTCCTCAACCTATGAAATGGGCAAGTAGAGGAGGGGAATAGTACATTAAAAAATTTGTGTCTTAATTGCTTAAGTAGTGCATATCTGTTATGCTTGCGGCTCAATCGTGATAGAATATCTATACGAAGACTAATCAAAAAATAACGAGAATATATGTCAAAAGAAACATTGTCACTTGCTGTTAACGGAGCTCTAGAATATTTAATTACAGCACTTGCGGCAAGTGGAACTAGTAAAGAAAAAATTTCTAATTTTAGATTAGAAGAAGCTTTAACTCATGCAGGAGGGAATTATAAAATTACTTTAAGTTATGATATAACTGGTGATTTTGCTTTTGACAAACAGAGAGAATATAAAGACTTTGAAGTGACTCCTGAGGGAACAGTTCTTTCAATGGTGATCAGAAAAGTTTAATAAAACGTGTACTCGTTTGATGACATTAAAAAATATCGTACCAAGTATGGTAAGGTTGGACTTTTAATTGATACGAATATACTGCACTTATTACTTATAGGAATCTATAATAAGGATTATATTTGCGAATGTGAATTAGTTAAGTCTAAATATACCGCCGAAGATTTCGATATTTTATTAGAACTTATCTCTCATTTTAAACCAGAGATAATTATTACTCCATCTATTTTAGCTGAAATATCTAATCAGGCTAAAATAAAAGTTAAGAGTCCGCATTTTCATATCTATCTTACAAAATTCTTAGACAAGCTTAGGGGATTTAAAGAACTTCATTTTCCATTAGAAAAAGTCTTATCTCTAAATTTTAGAACAATTCATGATTTCGGTTTTACTGATATTTCATTAGTAGAAATAGCCAAGGAAAATAATCTTGTGATACTGACTGATGAAGTTAACTTACATTCATATTTTCATACACAAATACCCATTATTAAGTTCAGCCATATTAAAAGTGACAGGTTAGGAATTATAGTTTAATTATCTCTTCCGATTCAAAATCATCTTCTTGATCTCTAACAAATTAGCTTCTTCTTGGAGCTTTTTTTGTGTCTCGGACTTAAGAGATACTTCAGAAACTATAGCATCTACTTCTGTACGGAATCCTGGCATATCTTTAAAGTACTTATAGAGGTTTGAGCGAGTTATGGAAGCTTCCTTACAAGCGTTTCTTATATCCATACCACCTTTAAGTAGTTTGATGAATTTTTCTCGATTAGGTAGGGGAATCATGGGAGAATTATAACAAAAAAGCTCCCGAAGGAGCCAGTTTGATTATTTTTAGTGACAAGTTCCAAATGCTGTTTTTGCAACCGTTCCTAATAGGTAATATTCGCCAGACTTTGCGTAACTAAAGAATCCTGTTTTCTTATAGATAGTAAATAATTCAATTCCACTTTCATCTGTAGACCACGTTCTAATTAGCTGAATTGCTACATCAGTATCAACAATTTTCACTAACTCACCATCTTGAACTCCATTTGCATCACTAATAAGAAAAGTAACATTGTCTTGTGTTAAATCTTTAAATGTAAATTTAAGACCTCCTTCTTCAAGACCTGTAAACTCAGTGTAGTAACTCTCTGGAGGATTATAAAATCCCGATGAATGTTCAATGGAGCAATTAAGATCATATTTATAGAAAGTACTAATGTTCGATTTGTAAGTAAATATTTTTTTATAAGTATATTTATAGTATCTAAAACCTAATAAGATTAATCCTATTAGAAATAAACCTCCTACTACATAGAGGATTTTTTTCTTGCGTTTTGTCATATTTTAGCCGAGTCGATTATTTCTAACACGCACAAATCCGCCCATCAGGAGGGAAGACTCGGCTAAGAGAAAACCCCGCTGCGTGAGCGGATTACTGTAGCCGAGTCTTTTTGTACGTTAAGTATACACTACCATGGTATCAAGTTTTGATAAAGAAGGGCTTAAAAACGATTCTAGAGCCTCAAAATTTCAATAAAAAACAGGGAAGTGAATCCCTATTTTTTAAACTTTTCCTTAAAGAAACTATCCTGTTTATTCCTAATATCATCAGAAATTTTAGCTATTTCATTTATAAGTAGTTCGATTGGTTGTCCGTCAGCATAAGATTTGAAGTCATTATTTGCTTTATCAAAATCTCCTTCATACTCATCTATGAAATCATGAGCGATCGCATTTCTTTTAATTTTGAGGGTTGTTAATTTTTTATATAAATTAGGGTAAGTCTGGTCAATATTAAAATCATTAACCAACTTCCTTACTAGCGCACCAAATGGATCCTCGTCTTTACGGGATACCATCTTAACATCAGCACTATCGGAAACTGTACCAGTAGATTCGATTTCCTTGACGAAAGAATCGTAACTATGACTATGAGCCAGTACATCAAAAAACCTGTAAAGAATACTCTCTATGAGAGCTGTACCAAAAATAATATATTCTAGATAATTTCCACTAAATCTTTTCTCCTTAAGGTAAGGATTTACATTTGAAAAAATTCTTGGGAACTTGTCAGCATATTCAGCTATTGAATCCCTAAGCTCACTCATCTTTTTTTCAAGCTCAGGTAAATGGTTGGGAGGCATATACAAGTACTAGTATATCCTGATTTAAGAACCATTTGTTTAATATTTAGTGTCGCGAAAGATATATTGTGCGAATTCATAAGTTCTCATAGTCGATATGACTACACTCTTATTATAGAACTAGTGAAGAACTGTTGCAAGTGGATAAAGTTATTGACGTTTTTGTAATGTACTGTAGTATCAAAAATATGATAACAATAATTTATTTCATATTTAAAGCATTTTGCTTAATTATGATAATAGGGTTTATTTGGAACCTGATTGATTCGTTGATATTAGAGCCTGTATTACGGTATTTCGCGCGGCGGGCTTTAGTTGACGAAGGAAAGGCATAACCTTTTTTTCTGCCAAGCCAGTAATTGTAGCTATATTCTTAACCATTTTTGGAGTAATTACAGAGCTAGTAGCTTGTTGTACTACTTCGCCAATACTTAATCCAGTTGTGTTTGCTCCTGTAGATTTGTTGCTAATTTGTCTTACTGCTTCTGAGGTTTTGAAATCATCAGCATTCTCCCCTATTCTCGTTAAGAAATCATCTATAACTTCTGGTGCAAGCCCTTTTTGAGCGAACATTGTTTCTAATTTTTTTGAAGCTTTCACTAGTTCAGGAAGATTTTTATAATTTACGTTACCAAATATATCTTCTACTGTTTCAGCTAACTGCAAATCAGCCGAGTATTTCGCATTTATTTCATCAAGTTTTGTGGTTGACTTACTCACCCCATCTCTTAAACCAGACTTAATATCATTCATCAAGGCGTTGAATGCCTGTCGTTCCCCATCTGGAGCTGATTTAAATTTTGCACTATCAACTATGTCCATGAGTTTTCTTACTCCTGTACCAGTCAAATCCTTAGTTTCATTTATAGTATTGATTATATTTTCTGCCTTTTTTTGTACATTTGCGTCAAGAAAATCTGCGCCAGAGAAATTAACACCATCATCTACTATAGAGATTCCATTTTTTTCTAGAGCCCCTACTACACCAGTTCTTACGTTGTCAGGGACAATATCAACACCAGAAAGCTCGTCAAGCCCTTTAGCAAAAGCGTCTCTTGCCTCTCTTTTAATAGTTGAAACTCCGTTAACAACCTTTCTTGTGTTCTCTTCTAGAAGTTTGCTATTACCTGTTTTAGCCAATTTTTCAGATACTTTTTGAGCAGTTTCAGGATTAGAAACGATTTTTTCTATAGTGTCAGTAGAAACTCCTGAAAGTCCTGATCCAATTCCTTTAAACAACCTTCCCACAATTTTTGTAACTGGTTTCAATATTGCTCCAGCACCTGGTAGTGCAGCTCCAACGATAGTTCCAACGCCTGGAGAAACAGCTTGATCGTTTTGAAGTTGGGAACCTACATCAAATGCTAAACCAGTTCCTGCTCCTGCCAAAGTTTTACCCAACAAACCAACCCCCTTTCCTGCTCCAGGAATAAGATTGGCACCTGTTTGAATAGCTGACCCAACAACCTTCTTTAAGGAAGGACTTTCAACTAAATCTTTTTCTTGCTGTGTATTAGCTTGTGCTTTAGCGATAGTAGAACCATACTGCTCTGCTATTCCTTCTGCACCTACAAATTTAGCCACAGAACTACCTGCATCCAATATTTTTTGACCCAATGATGTCTTAGGTTTAGGATCAGGAATACCTGTCGCTGGACCCGCAACTACATTGTAGCTTTTGAGTTGACTAATATTTATAGTCTTTCCTGTTTCTAAATCTGTTGCGGTAGTTCCGTCTGGGTTTACTTTATATTGTGCCATAATTAACTCTGAATTATCTGACCTGGTAATACTGGTCTAAATGCATTAGCTTCCTTATAAAAGTTATTGATTGCACTATTACGAGTGATAGCTTTTTGTTGAACAACTTCTGGTTTATCTCCTGGCTGAGGGAAATAAATTTCTGCGGCAGTTTGGAATTCAGTAGGAGCGATAGACGCACCTGATTCACGTCGAAGGATGGCAGTAACAAAGTTCTTTTGTGCTTGTTCAACAGCTTGTCTATCTCCTCCTTTCAAGAAATTAGGAACTAAACCTCCCAACACATTACCGATTGCAGTTCCTACTCCTGTGAATTTCCCTCCAAGAGTATCTAGGGTCACATTAGCTTCGGCTAGACGATTTGCATACGTATTAGCTGTAGCCTGTGTTGCATTTTGAGGTTTACCATTAATAGTTCCAGCTGCATTCCCTGCTTGCTGTCTTTCAGCTATCTGACTACGAATATTTTGTTGCTGTAAACGTTCTGTTTGAGCTGCTAATCCTGCAGGAGTGTAAGTTCCTATGATTCTTGCAATTTCTGTAGGGCTTGCACCATTATTGTATGCAGCTTGTGCTTGTTGAATGACTGCATTAGGAGCTCCAAAAGATACAGCTTCAACAATCATTTTCTGACCATTTTCTTTGTTCTTAATCTCTGTCTCAATCTTCTTGTTCTGCTGTTCGTAAATGCGTTGTTCAGTCTTGTTGTAATCCTCCTTATTCTCTTGATAAAAGAATTGTCTAGCTTGAAGTTCTAGTTTGAGTCCTTCTGTTTCTGCTGCAATCTTACGGTCTGCCGCTGAAGATACGGCATCAAAGTTACGAGCTGCTGCACCTTGAAGAACAGCTAAGTCAGCTTGCTGTGATAGACTCTTACGATTTACTTCTTGTGTAGTTGCAGAAAGTGCCTGTGCTGTCATACCGTTAGGATTCTTTTGAAGTTCTTCTATTTGCCGACGATTAGCGAGTTGCTCCTGTTCAATTTGTGAAGTGTAATTGTTTACTGCCTTTTGAGCATCATCTACTCCTAAATCTTTATAAATGTCTTCATTTCTATTAGCTTGACCAAAAAGACGAGTATAGACATCTGCGATACCATTCTGCTGAGTGGTAACTTGATTCTGTTGTGAAGCAAGTTGTGCCTGTTGTTGTTGAAGGAATTGGTCCTGAACACTTAGAGCCTGTTGACCAAGAGCTGCAATGCCTCCTACAGCGGCTGTAGGCACTTGTGTGGGCATTAAATTAACTGGTGTAGCACTTAGACCTGATACGGGTACAACAGAAGGAATGTTTGACTGGGAAACAGGAAAATTAGAAAATCCTGCCATGTTAGCTGCAACATCGAAAGCTTGGGGGTTTGCATTAGCTAGTACCTGATTTTGAGCATCAGTATTACGAAGAACAGTATTTGGTGCATAAACAGTAGGACCATTAGAAAGTTCGCCTGTCTTAATATTATAAGTGCTATTTGTCTTCGAAGATTTTAAAATTGGAGAAGTAGCCATGTATGTGATTTAGTATAAGGTATATTGACAATTATGTCATTTTTGCTGGTAATTGGGTTACGTTATCTATCTGCACGGCTTCAATTTTTACTCCGATACCCCGCAATTCTATTTTTAATTGAATGAAAGTACCTGTCTTGGCAATCTGTGCCATTTTGTATTCATCACTGTCGGCACTGGTAATAGTCATAAGCTTTGTCCAATTTCTGAAAATAGCCAAAGACTTGTCCCCTGAAATATAGTCCGTAAAAGTTTCATCTATCGTTACCGTATAAGTTCCTGCATTAAATGTAATATCAGTGATATGTGCAAGTAATCCTCCTGCGGCTCCTCGTAGTACTTCGATTTCATTTCCTATAACAGCCCCAGAGAATCGTGTATCGACAGTTGTGAAAGTGTTAGTACTTGTCCATGTAATAGCCCAGAAGTTTGAATCTGAAAGGTCTATGGAGTTCATATTATCATCTGTAACTCTGAATTTAACTATGATTTTATCAAGTTCGTTTAATGGAGTGTATTTAATAGAAACTTGATTGTATGTATCAGTTACATTTGTAGAAAAAACTTTAGGAGTAACGAAATATCCTCGTGATTCTACACCCATAGATACAGAACCAAGATATTCATCACCAGCTGTAGGAATTGTTCTGCTACCTAATTCTCCTCCCCATATTAAATCTGTACCATATTGAGTGTTTTGTACTGGAAGGTTTATTGCATAAAGTCCAACCTGACGTTCATTGAAGAATTGTCCGTAATCAGTCTTTGGGTAGAAAACAAGTTTTTCTGCTGATCCTGAACCAGTAGTTGTGAGGTTAATATAAAAATTAGCTAAAGCATTGGCTAATGTTGTTGCAAGTCTTATGTGTGTAGCGTCCACATAAATTGCAAAGTATTTTGTTTCATCAACAAGGGGTGCAATTCCTGTACCGCCATTAACACTGTAATAGACTTCTGTTCCAGTAGTAACAGCTGGAGAAGTGACTGTTATTTGATCTGTCGCTGTGTCAACCACTAAAAATGCCTTGTTAGTTACAATAGAATTAGACAGAGAATAACGGTTATACAATCCAACTTTTGGATCGTAGCACCAAATTCCTGACGGTTGATTGAGCAATAATTGGTTTTGGTTTTCGTCATCAGTAAAAGATATGTAAAGTATATCACCATTTGACTTCATGCAGTTATGGTAAATATTGAGGCCTCCTTCTGATGTAAGGTGTTGGTTTGCATAAAATGCTGGGAATTCAGCCAAAGGAGAGAATCCCGAGCCATTAAATCTCAATAATCTTGCATTTCCCGTGAAAACAATAATAGATTCCTGAAACACACATATGTCAAAGATGATATTAGAGTCTACTTCAAAGACACCTTGTGCTCCCGTGCCCTGTCCGTTCCATACATACAGTGCTGCCTTACCACCAAACGCACTACGAGTTCCTACATAAAGGTTTTGGTTGAAATAAACCATTGAGGTGATTGTAAAATCACTTGAAATGGTGAGTGTGTTCACTAGTACTGGTGTTGCAGTGATTGGAGTTGCATAAACCCCTACTGTGTTGACGTTAGCAATCGCAACTTGATTATAAGAAAGAAAGTTTACGACTGGGTGTTGGTTTGCGTTACCTCCCGTTAGAGAGATATTTGTATCAACCCAAGCATTTGTCACTGGGTCATAATAATCAACGTCAGTATCTTGCGAGACTACAAGTTTTCCACTGAACCACGCGGCGTCTGCCTCAACATCTCCTTGAGGTACCCCAACGTCAGTATTCTGCACTGGAGTATTAGCTAAAATATCATTACTTACATTAAAAAGTTCATCCCATGTGACTGCGAGGTAACCGTGGTCTTCAGACCTTATAATTACTGCACAGTTATCAAAATCAGCATCTATGGTGTTGTTTATCACTGCCTTTGGTGCAGCTGATAATGTCAAATAACCCTGATCGTCAAAGTTGATGTTTTTAGTATAGAAAATATTACCGTGCAAATCTGAGTTGTTCGGTTGAATGAATGTATGTGTGTCAGGTGGTGGAATTTGAAGCATATTAGTTTAATTTGGTTACTACCCCTGCCTTAGTTCGCCATTGGAGATCTCCTGCTGCGTCCATATACAGTAGTCCGTTTTGTCCATTAGAAGTTGCACCAGGTCCAAATCGAACTCCTCCGTCAGTGTTTCCCTCGTCAATATATAATCGGCGAAAGATTGAATCAGTCTTCCCAATAAAGGTAGGAGTATAAATACTGAATTTACCTCCTGAAGTAGAAGCACCCCATGTTCCAGTGATAGTAATAACGGTTGCAGTATTTGAAGTAATTCTACGGGTTTCAACCAATGCCCCCGATGAGTTGATTATGTTTATATAAGCACCTGTTAGTTCATTAGTAATAAAGTTGTAACCTGCTATCGTAACTGTGTTCCCGCCAGAAGTTACAGAGATACTAGTATTTTCATATGACGCAACCAACGGACTTCGGGCACAAGTCAAATAAGAATACTTGTTAGTATCCTTCTCAAAATGAAGCATGTTTAACTGCATGTCTGCTGACTTATAGTTAGCTGGCAATGTAACTGGATCAGAACCTACAGCGATAGAAAACGCTGTGAAATCATTACTTGTTGATCCTGTGCTTCTAACTTGTGAAAGTAATTGAGCAGGACCTATTGCCAACCACTGATCTGCATCTAATTGAATATTCTTTCTCAACACACTAGTTCCGTCACTGATTGTATGTTGATGAAGTTGTAAGCCAGACTTTAAAAGCTTGATTTCATTCTCAAGCTGTATAATTTTATTTTCAAGTGTTTTTAAATTTGTTGGCGGCATTATCTAAAACTTTGAGTTCTAACTCTCATTTGTGGTTTATCATCCTTATCACGGTGAGCATAAAAATCTTGTATTTTCTTTTCCATCAAAGCCATTTCCTGACGAATAGTGCCAGCTACCTTAGTGAGGTTGATCATCGCGTAATCGTAAGCAGCGCTAAGAGAAAGATATCGGTGGAACAATGGCTCTATTCCTGGTGCTTTTGTAGTATCGGCTGTTGTAAAATAACTAGGACCTTGTTCATAGAAAACTTGGAATGAGTTTGCCTGTGTATAGTTAGGAGTAGGATACAGGATAAAATACTTACCCATCTTATCGTAATGAGTAGGAACACCAGTTTGTGCAGTGTTATACATGTCCAAGCACTTAGGGTCAGCTACGTCAAACGGTATGAGTTTTGTGAAATAAGTTGCTCCAGGAGCTTTAATTGCTACTCGTTGCACTCTTTCATATGTAGGGTCTATTACTATTTGATTTGTTCCTGACGTAATAGTGGTTGTAGAGGAATAAGGAGCAGTTGAGTCATTGGTGTCTTGCCACTGCCAACGTCCCTCTGCTTGACGAATCAATGAAACAGCACTATCAAGTGCTCGATTTAAACTATCTGTAACTTCTGAAATAGGGTAGGCAACTTCTGTTGCTTTAACTAGTCTTCTTGATTCTGTTACTAATTGGGTAAAAGTCATCTGTATATAGACGCTCCACAAAAGCTAAAATTAGTATAGAACATTTATATGAAGAATGTCTAGCATATTACCAAAATCCAACCCGCAGGCAGTTTGTGGCTGTTACGAGTTAGATTCTAACAACATGTCTATTGCTTCTTTCCATTTTTTAACATGTTCTTTTATATGCCAATGCTTTGAAACATACATGTTTGCATTTATTCCAATCTCTTCTCTGAGATTTTTGTTGTCTATAAGTAACTTCAACTTATCATACCATTCTTTTTCGTCTGCGATAAGCCCTGTAGTTCCGTCTACGATGGTATCGGTTCCTTGGATGGGCATGTAATAGGGGTAAACCTTTGAAGCAACACAAGGAATCGAATACATTGCGTATTCCATCCACTTGATATGACTCTTAGCATGATTAAAAGCATGGTCTGTGATAGGAGCAATAGCAATATCCCATGCCTGCTCGCTTAAAAGATGAGGAAAGGTGTCAAATGCTGGTCCTCCTCCGATAGTTCTCACTCTTTCAAGTAATTCTTCTGGCATATCTTTAAACAAATCACCTACCATCTCGTCAGAAACACCGCCCATAAGCTCTAGGTAGAGATTTGGGTATTCTTGCATAAGCTTTCCGATAGCTGGCATAGCAATTCTGAGGTCTTCATGGTGAGTAGTAGAACCTTGCCATCCGATAACTATCTTATTTGGGTCTAATTTAGCCTTTTGAAACTGATAGTCGTTAGTGTCTACACAGTTAGGTAATACATAAACAGGTTTATCTTCACCATGAGCTTCTTTCATTCGGTTTGAGATGTAATCAGCGAGAGGTTTGGTCGATGAAAACACCGCGTCTGCATTTGAAACGTATGTGGAAGCAAAGCCAAGTCTTGCACCTCCCTTGTTATAGATTTCATATCCTGGTTGATCTGGCTTGAGTTCCCAAATGTTATCGTCGATGTCCACTACCAAAACAACACCGAGATATCTAGTCATGAATCGAATATCAGAAGCAGCTGTAGGGTTGTCTGTAATCTTACTAATTACCATGTCGTAATCAGAAAAGAAACGATGAAATGCAGCACCTTTGTCTTTTCCTGCAACCTTGTCAGCGAAATCAGGACCTACATAATCGATGTCATAGTATTCCTCTAAGTAACGCATAGGATAGATAAGACGGTACTGTGAAATAGCACCAGGTTTGTTATTAATTGTCCTGTAAGTATTTTGACTCCAATCGGTCGAAATTAGAAGTATTTTTGGTTTATTTTCCATATTCAAGTGAACGCTTAATCCCTTCTTCGAGTGAAATTTTAGGAGTGTAAAATTCTAACATCTTACTATTATCCCCTACTCGGTACATAACTCCAACTGGTTTATCAACATGGTGTTTGATGGGTACCTTAAGACCAGAAATTTCCATTACCTTTTCAGCTAATTCGTTGAATGAGGTACCCACTCCGCTTCCTAGGTTAATTGGTTCTTGGATATCCAATTCAACTGCTTTCATTACAGCTTCGCAGATGTCATCGATGTGAATGAAATCACGAACTGCCGTACCGTCTCCCCATATCTCGAACTCTTCAACCTTGTCCTTTGCGCGCTTGATGAATGAAGGGAATGGATAATCCAGGTCCTGGTCTTCACCGTATCCACTAAAAGGACGGAACACATGGACGTTTACACCTTGTTTTCGGGCATATTCCGCGAGCATCTCACCAGTGATTTTAGACCAACCATAACTCATATCAGGATTCCCGATAAAGTCACCATTTAATTTAATATCACTTTCGGTAAGATATCTATAAGGCATTTGTCTTTGTAAAGCGATTGGATATGCTGCACTACTGGAGAAATACACTACTCGTGGTTGTTTAGTCTTTACTGCCCAATTAAACATTTCTGCATCAATAGAAAGGTCCGTAGCTACTGCTATAGGGTTTCCTTCAATCATCATACGACCTCCAACAATAGCTGCTAGATGAATAACTAAATCAAACTGTTCTGTAGAGTTCTTAAAGAAATCACGGCAGTCTCCATTAGTTTTTAAGTCTACAATATATAATTGATGTTCGTCCTTCAAAAGGCGTACAAAAGCACGTCCTACAAATCCTTCTCCTCCAGTAATTAATATTTTACTCATTATGTGCAACTACAAATTGAAAATGTTCTAATAAATGTTCGTCAACGGTCCATCCAGCGTTAGCGAATACTTCTGCAACATATGATTTTGATGAAGTTAATTCACCATTTACATTGAGTGTAATCTCTGAACCATCGCCTATTGCTAGATTATGAACTCCTACATCGTTTTGCTCATGTCTTTTCTTGCAGCGTTCGTAATACTCTGGTACAGGTTCGAAGTATTCTCCTGACCATCCCTTGTCAGCCAAAGCACATGTCAAAGAGTGAGATTCGCCGTCATAAGCACCGACTTCCACGAAATAGCCTCTCTCAGGCAGCAGTCTTTCCAACTCTGGTAGAATTGCTGGATTCATTATCGGTATTTCTTAGCTGTCTCTCGAGCTTGACGCATCTGCTCTTCGGTTTGAGTCTGTGTAATCTGTCCTGGGTGCAAGTGATAGGTTGCCATAAGTCTCTGAAACTTCTGAGGTTCAAATGCTTTCCAAAGACGCATCCAGTATTCATAGTCACTTGTTAGGTCTTCTGATTCATCCATTCCACCTACTGTTTCATAAGCCTTCCGAGTCCAAAAGACTGAAGGTTGTGGTACAAAGTTTCCTTCAACTAAGTTAGTGAATGTAGCATTAGTCCCTACATCTCCCCATTCAAAGCTTCGAGTACCATCAGTCATCATAATGATTCCATATCCCCATTCTTTTTCTAGGTTTTCATCAACCCATTTAAGTGTTTCCTGGTTCATTTCATCGTCATCATTGATCCAAGTAAATATATCACCTGTAGCCTTAGCCATACCCTTGTTCATGGCGTCGGTAATACCGTTATCTTTTTCTTCAAAGAGTTTAATGCGAGGATCTTTTGGCACTATATTTTTTATAGTATCTCCACCATTTTGAATGATGAGCTCCCAGTTATCGTAATCTTGGTCAAGAATAGCCATGATTGCACGGTTAATCATGTGAGGTCGGTTAAATGTAGGACAGATGATTGAAAATTTTTTATTCATTTGTTTGTTTTAAGATTTCTTTGTAGATTTTGAGGATTTCTTGCGCGTGCTTTTTCCACGTCCTTTTTTTGAGCTGTAACTTAAATCTTTCTCCTCTCGGCTGAGAAAGTGCTTGCTGTAACGCTTGGGTAATAAGGTTTGTATTGTCATGATCACAGTATACAGCGTCTGGTATGTCTTGTCTCTCGAATCCAGTGGATAAAACCAATCGAGCACCTTGCGTACCAGCTTCATCAACCGCCATTCCCCATGTTTCACTCTTAGATACTTGGGCATAGACAGCACAATTCTTGTACCAACGCTTTAACTTTTCCTTGGTCATAGCTGGATAAAGCATTGCACCTTGCGCAAGGCATTTCTCTGCGTAAACCTGGTCTGTTATCTCGCCTATGCAGACGTATTGCAATCCTAGCTCACGGCATGCTTCTGCAGTCGCTAATTGCCCCTTATTAGGCTCTATACGGCCCACAGTGAGCACATAGCCCTCGAATGGTACATTTCCCTCATCTGGCTCAAACCACCATGAATCTACGCCATTTGGAATAATATGTGAGTTCTTTGGGGTAAGATGTTTCTTTACTCGTTCGATTTCGCTTTCAGTCTCGTAAATGCAGGCGTCCATGTGGTCCATCATCACCTGTTGAAGCTTGTAATCAATGAAAACATCTGTGTCGTGATAAATCATCGACGAAACAAGCTTTTTCTTTTTCTTTCCTCCCAACCAGATGGCATATTTGCTCCAAAGCATAGAGAAGTTCCAGGTATGTACAATATCGTAGCTCTCAACTCCGTACCATTCGTTCATACCAAGTGTTTCCATTTCGAATATGTCTACTTCAACACCTAAAAGACGCAACTCTTCAGCTACGGCTTTTAATTTGATGAAATCGCCCCCTATCCATTGATTTTCTGGTCTGTTGACCATCAAAATCTTAATTGTTTTCTTCTTTGGCATTGATGACTGTCTTAATAGTTTCTTCCGCGTTACCCATGCAAGATACAAAGTAGTCTATTGAGTCGTAACGGTCAGTAAGGACACAATTAATGAGCCCTCCGTACGGTTCTTCATTGAAATACCACACCCAGTAGGCATAAAAACCCTTTGGATTGGTCTCATTCTTCTCTCCGTTACCAAATGCGATCATATATACCTGGCCACTAGAAGGTTCTACAAGGAAATGCTTATTAACCTGTTTCTTGATGTTGAACTTTTCCTTTGCAATAAGTGATGCCGATGCGTCAATCTTGGCAAAATCTTCCTGGTTTATATCATTAGTCATATAGTTCTAGGTCTAGGTTGTCAATCTTAGTTCTTATTTTTGCTTCAAGTATCTCTCTGTTAGGGAATACGTCTCCACGGTCTGATACATAGTTTGAATCAAGCTCCTCCTTAACTCCAGCCTTGGGAAAGGCACAGAGATAGATAGGCTTGAGCTTTCCTTCAATGTTAATCATGACACGGTCAAGGTCTGTTTCGTTGGTCGGCTCAAGATACAATCTTTGGTCAATTTCCTGTTTAATTTTTTGTTCAAATGTTTTTGAATCCATAAATGTTATTAGTTAGTTCGTCTCTTGTTGTTCATTGTCACACGAACATGGGGGAAAATCGTGTGAGACTTCCCCCATGCAACGAACAGATTACAGAATGTGTTTAGATTTAAGCAAGAGTACCTGCAAGAATCTGAACAATCCAACTACTGTTGAGAACTTTGGCTACAAAGTATGCGTGCCATCCAACAGTACTAAACATGTTGAGTGGGTTAGACGTGTCCTGATCTCCAGGAGTCTTAACGATAATACGTGAACCAGGCTGTCCAGCAAGACTAATGATACCAAGCGCGTCACGTCCAGCGATGAACGATGAGTACACTGTAGTAGTAGAAGCTTGAGAGACTTCAGCGTTAGTATCCATGAACTTCACACCGTGGAGACGGCCAATTTCACCATTGCGGATGTTTTCAGCGTCTGTATAACGATATGCGTCCAACCATTCAGGATCGGCACGGAGGTCGAATTCTGATGATACTGGAACGATTCCATGGAAGTAACCATCTGAGAAAACTTTAGCGCCGTTACGACGAAGAGTACGAACTGCACGACGGATATCCTGACCATCGAGTGTGTCAGAAGTCGCAAGTGCAGATACAGCAACCTTGTTATTAGCGTACTGGATAGTTGAGTTAGCTGACATTTCTGCAGCAATCAAGATATCAAGTGTCTCCGCAGCGTTCTGTGCAATCACAGAAACGTGTTCGCGGAGGTTTTCATCAATAGATGTAAGTTCGAACAGAGAACAAACTTTAACGTAGTTACCGTATTCAGCGATAGTAGCTGAAACGATTGTTGTACTCATGTCCAAACCAGTTGGGTTGATACACTCTGTAAGAGGTGTTGTCTGAACAGCAAGACGAGAGAAACGGTTAAAGAACACAGTCTTACCACTGTTTAGTGGCATTGTCTTCTTTGTCGCGAGCCAGTCATAACGTGTGTCCAATTCAACGCGTGCTAGGAATTCTTTTGAGTAGTAGATACTCATGAGGTTTGTTAAACCAGTAGTAGAGCTAGGCATTTTAATTTAAAAAAGATTAAAGAATAAATGACTTCACCTCAATACAAGAGAGCGAACTATTAAGTTTTTAATGAGCTTACTGACTTGCTTTTGGCAAAATCTTGTACATCTCTTCTGGTGACATAGCGGCGATTTCCTCTTGGGTAAATTTGCGCTCGATATCTGATTTTGAAGTCTCCGACGCTACGGTAGCTTGTTCGGCGCGTTTCTGCTCTTGAATTGCTTCGATAGCTGCCTTAACGTATGGGTCATTCAGAGATTCCTTTCCACCATTCTTCATTGCGAAGGCGATGGCCTCATCCGAATATCCATCAATTCTCATTTCCAAGCGAGCGAGCTCAGATTTGGTCTCTGATGTGTCTTCCTTTTGCGCTGGCTTGTTAGTTTTTACATTAGCAAGCTTCTTCTTGTATCGGAGAGCTGTAGCTTTCCAATCAATCGCTTCAGGTTTGTCTTGGGGAGTTTCCTCTTCCTCAACGGTTTCGTCTAGCTCAAAGTCTAGCTCTTCTTCATTATTCATAATGATATGTTTTAGTCATTGATATAGGCAATGATACCGTATTAAAGTTTGTTCGTTTTGGTCGGGTCGATACCGTTATGTTATCGCTGTCTGCGAGGGTCTGGTGAGTTGTATGATACGAGTATAGGCGCGTCATCATTCTCAGCATTTCGGAATGAAGCTAGTTTACCGTTCAAGAGACGTTCTTGCGGAGCACTGCGTGGACCTGATACAGGAATCTTACTTGTGTACGGCTCAACAGGCTTTGTGGCGTTGAGACCCTTATCGTTTTGTAATGAATGTTTCATATTATTTGTATACCTTGATTAGTGATTTCTTATCCATCTTGACTGAAGGTGGAATAGGAGCTTTGAGTGCTCTTCGAAGATTAGGAGTCATGTTTGGTCCTGCTTCAGGTAGCATCTTTCCTTTTGGTTTTGGTGTTGGTTTATGCATGTTATTTAAAAGTTGTTGGGTTTGTAATTGGTTTAGCTTTAACTATTTTCATCTCATTGAGGAACTTTGTCAATCCCTCTATCGCAATCTGTCTTCCTCGGACTTCACTTGCGATTTGGTCGTTGGAAGCTTTCATATCGATAGAACTCACTGACTTGAGAGGGTCAATGTATGACATAAGTATGTCTTCAACAAGAAACCAGTCAGGGTCAGCTACGAACTTATTGAGTTTTAGTTTTGTTTCATCATCCATATTATCTTACTTGAGCTGGTTGTGTAGCTCCCTGACCAACTGGAGCTTGCTGTGCTTGTACTTGAGGCATTGACTGTCCTTGCTGTTGTAACGCTGGGTTCATGTCCATAGATTCAAGCTTAGTTGGGTTGATACCTACCTTTTCGGCATAATCCATGATAAGAGCTCGAGTTACAGGGTGTTGCAGAGCTTCTGGGTTAGCTGAAAGTGCTTGGATGACCTGCCATGTATTGTTAGCGATAACATCAGTAGACTGCTGTTCGTTATCAATAAGAATATCGAAGTCCAAATCTATATCACTGAACCAGGTCTCGTTAATCTGCAGGTGAAGTTCCTGAGAACCCTTGAGTGACTGGATGTTCTTCATGAGAATCTCCTGGTAAGCCTCAGGTGTAACGATTGTACCTTTAAGGAACATTTCACGAGCTTTCTGGTTAGCAAATGATGTTGCAACTCCGAGATTAAGCTTAGTCATCTGCTCATAATCTCCAGCAAAACGGAAAATATGTTCAACACTCATCTGGCGTAGCAATCCTGGCAATACAAACTTGCGAAGATATCGGCGAACGAAGTTAGCATAGTTCTGACGCTTGAAGTTAAACACTGAAAGCGTGTTGTTCTGTTGGATAACAGCATTAGTAGCTGGAGTAGAAGAAGGAACCTGTTCGCCTCCTGCTTGTGGTGAGACAAATGATATAGCGTCAATAGAATTAAGGTAATATTGCTCTTCTGAAGCAAATGCAGCAAGGTTACGCTCTTCATTAACGATAGGATTTAGCCCTGCTTGACCTGTAATCATCACATCACCATTTTGTAGGTCTGTCAGTACGTTGTTAACGATTGTAGGTTCAGAAGTCTGCCACAAGTGGAGCGTTGATAGTTCCATTGATGAGCGTTTCTGGTTAGCTAGTTCATTGATACGTTCTTGTGGGATAAACAATGATTCAACAACACCTATACCAAGCCAACGTCCTGGAGTCTTGTAGTAATGATATTCATCTACTGGATAATCCTTAGTCCATGCTGACTTAAAAAGTATTCCTCCGTCTTCACCCATATATTGACCGTTGGCATCTTTAGAATAAGCCATTGGTTCTGCAACGATGAATAGTGATTTAACGAGTGTTTTGTCCCATTTCTTACTTGATTTATCTAAGAAACCTTTCTCTACCTCACCGAAGCGTTCATATACTTCGATGTATGGAGTTGAACGAATCATATTGATTTGTCCGTCACGCTCATATGAAGAACCAGCATTACTGGTGTTCATCTGACGTTCCTTCCATTCGATAATTCCTTCGATAACATCTTCATCCCATCCGTCCTTAACCTTTGCTCGTAGTTCGGATGAAGTAAACAGGTGTTTGAAAGTAAGAAAACGTGACTTCTGCAGGCTTTCAACAGTAGGGTCATTAAACATTCGGCGCAAGTCAACAGTCTCTGAACCCTTATTAGTCTTTCGAATAACTACTGAACCGAAATCAACTGATGTTTCAGCCATGTCGTTAAGTTTCTGGGCGTAATCGTTGTCCTTGAGGTAATAATCAAGCTCTTTTTGTGCTATCAACATCTTGTAAGGGTTGTCTGAACCACTGCGGGAGATGGCTTTGATGTCTTTTGTATCGATGTTCAGAAAAGCTGCTACACGGTCACGCTTAGGCTTGATTTTGTTATCAAAAAGCTTAGGTCTTCCCTGATAGAATGTTTGGTCTTCAAATTGTGAGTTCAGATACAGGTGACAACGCTTGATAGTGTCGTATTGGTTAAACACGTAACCAGGTACGATTTCAATAGAGTTATAGAGGAAGTCTCTTATCTCGCCTCTGATGATAGATAGGATATTTTTGTTGGGTTCCATTTAGGATGAAACTGCCCACAAAACAGTTATTGATTTTATTATCGCACGTTTTTAATCTATTGCAATGCCACACATGGAACAGACTATCTTGCCTTGGTATTCAGCTAGGTTGTTGTGAGTACATTCCATCTGCCAGTCATTACAGTCTAGGCACACTCCATACTTATTGTAGTAGTTTCCATCTCTAAGTATTGCGTCCTTTGGTATTTTAGCTGGTCTCATTACTTCATCGTACCGCTATTCATACGGTTACGCAATATTCTATTCTGAAATTCGGTATCAGGTCGTCTTATTTGGGTTACCGCCCAATATCTCCACATATCGGCAGCATGAGATGACCAGTCGTGAAGAGGGGCATTCTTGAAGTCTCCAAGTTTATCATTCCATTCCTTTTGGTAGTTAGCCAGTGCTTCAAGCAGTCTCTCACATTTAACTGCATCAAAGTAAACTGTATTAAACCTTGATCGGGCAGCGTTTATACCATCATCAATAGACAATTTAGGAGCTATTTTAAAATGAATACCTAATTCCTTTGCCATCTCAAGTCGAGACTTACCAGAACTGAACTCACGTACCTCAATATCATGTGGAGCATAATGATCTTCATATACATAGCCTTTCTCTCTCAATACGCCTATGTAATGCGCCAATCCTTCTCCTGAAGCCTCGTAATAGTCAATTACGCGCCATTCATTACCTAATACCTGAAAGAATCCAATAGCTGTACTATCTCCAACTCCCAAGTCCCACCATGTGTAAACAGGTAACATTGCTTCGTATGGCACATTCTTAATACGTCCTTCTTTATGAGCCTGTTGTATCTGCGTCTTGTAATATGAGCCTTTGATACCAAAACCAGCCCAAGAACCTTCAAGCCACGCCTCTCGAAGTTCATCATCAGTTATACTTTCAAGCTGTTTTATATAACCAGGGTCGTTTTCCATCAATACTTGGTTATCTTGTAGCTTTGAAGGAATAAATATACGAGACAATCCTGTTCGTTCATCACTTGAAATAACTATGTCTGTTGGTCTGTCAGGAATATTCCATCGTTTCTTTACCCATTTGCGCCCTGGTCCATCAGGATTAGTCGTTGCGAATATCTGTGGCTTTATACCTACTACAGTTGAACGACATGAGGCTCTAAGCTTTTCATAATCTGCTTCATTAGGAATGTGCGTAAGCTCTTCCATGAGTATCTTCTGGTATTCGTGTCCTTGGTACTTAGAATAAGCATTATCATCCTTCAAGTGCCCTGTACGAATACGAGCTCCACTAGGAAAATTAAAGGTATTACCAACAAATACCCCTCCTGCTGGAGCAAACATAGCTTTAGCACGGTCAATCCAGTCTTCTAGGTCCGTAGCATTACGACGGATAACAAGAGCACGATATTTAGGATTGTCTTTATCGTAAAGTAACCATGCTTGTCCTGCATCAGTCTTACCACCTCCACGAGAACCTCCAAAGAGTATCTCGTCTTCTATTCTAGCTAGAGCTATCTCTTGTTTAGCTTGAGGTTTCCAGTGTATTTTCTGTTGTATCGATGGCTGTTGCATTCTTTGCTGGTAGGATAATTACTCCCATATTAATAGCTTGTCCGTCTTCTCCTGTTAGTTCACTGCGTTTTGAATAGTTCTTTTTACCCAGTGTTTCAAGTACAAAAGTATTAGCCTGTAGGTTAACCTTCTCATCTTCACTCTCTTGGAGGACTTCAATATTCATTTCAGCCTTACGTAACATACGTTCATGTCTATACGAAAGTAGTTTATCTTGGAAACTCTCATAGTTCTTCCATTTCCAGTAATCCCAAGTACCCTTTGCTATTTCTAGCTTTTGTTGCATAACTTCCTCTGTATCTCCATTAAGAACAAGCTCTCTAATTTTCAATAGAAACTGTTCGTCCTGTAATTGTGAAGGTCTTCCTACGTCTGCCATAATCTACTCTTTATTAAGTACTCTTAGTGTTTCTTCTACGTTTTCCTTCAGCCAATTTCTTATCACTCCTGGAGATACTTCAACATCGTTTACTACATGACTTCCGTAGTGAGTTCCTTTGTGTTCCATTATCCAACCGAAAGTATTACCACTTTTCCAATAAGTTGCTTCTGGCTTTTCTGATATGTAATCAACTTCTGTGAGATTGAATTTTTCTTTTATGATTTCTTCCATAATCTTATTCCTAACCACCACTGATGAGTATGGTTAGAGTAAAACTACGATTCTAGCTTCTTTAGTTCATCTTCAACAAATGATTTCATTGTATTGAGGAATCTTAGCTTTCTTTCATCACTTAAATCCTTATAGATTGGGTGAATTGTAGCTACTAATTCTGAAGAGTCTTCTTGCGTTGTAAATTGTGTATCATTCATATTATTTCTTATCTTCAGCGCCGTCTAAGAGTTCAAGCAACTGTCCTGCTACCAATGATGACATTGACTGCTTTGCTGCTCCTTCCACTTGTTCCTTAATGAATACC
>Ga0247803_1000174_pt1 | contig 38359 bp, 26 predicted proteins | sample UWRJL014104B1_FD_180928 | JGI IMG/M metagenome (GOLD analysis project Ga0247803, IMG submission 180928) | Plant litter microbial communities from Arlington Agricultural Research Station in Wisconsin, United States - UWRJ-L014-104B-1 | ecosystem: Environmental > Terrestrial > Plant litter >... | reverse complement strand
GAATATGATTACAACCAGGTACGGTTCCAGCTGTTACAATGGACAACACGTTTTCTGATTAAAACAGGGAATTTTCACTCACTAAAAGCAATCTTTAAGCTCAACCTGAACAGCTTTGAGACAAACTATTTGATTTTGTTTATGGCTGAAGAAATAAAATACAGGTCTAAATACAACCCAGATCTAACCAGACTGCTGGATGAAGACAGGTTCCATGAAATCATTATATCTAAGCTGATCAATTTTGATTTTATCGATTCCTGCTACAAAGAGGCTGTAGTTGCGTTGATTGATATTGCTAAAAATGAAGAACAACTGCTGATATATAACTCTATCCTAGGAATTTTAGAAGTAATCAGAATGGATAAAGAAGGCATTAAGAGCAGTATAAATAGCCTTAAAAAGCTAAATAATAGCAAATGGATGGTGAGCCCTGTGCAGGCTTTTGAAATAATTTATGCAAAAATAAATTCAGAAAGGGCCGTTCACTTAGAATTGCTGCAGAAAATAGAACATTCTAAGGAAGGAAAAAACCCATTTGGTTTAAATCCCGACGTTCCTATGGAAACTATACAAGGTATTTCCTATCTATTAATGCTTTTTGTAAATCTATTTACAGGAGATGCAAATTCGGGCAAACAGATTATAGCTAACATGATTAAGCTACACCCAAGAGAGTTTAAGAAAAGAAATACATTTACAACATATATGATAACAGTCTACGGGATATACAATGCCAGGGTGTCACCTGGTAAAAAGACCGATCAGATTGAGAATATTGCAATCCATTTATCTCATCATACTTCAACTAATTTGACCAATTATCAGGAAGCTCTATTACTGATGTTCCAATCCCAGCAGGCTTATAATAGAAGAGAATATGAAATGGCCATTGAGAATGCCAGGGAATGTCTCCTGCTTTTTAAACGGAATGAAGTTGTGTTAAACGCAATGTTTATATTTAACCTGCTCATTAAAATTTATACTGATCTTAAAAACTATGATATGGTAAATGAATATAAATATGAAAAACTGTGCCTGTTGGATGATCACGAGGTATCAAAAAATATTTTTGCATAGCTACCAACCGGTTAAGTGATCTCGCGGGGTGTTGTATCTGATATATTAATGATAATGGAATCCAGTTCTTTTGCGGAGTTGGTGAGGTGTTCCAGTAATTCGTCTTTATCATCACCAGGAACAAAGTTCTTCAGCAATTCTACCAGCCCCATAATTCGTGCTAGAGGTGCACGCACCAGATGCGATTGTATCCAGGCGATTTCTTTAAATTTTTTATTCTGATCTTCAATTTCCTGAAGATGCTTTCTATTCTGGGTGATATCACGCTGTATAGAAATCCAATGTGTAATTTCACCGTCAGCATCTGCAATTGGTGCATTACTCTGGCTTACCCAGTATTCCTTCCCTTGCTTAGTATAATTGATTACTTCTATTTCACAAGGCAGCTTCAATTCGATCGCTTCCTTTAAACGTCTGATTTCGCGGATATCAGTTTCCGGCCCCTGAGATATCCTTGGGGAAGCACCAATCAGCTCATATTTTGTATAACCAGACATCCTGGTAAAGGCTTCATTTACGTAAATGATAGATTGCCCGCTCCCTTCAATGTTGCCTGTACAAATGAGTACCGCATCGGTAGCATTGATTACGACAGACTCCAGCAGTCTCGACCACTGTTCTTCTTGTTTACGCAGGGAGACGTCTTGCATACTGCCGATCATACCAACCGAAGCCCCGCTTTCATCGTAAACCATAAAACCCCTGTTCAGTACAAATTTATAAGATCCGTCTGCACAAAGGAATCTATATTCATCCTGCCACTTGGCTATTCTTTCGTGGATATGCAAATGGATATTGTCCCACACCCTTGCCCTGTCATCCGGATGGATGTGTTCGCTCCACCAATCACCTGTCGTAGTATAATCGACTAAATTTTTATGTCCGAATATTCCTTTAATCCCTTTATTCCAAACGATGATATTAGTCTGCAAATCCCAATCCCATATTGTATCACTGGTAGCCTTAGAAATAATACTGAAGCGCTCTGCACTTAGTTTCAAATCTTGTTCTGCCTTTAATTGAGCGGTAATGTCTAATACCACTACCAGTATTGCTTCCCGCCCCTCAAAATCAACTTCACTGCTTTGAATAGCAGTAGCAACAATCTCCCCGTACTTTTTCTGGTGATGGTTTTCCCCAAAAACAATACGGCCGATATCCATATTTAAAAACTCATTCTCAGTGTATCCATATTGTGCTACTGCTTCTTTATTTACAGCAAGGAAATATAACGTTTTAGCATCGTAAACCCACATTGGAAGTGGCGACAACTGAAATAAGGAATCAAAGCTATTCATTAATGCTTAAGCGTTTAAATAAGTACGTAGGATCCTGTAATAATACAAAAAACTTAAAACAAAACAACCCTTCTCTTCAGGAAGGGTTGTTTTTATTCAGTGTGCATGAACCATAATTCACACAGTTAATACTATTTATAAGTAGCCGCAAGTTTTAATGCTTCGTATGCATTTACAATACCGCCAGTTGCGCAAAGATCTGCAAAAGGAACTGAAATAGGTGCCTGTCCTTCTTCTGTTTCAACATCTACATTATGATCTACTTTCACAACAGATTTTATAATAATTTCCTTTACTTGAACTGCTGTTAGTTTTGGATAATATGACCGGATTAATGCAGCTAATCCAGCTACTACCGGAGAAGCCATACTTGTACCGTCATAAGCTTCGTATTTAGATCCGGGTACTGTAGAAAAGATTTGTACGCCCGGTGCAAAAACATCAACTGTCGTTTTTCCATAATTAGAAAAACTTGCTTTCAGCGTTTTATCATTGGTGGGCCCAGAAGCACCAACTACAATATAAGATGTAGCCTCACCGCCACCTTCATACCTGCGGTCAGGAAAGCTTTTTTCTATTTCCAGGTTTTTATTGTCATTCCCTGCAGCCTGAACAATCAGAACGTCTTTAGACATCGCATATTTAACCGCTTCATCTACGGCTTTTTTATTCCATGAGTAAGCTTTTCCAAAACTCATATTGATTACTTTTACACCGTTTGCTACTGCATAGCGTATCGAATTGGCAACATCTTTATCCCGCTCATCACCATTAGGCACACTGCGTACCCCCATGATCCTTACGTTATCTGCCACACCTTTGATACCAATTGTATTGGTACGATCGGCACCAATAATGCCCGCTACATGTGTTCCATGACTTGCATCCGGACCAGTCACATCGTTACTGCCATATTTTCTTTCATTTATATCGGCGTAATTATCTCCTACCAGCTCAGGTCTTGGATCAAATGTTAGGTTCAGGTTATAATCCAGCTGCTCTTGATAGTGCTCCAGCCCTTTTGTTATTTGTGACTTATAGAAATCCTCATAACTTGAATTCTGCAGTTGTGAAACCATAATATCCTTTAAGCGCTCCTCGATTCCGGTTTGTGGCTTAAAAGCCTGAAAATCTGCCAGCACAGGGTTTGTTTTACCAATCTTTTTCACCATTGCATCTAATACAGATTTTAACCCTCTGATGTTTGCAACTGCATTTTTAGCTTCGTTTGTTTGTTTATCAAAATCAAGTAATGCTTTTTGGTATATATTAAAATCTGCCGTGTCCGCAGGTTTTACTGTTGCGGTCGTCAAATTTTCAAAGCGTGCTTTATCTCTTCGGATAATCCTTGTTAGCTCCAGGGTTTCATTATTAACAGATCCTTTTGCAGAGCCTAAAAAGTTCCACCCATTTACATCATCAACATAGCCGTTTTTGTCATCGTCTTTACCATTACCTGCAATTTCTTTTTTGTTGCTCCAGATTACCCTTTTTAGGTCTGCATGTTGGATTTCTACCCCACCGTCTAAAACCCCTACAAGAACTGAGGTGGATTTCTTTCCTTTAAGTAATTCGTTATATGCTTTTTCTGTACTGATCCCAAATACAGAATCTTTCTTTAGATCGAGGTTCTGCCAGTTATTAGTTTCCTGTGCGAATGAGCTTAGTCCTAACCCAGCGACTAATACTGCACTTAATAATCCCCCAAATACAATCTTTCTTCTTTTTACTATACTCATATATGTGTGTTAATTTTATGGTTGTTAACGTTAGTTTAAAAAATTAGTTGTTCATTACCACTATTTAGCAGCCTTTAAGGTAAATAAAAAATTAGAACCCAGTCCATCAATACTTTCCACCCACATCTCTCCATCATTGGCGACGATAAATTCCTTACAGATTACGAGTCCCAGACTGGTCCCTTTTTCATTATTCGTACCGTTGGTGCTTACGTTGTTGATGTTAAATACAGTATCCAGCCGATCTGCAGCAATACCTATCCCGTCATCCTTAACCGAAAAAATTAATTGATCATTTGTATGTTTTCTCACTGATATAATAATATTACCTCCCTGCCTGGTAAACTTTATGGCATTTGATAGCAAATTACGAATCATAAAATCAAGATGGTCCTCATCACAGAAAACTTTTACCTGCTCTGCGATGTCCTGGGTAATTAAAATAGATTTCTGCATTGCCGATTCCCTCAGCAGGGTGATATTTCTGTGCAATACGTTAACCGGATCTATAGAAACCTGATTTATCAAAATCCCTTTTAACTGCATTTGGCCCCATTGCAATAGTAAATTTAGCGTCTCCATCGAAGCGTTACAATGGACAGCTAGTTTTGACAGCATGAGTACTTTTTCTTCTTCATCCAGCCAGCCTTTGTTAATCATCTCCAGTAAGTTGATTACTGAGGCAAGCGGACTTCTAAGGTCGTGTGCTAATATGGAGAACAACTTATCTTTTACTTTATTAGAATCTTTAAACGCAGTGTTCGAATTGTTCAGTAGCAGGTTCAGGTTTTTTATTTTAAAATAGTAAGCTGCCAGAATCAGCAATAAAGCAGAACCACCAACAATGATCCATAACATGATCCTTTTTTCAAGTCCTTGTTTGCTATTGATAAACTTTAACTCCTGTACTTTCCCTTGTGATTTATTCAGTTCATACTCCGCTTGCAGGTTAGCTATCCTGGCAGAAATATCTTTGAAATAAAAACTGTCAGCAATACTGTATTGCATTGATTTTGCCAGATAAGCTGCTTTAAAATTACTTGTACCCGCTTGCAGGATCGCGATCCTGTCAAGCACATCCAGTACCTGTTTATTTGCATTTTTGCTCCGCACAAGCGTTAATGCATCCTGAAGATAATTTAAGGAAATAGCTTTGTCGGTATTTTTATAACTTTCAGCCAGGGCTGATAAACTAATATATTCACGGATAAAATTTGAGATCTGCCTGGATTTAACCAGTGCGCCCTTTTGGAGTGTGATGGCCTTCTGTACATCACCAGCATCGGCATAAACTTGTGCCAGCCCAATAGTCATCGATATATTTAGTCCCATCATTTCGCTGAAGTTACTCTGGGCGATCCCCTTCTCGTAGTAAGCTTTAGCTTCAGCATAATGACCAAGGCCCCGGTAAGCAGCGCCAAAATTACTATACAAATTTAACTTTAAACTCGAAAAAGGCAGTTGATAACTAATAATCTCGGCCTTGTTATAATAAGCTAAAGCTTTTGCACACCTATTTTGATTGGCATAAACTTCCCCAAGCGTGATATAGGACTCCATTATACCAGCCTTGTCTTTACTTTTTTCACTGGTCTTTAAAGCTGCCAGAAAATAGCTGCTTGCTTTATCATAATTGCCCTTCCTGTTTTCTACAACACCGAGTCTGATATATTCTTTAATAATCCCTTTTTTGTTATTTAGCCTTTTATAGATTTCCAGTGCCTCAAGATATTTTTGTCTGGACGACTCTGCTTTTCCAAGGTTATCATCTATCATTCCCAGCTGGTTTAGCATACTTGCTATCCCTTCTTCATCATTATTTTTTTTAGCCAGTTTCATTCCTAATTCAGCATAGAATATGGCAGAATCAGGTTTATCGTAACGGTAATGAATGACTAATTTTTCAAAAGAGGATATGTCAGTTCGGGGATTAATATTCTTCCGGGGTTCTTGCAGTGCAAAACAAACATTTAGGGAGCATGCCAGAATTAAAAAAAAGATTGTCCGGTAGACGCGCATATAAAGGTTTATACCACAGTATTTGCAGTGCCCAAAGATAATATTTTACAACTAATATAAAACCAAAAAAGCCGGGTAGTTACCCGGCTTTAAACAATATTTTGAAAAAAATAAAAGTATTTTAATAAATACAATAGCTTACTAAGCAATATAACCAAGCATTACCAGTAATTAATTACTCAGTAAACTTAAGCCTCTGCGAGGGTATGATAAAAATCCCTGATCCTCGAAAACGAAGGATGCAGTGAAACAACATCACCAAATACCAATAATGCAGGAGAAGAAATTTTGTGGTCTTCAATTAATTCTGCAATGGTATCAACTACACCTACTACAATCTTTTCATTATTAAAGGAGCCGTTTTCAATTACAGCTACAGGAAGCCTGTCTTTACCTTCATTTTTAAAAATAGCGGCTATTTCTTTTATACGCTCAATTCCCATTAACACGACTACGGTAGCATTCGATTTTGCGGCACCGGTAAGATCTGGTGAGATCTCCCCTTTTGAGTTTGTTCCTGCGAGAACCCAGAAGCTCTGGCTTAAATCCCCATAAATCATTGGGATTTTATGTAACCCGGGAACACCTATTGCACTTGATATCCCAGGGATGATCTCTGTTTGTATACTATAAGATTCAGCAAAGTCCACCTCTTCAAACCCTCTAGCAAAAACGAAAGGATCTCCACTTTTTAACCTGACTACATGGCCGTAATTAAGTGCATAATCAATCATCAGCTTATTAACTGCATTTTGTGAAAATGAAGCATCATCAGACCGTCCTACAAATATTTTTATAGCATTCTCAGGTGCATGATTTAGCAAAGCACCATTAACTAAAGCATCGTATAAAACAACATCTGCAGTATTAAGTGCTTTTACTCCTTTTAAACTGATCAGATCAGGATCACCGGGGCCAGCCCCAACCAATGTAATTTTTGGTTCCTGAATGCCGCCTTTTATTTTATTTAAAATCATAACCTACTATTTAAAACGTCCGTATTCAATGTTCAATGAACAAATATAACAAAGTCTATCGGAATAGTAGTTTTTATTTTAAAATAGTATTAATTTAACAGTTCGTCGCTATGCTCACGAGCAATTACATCAGCTATAGTGGTTTTTGATAACACTTCTAAAGTCGCATCCCTTACATCAATAAACGTTTTTCTAATGCCGCAGGTCTTTTCATCGTGGCACTCGTCACATTTACGGTAGAATTTGATACTCGCACATGGCACCATTGCAATGGGTCCATCCGTGATCCTTAAAATATCGGCCAGATAGATGTCAGCTGCATTTTTATTTAGGCTATAGCCACCGCCTGCCCCCTTTTTGCTATACAAGTACCCTGCATTACGGAGATCAAGTAAAATCTGTTCCAGAAATTTTCTCGGAATCATTTCTTGTTCCGCCAATCTAACGATTTGCATAGGGGGATTTTCTACATTCTTGCCTAAAGCCACCAGTGCTTTAATAGCATATTTTGTTTTCTTAGACAACATATTGATACAAAGCTAAGAAAAGATTTATGTATTGGTAAATGCTAATCATTACTTAACGTCGGCTTATTTGATAAAGTCTTCGTAAAACCCATCAGGTACTTCTTTATCTATAGACTCATCATTCTTTACTGTAGCCAGCATAGCTATCAATTTCTTCTCTAACCTTTCATATTCAGACCTGTGCAATTCAGTTTGATCGGCCAGTGAGCCATCGTTTTCTACTAATCCAGCTATTTTTGATTGCAAATACAAATTATAGGTATCTACAGTTTTTTTTGCCAGCAAATTTAAAATCTCTTTATATGTCATGTGAGTATGAATTATGTTTATGGCTATATAACGCAAAGCGTTGACTTTTGTTCTATTGTGTTTTAACACTAAAAGAAGATAACAAATCAAGAAAAACGAAGGTAATTAGGGCAAACTGTAGATAAAGTCGACATAAACAAAGTGAACAGATAAATATAAACTACTGGTTTAAAGATAAATAAATTATCTGTGGCACGCTGGCACTGTTTTGATACCTATTCAAGTAGAATTAATGAATACAAAAAAATTAAAATCAATCATTATGAAAAATTTCATTTTATCAGCCGCCATATTAGCACTAGCAGGAATTTCTACCGTTAAAGCAAATGAAATAAAAAAACCAATTACAATTACCATTCAACAGGACAGTGCCTCTAAAGTACCAGTGAAATTAGAAGAGTTACCAGAAGCAGTTAAAACTACTTTAAAAGCAGATGCCTACAAAGAATGGACACCAACAACAGCATTTTTAATCACTAATGCAGATAAAACTTCGTATTACCAGGTGGACGTAACAAAGGGAACTGAGGGTGCGTTTTTGAAACTTGATAAAAATGGTGCAGTAATTCAATAGAGTTTCAATTTTAATAAAACGGCTTCTTTGTAAGAATAAGACGCATTACAGAAAATATAATCATATAAAAGCCGGAAATCCTCCGGCTTTTGTATTTTTGCGTTGATATCAAAGCGAATACTTATGGCGAAAATACTTATTATCGAAGATGACCTAACTTTCTCACAGCTGTTAGAAGGCTTTCTTAAAAAGCATGGTCATGAGCCAGTTATTATCCATGATGTCAAAAACTCCCAGAAAATACTAGCCCAGCAATCTTTTGATTTACTCTTAGTGGACTATCGTTTGCCAGATGGCACCGGGCTCGATGTTTTATCATATGTCCGAGAAAGCGGTTTTAACTACCCTCTGGTAATCATGACTAGTTTTAATGATGTACGGACAGCGGTTAAGGCGATACAGCTTGGTGCAATTGATTATATTACCAAACCTGTAAACCCTGATGAATTGTTAATGATAATCGGGGGATCTCTTGAAAAGAAAGAAGAGAAGAGTAAGGTTATTTCTGTTGAACATGAAGACTTTATAAAAGGCAAAAGTGCAACAGCGGATAAATTATATGCGCATATAGATCTTGTGGCACCAACAGATATGTCTGTTATCATACAGGGAGAAAGTGGTACTGGAAAGGAATATGCCGCGAGAACGTTACACACGCAGAGTAAACGCAATTCCAAACCTTTTGTAGCAATTGACTGCGGAGCACTTTCTAAAGATCTCGCTGCAAGTGAACTGTTTGGCCATGTAAAAGGCGCTTTTACTGGTGCTACAAGTGATAAGAAAGGTCAGTTTGAGGCAGCCGATGGCGGAACACTATTTTTAGATGAGGTAGGGAACTTAAGTTATGAGGTACAGGTAAAACTACTGCGTGCATTGCAGGAAAGAGTGGTGCAGCCGCTCGGAAGCACAAAAAAGATCCCTGTAAACGTAAGGATTATCACAGCTACTAATGACGATCTTTTAAACAGCATCCAAAATGGGGAATTCCGTGAAGATCTTTACCATAGATTAAATGAGTTCAAAATCCTGCTGCCCGCCCTACGAGACAGGGGAAAAGACCTGGAATTGTTTATTGATCATTTCATTAAGCTTTCAAATGAAGAGCTTAGCAGAAATGTACAGCACCTGTCTGCCCCGGTAAAAGAGCTTTTATTGCAGTACGACTGGCCAGGAAACTTACGCGAGTTAAAAAATGTAATTAAAAGAATGGTGTTGTTAACTCCTACAGATACTGCAGGAATTGAATCACTGCCAGACGAGATGATCCTGGCAATCAGACAGGCCCCTAAGCCTGGTGGATCTGACCTGAAGGCGATTAATGAGAGTAATGAAAAGACGCTTATCATTGAGACACTTATTAAGGTAAAATATAACAAATCCAAAGCTGCAAAATTGCTCAATATCGATAGAAAGACGTTATACAGCAAAATGGAACGCTACGAGATAGAATAATAGATCAGCCAATCCTGGTATCTACCAGTCGCATCAGCGAGCGGAGTTTAAGGATAAGAGTGTTTAATTCTCCTTTTAATGCTGCGCCCATATCCGCAGCTTCGGAGAGGGTGATTTCCATTTCACGGTATTCCGCAGCCATTTGCCCTGATCCCATTTGGGCAGCTCTGCCTGCTATGCGATGTACAATTAAGCGTGCCAGTGGAAGGTCTTCTGCAGCCATACTTTTTTGTAATTCTTCCATATCATTGTCACAGTCTTCTTTAAATCTCTTCAGGATTTTAAGCAGTAATTCCGGATCTCCAAAAGTCATTTTTTCTACAACCGAAGTATCTAAAGAAATAGCAGAGCCATAATCTGCAATTTCTTCTTTTTCGAGAGGTACTACCACCGGATCGTTTGTATCAGCTTTTGCTAAGTTATCTTCCGATTGTACATTGCCAACCTGTTCTACTGCTGGCACTGTATTTAGTATTTCAAGTAAATCGTCTTCTCTAAAAGGCTTCATGATTACACCATCAAACCCCTGCTCAATTACAGCTTCCAATTCTTCTGGCAAAACCTGGGCAGTCATCGCATATATTTTAACATCTGCAGGAATGATTCCACGCATCAGCTCACACAGTTTTGAGCCGGAATACTCTGGCATCCGCATATCCATTAATATATATTTTACAGAAGGATCCCACTTTGCAGCTAATAATTTTGCAGGTGCATTAAAACAAACATGCGGAATATTATTTTTCGTAAAAATTATTTCACACAAATCCACAATCAATTGATCATCATCCACCACCCACACCTTATCCTGAGTATAAATTTTTCCTTCCGGCACAGCAACTATACTTTCTTCTAATTGTATCGCGGCAGGTTTATAGGTGAGATAAACAGTAAATGTGCTACCCTTCCCAGGCTTGCTTTTCACATATATCCTTCCGCCCTGGTTTTCTACGATAGACTTAATAATAGTTAACCCTAGACCGGCGCCCGACTTATTAATGAGTTCTTTATCAGGAGAATTGATTTGTTCAAATTCGTTAAAGATCTTTTTAGTGTCTTCTTCGGTAAGGCCGATGCCAGTATCTTTTACCCGAAAAGTAAAATGCAGCTTATCTGCCTGACGTTTACATAGCGCAGTTAGCGTAACTTCTCCCTCCTGTGTAAATTTAACTGCATTACTCAATAAATTGTATAATACCTGCTTAAGTCGAAATGGATCTCCTTCAACAAATTCAATCCCGTCCAATTCAATCTCTGTTTTCATTACCAGCTCCTTTTGTGCTGCTTGTGGTTTCATTACGAAAGCGACTTCCTCTAACAAGTCTATAATACTAAAAGCTTTCTGCTGGAAAGTAAATTTACCGGAGATGATCCTATTATAATCCAGAATTTCGTTTACGATCTGCAGCAAATGTTCCGAAGAATGATAGATTGCATTGATATCCTTCAACTTAGGACGTTCCTGGTTTCTGATCAGTTCTGCATAGCCAATAATAGACTGCAAGGGTGTCCGTATTTCATGGCTCATGTTAGATAAAAAGCGTTGTTTGGCTAATCCATGGTACTCAGCTTCATCCCTGGCAGATTCTACTTCTTTGCGGTAAAGATTACTTTTAGTAATGTCTGTAAGGATCAGGTATAGCAAAATTACGGTAAGCAGGAAAAAGCCAATCATGATGAAACTGATTCTGGTAATTCCTGTATTTACCACTTTTTTGGCAGCTACACCATTTTGTTCTATCTGGGTAACTACTTCGCTCTCCACTTTTCTAAGGATATCGAGCATTTGATTGATCAGTACATTATTTGCATTGGCCAGTAATGCCTCCCGGTCCAGGAAACGCGCACTTTTAATCCGCTGTTCCTTTGCAATTGTCCGCAAAGACTGCTCCAGCCCCTTAGCAATCACAGTTTCACCTGATAAGGCGATAGTATCCCGTTTTATCTTCTCTTCATTAGTTACCTGGTAAGATTTTTTACTCTGCTCTTCTTCACTGTTCTTTCCGAATAACCGGCTAAAAAAACCTTTGCGCTTAGCCGCTTCATCTACAGGAAGGATAGTTACAGTAGAAGTTTTTTTTTCGGTAGTAACAATCGTACTATCCTGTTTTTGAGGAGCTTTATTAGCAAGTTGATTTAATCGTTGAACTTCATTATTAAATGACTTGTTATTGATTAAGCCCTCCCTTACTTTTAGGTATTTGATAAATTGCTTATCACGTTCTACCAAAAGTTTTTCTATTGATGAAATCCTGTTTAGCTGGATAGAATCGTTATCATACATGCTGCCCAAAGAATCGAGCAAGACCCTAAGCTGCCTGGATTCTTTGAAAAAATTAACATAATTACCAGGAGAATTAAAAGCAACATTCTTCTGCTGCTGATCCAGGCTAGAAACTGTTCTTGAAATCTGATTAACCAAACGTAACTTAGCATTGGGCATAGAGATGGTATCTACGGTATCCAGCATCTCATTAAATGCAATTTTACTTACCCCCCACGCCAAAAACAGGGCAAATAAAGCTAGTGTAAAACCAATTATAATCTTGCCTTTAGCAGCACCGAGGAAACTTTTCTGTGAAACATCTATCATTTGTGGAATTACCTAATATCTTGTAAAGATAACAATGATAAAAAGAGTTTGTGTTTTTAACTCGCAAGTATCCTTAAACCATAGTTCGAAAAGTTAGATTTACCCGGGGGCGGGTAACCTTAGTAGTCTTTGGTAAACGGTGCAGCCAATGCGTCTGGGTTGTACCTTTCATGACCAGCAAACTACCGCTATCCAATACCAGTGAAACAGTTTGCTTTGTTGTCTTATGCTTAAAAGCAAACTTCCGTTCTGCACCAAAACTTAAAGAAGCGATCGTCGTATTTTTACCAAGTGATTTCTCGTCATCACTATGCCACGACATCCCTTCGTCACCATCATGATACAAATTAAGCAGGCAGGAATTAAACTTGGCACCGGTAATTTGTTCTGTCAGCTGTTTTATCTTCATCAATTCATCTGTCCACAGTAAAGCCTGTTTAGTGGTATTTGAATAAGTATAAGCATATTCTGAATCTCCATACCAGGCAACTTTTCTCTTGGTAATAATGTGCTTTCCAAATATTACTGCTTCATCGTTTTTCCACGCAATAGTGCTTACCAGCTCTTGCAAAATACGCTGCTCCTCGAGCTGGGTAATTACTTTTCCGTAATAAACCACTTCACCGTCGTAGGGTAACAGATTAACAGTTTCATCAATACTAAATAGATCCATGTTCAATCACCTTAAATTCTTTCTGCCTATTTTCTTCCAATGCTGCCTCCCAACCAATCATCGCTGTTTTACGGTTGCTGCCCCAGTGGTACTGCCCAAATATCCCCGTCGACTGGATAATACGGTGGCAAGGGATTAAAAAAGCAACGGGATTGGCGCCTATAGCTGTTCCTACTGCTCTTGCAGCTGTAGGCAAGCCGATTCCTTTGGCAACAGCCCCATAAGTAGTTAACTGCCCAAAGGGGATTTTCAACAATGTTTCCCATACTTTTAACTGGAACGCTGTACCTTTTAAATGAAGTTTAATCTGATGGAGACTTGACCAGTCGTTTGTAAAAAGCAGCAATGCTTTTTCTTGTACCTCATCAGCAGATTGCTGGAATATAGCACCCGGAAATTTAGCCTTAAGCACACCAATGGCAATTTCTTCGTCATCAGCAAATGCAATATGACAGACACCTTTGGGCGTTGAAGCAATCAGTACCCGACCAAAAGGGGTGAATGCTAACCTATAATTTATACGCAGGTCAACACCACCATTTTTATATTCGCCAGGTGTCATCCCCTCAATATTAACAAACAAATCATGCAGCCTCCCCGTTCCCGAAAGTCCGCTTTCTAATGCGGCAGTAAACAATGTCGACTGGTTTTCCCGGAGCATCTTTTTTGCATGTTCTACAGTTAAGTATTGCAGGAATCTTTTTGGGCTTACCCCAGCCCAATCTGTAAATAACCGCTGAAAGTGAAAAGAACTTAAGTTGATCTTCTCAGCAATTTCTTCCAGACTGGGCTGTGTTTTAAAATTGCTGCTGATATAATTGATAGCTGCTGCAACACGACTAAAATTAGTATTATCCTGTGCTTTCATGATAACTTGTTTATAGAACAAAAATAACACGGGGAATAGCTCCTTCCTACCCGAAACTTGCGGAAGTAGTTACTATTTTACAATTAATCACTAGTCACCTTTTACCGGTTCTTCCAATGCTTTGATATACAACAAATAGGCTTCCTTGTAAGTAAGTGTGCTAACTGGAGGTACAGAAATATATTCTTTAAAATCATCCAGGTCATTCTGTGTAAACCCCATTCTTACAAAGAGCTTTTGGTCATCCCCCCAATCTTTTAAGTTCACTTTTTTGTTTTCCAGGGCCCTGTACAATACTACGCCATCTCTGAACTCCTGGTACTCTTGTGTCTTTCTAAAAGTGCCGATAAAATCTAGGATGGTACGGTAAGTAGCTGGTTTCCCTGCACTAACCTGCTCATTCATCAAAGCGGTAAGTACAGCACCTTTGAGTAATTCACTTTCTACAGCATCAAAACCCCCGCAATGTTTTAGTATACTAATGTCTTTCAAAAATAAGGAATCTGACGGCAGGAACTTGTGATGAACAAAATAAGGTTCCTGATCTATCACCTTGCTGCAGTCGGCTTCAATTTGCCCAAATGAAACTGATGTAATACTAGTAAGCAAGAGTATCAGCAAGCCAAAGAAAGCACTCTCTTTAATCAAATAAGGTATTTGCATAGGCAAGCAAAGATAAGAAAAAGGTAATTCACCATTGAAACTGTGGCAGTTTTAACTGAAAATCTGTATTTTTCCGGCCTCAATTAAAATTCATGACCACCAAGCACTTCCAGTTTAAAATTGCAGCAGCAATTGTCTTTTTATTATTTACAAATTCCATAGTAGTACACGCACAAGTTGACGGCGCAATACGTTGGACGAAAGATGGCAATCATTTTTACAAGATCGAGGACGATGAGATTTTCGAAATCGATGCAACCAATAAAACACAACCAGCATTAGTAGTTAGTAAAAGCATGCTGACACCGTCTGGCAAAACGGCGATTGGCGTGAAACGTTTTACTTTCTCAGAAGATGGGAGCAGCGTATTAATTATGACGAATACTAAAAAAGTATGGCGGTCTGATACACGTGGTGATTACTGGATTTATAACCGCATTGCAAAAACGCTGAACCAGGTAGGTAAGAAATTGCCGGTTTCTTCATTGATGTTCGCTAAGTTTTCTCCAGACGGTAAGAAAGTGGGTTTTGTAAGCGAACACAATATTTATGTAGAGGATCTGGCGACTAGAACTGTGAAAAAGCTGACCAATGATGGTACAAAAAAGTTAATCAATGGAACTTTCGACTGGGCTTATGAGGAGGAGTTCTTTTGCAGGGACGGTTTTAGATGGAGTCCTGATAGCAAACAGATTGCCTACTGGCAGATCGATGCACGCAAAACAAAGAATTACTTAATGCTAAATACCACCGACTCAATTTATCCTTTTGTGGTACCTGTAGAGTACCCCGTAGCGGGTGAAGCACCTTCTCCATTTAAAATAGGGGTAATTAATGTGGCCGCTGGCAATACCAAGTGGATGGAGATCCCAACTGACCCAATTTTGCAGTCTTATGTACCAAGAATGGAATGGGCGGCAAATAGTTCAGAGCTGATTATCCAGCATTTAAATAGGCAGCAAAATAAGAGTAACCTGATGCTTTGCAATGCTATTACAGGCAAATCAAAATCTATATATGAAGAGAAAGATGAGGCATGGATTGATATTTTACCTTTGTGGGATGACACCTATGCAATGGGTGGATGGAACTGGCTAAATAAAGGAGCTGAATTTTTATGGGTAAGTGAAAAAGATGGATGGAGACATTTATACCGCGTTGAGCGCAATGGAAAATCAGAGAAACTGATCACCAATGGTAACTATGACATTATGGATATCAGCGCAATTGATGAACAGTCTGGTTATGTTTATTTTTTGGCTTCCCCTGATAATGCAACACAAAAATATTTATACCGTACTAAACTTGATGGAAGCGGCAAAGCAGAACGTTTATCACCCGCTAATCAGCAAGGAACGCATGAATATGATGTTTCACCAAACGGATCTATGGCTTTGCATTCATTCTCTAATTACTTTACACCACCATCCTATGAAATTGTATCCCTGCCAGACCATAAAGGAGTTAACGGTGCAGAGAACGTTAATAAAGCTATTGCAGCGGCCGACAAATCAAAGTCAAATCTCGAATTTATAAAAGTAAAAACTGAAGATGGGGTAGAGATTGATACCTGGATGCAGAAACCGGCTAATTTTGATCCGACAAAAAAATACCCGGTACTTTTTTATGTCTATGGAGAGCCATGGGGACAAAATGTTAAGGACGAATACGGCATTACCAATACGCGAAATGTTTACAATGGAGATATTGCAAAAGACGGTTATGTATATGTTGCAATGGATAACCGTGGTACGCCAGTACCTAAAGGCAGGGCATGGCGCAAAGCGATATACCGCAATATCGGGTTATTAAATATCCGCGATCAGGCAATGACTGCTAAAGAATTATTAAAATTGCCCTACCTTGATACAAGCAGGGTTGCAGTATGGGGATGGAGTGGCGGCGGATCGTCTACCTTAAATTTAATGTTCCAATATCCTGATATCTTTAAAACAGGAATAGCAATTGCAGCAGTAGGTTATCAATTATCATATGATAATATTTATCAGGAGCGCTACATGGGTGTTCCCACTACTCCAGAAGGACGTGCTTATTTACTTAAAGGTTCCCCGATCACTTATGCGAAGAACTTACGTGGCAATCTGCTTTATATACACGGTACAGGTGATGATAATGTGCATTACCAAAATGCAGAGATGCTAATCGATGAGCTGGTTAAGTACAACAAACAGTTTCAGCTGATGTCGTACCCTAACCGCACGCATTCCATATCTGAAGGCGAAGGTACCAGTCTGCATTTATCCACTCTGTTCACAAATTATTTAAAAGAACACTGCCCTCCGGGTGCTAGATAGTAATATCTATCCGGTCTACCCATACCGCCTTTCGGTCATAGGTTCGGTTAAAATTGTCTATGATGAACGATTTATTATAAGCAGGCTTTTTGTCTGCTTTTTTTATGCCATTAATATAAATGATTACAGGCTTGGTCATATCTACCATTTCGGGCGATATATAGACCGTCAGGCTTTTTACGGCGGAGCTTTCGAGATGAAATTCATTGTTCTTAAAGTAACCCTTTACTGCGGCCGATTTCCGCGGGAAATTGAAGGCTTTAATTATAGTGTCCCTCGCAATCAAATCATTCTTCTTATCATAGCTAAGTAGCTTCAATATATTAAAATTAATCCGCTGATGCCAATCAGCCTTTTTACCCACCGTATCTAGTTGTGTAATCTCTAGCCAGTCGGCCTTTCCATATTTTACATCATCGCATTCCCAATAGATCTGATGATGAAAAGGATTTCTTTTCCGTCCCGCCAAATCAGCAAAAAGCAATGGATATACAGGTTCTGATTCCTCATATGCTGGAAACCCATGTGGAAACCCATTATAACGATGATCCAGGTAATCTGCTCCCATTTTTTTCATTAGCACATTTAAAGAATCATTGGCGCCCGGTGGATAATAGTAATCCTGATCAGTCGAAACATTAAAGTAAGAACGGTTGAGTATATTTTTTATAAAAGTACCGCCTGTACGTACTTTAGGCTGCGTATTGAAACCGTAAAAGCCTGCAAACGGACTTTGCTGTTTCATTAAGTAAGAGAACGATCCTGTAGCCCCATTAGAGTGCCCAGTGATAAATACTTTATCATCATCAATATTAATCGATTGTTTAATTTCCCTAAGCATCGCAGGTACCATAAAAAACCCATGGTCAGTACTCATCCAGTTATACTGTTTTGAACCTGATGGATAAACCATAATCACATCGTGCAAAGCAGCATATTTTGTATAATAACGGTTCCAACCATCGCCCACGGACCTATCTTGGTAATCAGAAAAACTATTATACATTACTGCTCCATGAAGAAAAAATAATATTGGATAGCTTTTTTTAGGATTGTAATTTTTGGGCAAACTAACAAAGTAAGAAGTGTTCAGACTATCGGTAACATTAAATTTTATAGAATATCCATCTTCTTTTTTTACAAGGAAAGTATTGAAATTTTTAATCTTTTGATAAGTGGCTTTGCCATCGTCCACTTTATTAAATACCATTTTTTTCAGCCCGTTCTTTTCAAATTCAACCTGTTTATCATTTAGATCTTTTAAAAATGCCTTCTTTTGAACACTTGCAACAATACTGAGTTGTTCCCACCTTTTATCGTTTAATAAGTTTGCATATTCTTTATCAAAAAAATCTCCAACGACAAATTTCCATCCTGGAATGTCGTCCAGACCCTCTTTCGCTACAGGGACTAAGTACTTAAATGCCTTATCTATTTCCAGTAGATTACCCGCGAGCACAGAGGCCTTATATCTTCCTAAGTTTTCAATCTCTGCAGGATGCAGTTTAAAAGCTTTTTCATAGAGATTCAATGCGGTACGTTTCGCAGTTGTGTCCTTTGCTCTCCACATTACATGAAGCGCACTATCAGTCAACTCTTTATAATTTTGGGCATTTAATTGGCTAAAAAAAAGCAGAATGGGTAGGATGAGGAGATATCTTCGCATAAGGATTTCGTTATTTATACAAATATACATTAGCGTAGACGACTAAAATTGTACAATTGTGACCTGTACTTACTTAGCAGTAAAATTCCAGAAAATATCTTTTGAACCAATAAGCTGCCCATTATTAAAAAATTGCTTTGGAGTAAGACCAGTAAGTTGTTTGCAGCTTTTTATGAAATGTGACTGATCGGTATAATGTGCCTGATGAGATAAAGACGTATAGTTGTCCTCGTTTTTATAATTCAGTTTAAAATCCATTAACTGCCTGAAGCGCACAATAGACCTATATTTTTGTGCACTTGTTCCTATATGCTTCTGGAAATGCCTGTTCAACTGTTTTCTGGATATGCCCAACTTATTTTCAGCAAGCTCTTCAATAGACAAATCATCATAATTAGTATGAAAGAATGAAATAGCTTTTTCCAAATAGGGATTTTCTATCTTTTGATACCTCGAAATTAGATAACTATCTAATAAATCAATAATAGCTTCTTCATCCGTTAAATCAAATAAAGGTTTTAATTCCTCTTCGCTAAAGAAATTTTCTATTTGAATTTTATGAAATATGGAATCCTGTTTAAAAAACTGCTGTAATCCCAATGGATTAAAAACAATAGCTATCTTATGCACAGGCCCTTGCTGGGTTACTTTTAAGATTTCTTCCCTTATAGGCGTAAAAATCTGGAGCACTCCTGCACCTTCTTTATAGGTAATGACAGAATGTTGTTTCGCTAAGCAACTTATATGCGCTTTATATAAAGATATGGTATAGTTGTAATGTGGGTAACAGATATATTCGTTCAGATATTCATTATCAGTAGCTACATCCAGATAATAATAGCTGATGTATTGCTGAAGCAGTGTACTCTTAGGGTTGAAAGTTTTGAAGATCCGCATAAATGAAAGACAGCAAGAATAAACTTATGTTGCACAGATTTTAATTAAGTTAACAAATATTCACTTATATTCTAATTATCATATTCCGCTACTGTTATTTTCCCTGGGCTAATAAGGTCAATCATTACCCGGCTTTATTAAATATGTTGAAAGCAAAAAATTATAAGAAGACTTGTTTAACGAATGTAAAACAAGTCTTTTATCTTAAATCACCTATGATTATATAGTCTTAATACTTAATCAAATGTTATTTTACGGATAAGGTTATTTACATGATCTGCGACAAATATATTCCCCTTTGAGTCTACAGTTAAACCATAAGGACTGTTAAATTTAGCTAAAAGAGCTTCCCCATTTAAAAATCCACCAATGCCTGTACCTGAAATTCTACTTACGATTCCGGCTTTTGATATTTTCCTAATACTATTATTTGAATGGTCGGATACATAGATATTCCCTGATAAATCAATAGCCACGTTGTTAGGTTCAGAAAAACTAGCGATTAAAGCACTTCCATCCTCAAACCCCTTAGCACCGCTCCCACCTATAGTAGATACAACAGCTGATGTAGATATTTTTCTTATCCGGTTATTTTCTGCATCACCTACATATACATTACCTTGTGCATCAGCTTCTACTCCAGAAGGATAAAAAAATCTTGCCATTGTTCCAGTTCCGTCAGCAAATGAACGTGTACCATTACCTGCAAATGTATTTACAATACCTGTCCCAGTTACTTTCCGAATTGCATGATTATTTAGATCGGCTACATATATATTTCCTAATTTGTCGGTTGCAACATCAATAGGGGCATTAAATCTAGCTGCTGTACCTGTGCCATCTGTAAAGCCTTCAGGTCCTGATCCTGCTAATGTACTTACAATACCAGAGGAAGTAATCTTACGAATTCTATTGTTACGCGTATCAGCAACATATAAATTTCCTGCACCATCAACAGAAATACCACAAGGCTGGAAAAACATCGCTACATTTGAATTTCCATCCAAGAATCCCTCAATACCTGTTCCTGCAATCGTAGTTACATCTCCCGCAGACGTAATTTTTCTAATACGATTGTTAAACTGATCTGCAACATATACATTGCCTTTGTCATCGACGGCCACATCATGTGGTCCTGAAAACTGTGCCACAGCTGCAGAACCATCCGCAAACCCTTTTTTACCACTTCCTGCAAAAGTACTTACCATTGCCGTGTAGATATATTCAAAGTTATCACTCTCAGCAGACTTGCCATTTACCTCAATACTGATCTTACCTGATCCGGCGGATTTTGGCACTTCTACTGTTAATTTTGTAGGAGATGCTGATTTCACTACTGCTACTACAGAATTAAATTTCACATTGTTCTCAGAAAGCACAGAACTAAATCCAAAGCCATTGATAGTTACAAGCGTTGAAAAAAATCCTGCAGAGGGAGCAAAACTTGAAATTTTCAAGTCTAAATTTACAGGTTCATCTGTTTTTTTACTACAGGAAGATACTAAAAGGATTAAAATAAATAGAGATACATTAATTTTTTTCATGGATGCAAGATGCAATTAAAAAAATTACTGATATAAAAATGAGTATAAATAATTCTAGAATAATTTAGCAATAAGCTCTTCATATTCTGCTATTGTCATTAAAGCCACTAGAAGAGATAATATAAAGCCGATGCCTATACCAGTGTCAAGCATCCCTAGTCCATTACTGATTCAATCCATTACGTTTCCATAGCTAATAATCATACAGATTACCGCTAATGCTCCTGCATCGATTGCTGCAATAATAATAATAAGTAGTATAAAATATAATATTCCAATACCATGAAAGCCATTCTGGCCTTGTTTAAAGTTATATGCTAATGCACCGGCCGAGATACTGATCCACGGCAGAAATGTAGAGATCATACCAATAGCATCCGCTACCAATATTAGTTTGCGTTGTTAATTCATTTGAGGCGTAAGGTTAATGTGGTAAAATCTGTTTCTTAAAGCTAATGTAAATTACTGATCTTCAAATAACTTGACTAATTATAAACAAATTATAAAAATGGACTATCGTTGTTTTTATATGCTAATTTTAAAGTAGGTGAATTGTTAAGTAAGACACAAATCTTCGACTTAAGCATGTACTGTATAATATCTATATTAATCTTTATCAACAGAACACTTATACATTGATACGCTATCAAAACAGATTTTTTATAATTATTTGAGTTATGGATTTCGAAAAAAAGCCTTCAGGATATGATGATTACTTGTCTGATTATCAAATAGTTTTACATGATGCATGTTGCGGAGAACCAATTGCATGGGGATTTAGAATCATCAGGTATCTTGGAGAAGAACTCTATAGGAATATAGACAAAAAAATCATCACTCATTGTATTGACCATGGTGAATGGGTATTAATTACAAAACTTTTAACTCGTGAAGAAGCAGAAAAAAAATACGGAAAAAAGAAAGATGATATTTTTGGACCAAAGGGAGGCTGGATATCTGTGACGTTTGGGGAAAAAGAATTTTGTAGTAAATACCTTAAGCCGCTGAAAGAGGATCAAGACCAAATGTTGTGAAGACTAGAACGATTTAAAGAGCAATGTCACTCCGGCATATGCGGTTTACAGTAGGGCATGAATTTATACATCATTTTATTTCTTAGTCAGCTTATAGTCACCCGTTTTTTCGTTTTTTTCTAAAACATACCCTTCAGTCAATTCAAGTACCCAACCATTCCCTATTATTATTTTTTCTTCTATCTCGATAGGATTTGTTACTGAAATTCTATCCCAATTTGCACTCATTAAAGCTCCGTTCTTAACTGTCAGAATGCCCCACAAGTCTGTAATTCTGATATTTGGATAAACCGTTCCTTGGTCTTCTATTGGTATAATGTTTCTTGGATCGAACGAAACATTCATTTTCTTAAACTGTATTTCAAAATGTGGTTCTTCAATAAATTTGAATTTATATTCAGCAACAAGTTTTTTTGTTTTTTCTTCTCTTGCCTTTTCCTCTTGAAGTATAATTTTCACGTTATAGGTACCGGATAAACTTGCTACCGCTACTTTCAGATCATGTGGTATATTTATATTAAACGACTTGATAAAATAATTTGTTAAATCGGTTTTTCCGGTGATTTCTTTATTCCAATTACTGTTTTTACAGTAAAGCAAATAACCGTAAACAGGAATGGTTTGATAGGCAAACGAACGAACAAATGTAGGATTGATTAAAAAAGTATTGATATCGATTACAAAATGTTCTTTTACCTCTTTCTCAGTTCTGCCACTAATGATTATTCCAGTAAATTCTGCAATTCCCTCATTTATTTCCAATAGGTTTTCTGTTGTGTCTGCCCCCTTATAGAGCAGGCGTCTGTATTTTCTAAAGATTAAAGCACTAGCTAGATGCTGCTGTAAATCTTTTTTTGATGATGATTGAATCGCTTTTTTGAGTGCTTCTAATTCCAAACGCAGATATACCCTTCCATCCTTTTGGTCAAGATGATTGTTTTCGGGATTGTAAAGAGCAAATCCCAAAGAGGGTTGTGTGGTATGAAATAATTCGTGAGCTAATAAGTTAATTCTGTCTTTCTTATTTTGAGGAAGTGGAAGCATAACCATAGCCCATCTTTTTCCACTAAAGTTTATTGAGGTATTGGCAATATTGATTGTATTCGGTAAAACACCGGAAAAGATGTTCCCGCTTTTTGCTAAAGTGCCCGCAGTATCGGGTTCATTTGCAAAGATTAGTCGGGTTTTGGGGTCAACTAAAAGTAATGGCCTATATAAATTTTCGCTCCAAAGGTTTTGGCTCCTTTTAGTCGCTTTTTTTATTTCATTAAAAAAAATAGGGACCTGCTCTTGTAAAGATTGCTGTTCTTGCCCCATTACATTTTGTATCAGCAGAAAAAACAGTGATATTAAAATTTTTTGTTTCCTTATTGAAATGTCCGTCTCTATCATTCCTGCTAAGTTGGTTAGCACCCGCAAAATACTTTTACATTTAAACCAAATCAGAATATTTACTCCTATAAATTATTAAAGAAGTGATCATATATTGCTTTTATTCGGCTTTTAAAGTTAGATTTTATTCCTGCTTTATTAAAAATAATTCATAAAAAAAAACAGCTGACTTAGGCTTTTTACTGCCCATAGGAAATTTAAGAAAGATTAAATTTCTCCTAAAAATAAAAACCCGCTCTACTTTCGTAAAGCGGGTGTGTAGCCCGTAGGGGAATCGAACCCCTATTTCCAGAATGAAAATCTGGCGTCCTAACCGGTAGACGAACGGGCCATTTGAAGCGACAACTTTTGCAAGCCTGCTTCTCTTGGTAGCGGGGACCAGACTCGAACTGATGACCTTCGGGTTATGAGCCCGACGAGCTACCAACTGCTCCACCCCGCACTATATTTTATTTCAAGTTACTCACCCCTTAGGGACTTAGTAGCCCGTAAGGGAATCGAACCCCTGTTACCAGACAGAAAATCTGGCGTCCTCACCCCTAGACGAACGGGCCATTTTAAAGCGATTAACCGGTTAAGGTTAATTGCTTCTTTTGGTAGCGGGGACCAGACTCGAACTGATGACCTTCGGGTTATGAGCCCGACGAGCTACCAACTGCTCCACCCCGCACTATGTTTTAAATAGAAACGCTAGCGTGCAACTAGCGTTTCTCTGTAGCCCGTAGGGGAATCGAACCCCTATTTCCAGAATGAAAATCTGGCGTCCTAACCGGTAGACGAACGGGCCAAATTAAAGCGACTCACCTTTGCAGGTTATGCTCCTTTTTGGTAGCGGGGACCAGACTCGAACTGATGACCTTCGGGTTATGAGCCCGACGAGCTACCAACTGCTCCACCCCGCACTGTGTTTTCCCTCTTTAAACAACTGATTTAATAATCTTCCTTTGTTTTAAATTGGTCTGCAAAGATATATTTCGTTTCTTTGCAATGCAAATTTATTTTAAAAAAAAATTCAATGGCGCATAAAGCAGGTTTTGTAAGCATAATAGGTAAACCAAACGCGGGTAAATCCACGTTAATGAATGCCCTGGTGGGGGAAAAACTTTCTATCATCACTCCGAAAGCCCAGACTACACGTCACCGAATTCTGGGAATGGTCAACGAAGAAGCGTATCAAATTGTTTTTTCTGACACGCCGGGCATCATAAAACCTCGTTATGGACTGCAAGATTCTATGATGAATTTTGTGAAAGGTGCACTAAGCGATGCGGATCTTATTCTGTTTATGACAGACATTAATGAGCAGCATGATGAAAGCGATGTACTGGAAAAGATCATCAACACGACTATTCCAATTATCGTATTGATCAATAAGATTGATGGTGCAACACAAGAGCAGGTAGAAGAGAAAACAGCATACTGGCAAGAACTCTTAAAGCCTAAACACATCTATGCGATTTCTGCATTGCATAAATATAACCTTGATGGCATTATGGAAACGGTATTGGAATTCCTTCCGGAACACCCACCGTATTATGACAAAGAAGACCTAACTGATAAGACACAGCGTTTCTTTGTTTCTGAAATCATCAGGGAAAAGATCTTTAATAACTATCAGAAAGAAATCCCTTATAGTACAGAAGTAGTGATCACTGCTTTTAAAGAAGAAGAAAAGATGGTGAGGATCAGCGCAGAGATTATTGTAGAACGCGACTCACAAAAGAATATACTAATTGGCAAAGGCGGTTCTATGCTGAAGAAAGTTGGTACTGAAGCACGTAAGGATATTGAGAAATTTTTAGACCAGAAAGTGTTCCTCGAAACCTTCGTAAAAGTGCTTCCGGATTGGCGTAGTAAAAAGAACTATTTAAAAAGTTTCGGGTACGAAAATTAAACCTACCTTTGCAACCCCTTAATAACTAATACAATTCACAACACATGAGTAACATTATTGCAATCGTCGGAAGACCAAATGTAGGCAAATCAACCCTTTTTAACCGCTTAACTGAAAGTCGTAAGGCAATTGTTGATGATTTCAGCGGTGTAACACGCGACCGTCATTACGGTACTGCGGAGTGGACAGACAAACAATTTACGGTAATAGATACTGGTGGTTATGTAGCAAATTCAGAAGATGTTTTTGAAGCAGCCATCCGCGAACAGGTAGTAATCGCTATCGAAGAGGCATCAGTTATCCTGTTTATGGTCGACGTAATCACGGGTATTACAGACCTTGATGATGAGATCGCGCAACTGCTTCGCCGGAGTAAAAAACCAGTTTTCATCGTTGTTAATAAAGTAGATAATACACAACTGGAAAATGATGCAGCCGTATTTTACGGGTTTGGATTGGGCGAGATCTATTCGATCTCTTCAATGACAGGTTCTGGTACAGGTGACTTGCTGGATGACGTTATTTCTCACTTCGAAGATATTCCATTAGAAGATAACGGATTACCTAAATTAACAATCGTAGGAAGACCTAACGTAGGTAAATCTTCATTGATCAATGCTTTGATGGGTCAGGAAAGAAACATCGTTACGCCAATCGCAGGAACAACACGGGATTCTATACATATTCACTATAACCTATTCGGACATGAATTTATGTTCATCGATACGGCCGGACTTCGTAAAAAGACCAAAGTAAAAGAGAACATCGAATTCTATTCGGTTATGCGTACAATTAAAGCCCTTGAAGAGGCTGATGTTGTTATTCTGATGCTTGATGCGATGGAAGGTTTAGAGTCGCAGGACGTCAATATTTTCCACCTTGCAGAGAAAAACAAAAAAGGCATTGTTATCCTGGTTAACAAATGGGACCTGGTAGAGAAAGATAACAAGACTATGAAAGCTTTCGAAGAGCAGATTCGTCAGAAACTACAACCTTTTACCGATGTACCAATCGTATTTACATCTGTATTGAATAAACAACGTATTTTCAAAACTATAGAAGTGGCGATGGACGTGTTCAAAAACAGAGGTAAGAAAATCCCTACTTCTAAATTGAATGATGTTATGCTGCCTATCATTGAAAAATATCCGCCGCCAGCATTAAAGGGTAAATACATTAAAGTGAAATATGTAACGCAGATTAACGCGACTTCACCAATGTTCGCTTTCTTCTGTAATCTTCCTCAATATATAAAAGAGCCTTACAAAAGGTTTATTGAGAATAAATTACGGGAGAACTTTGATTTCAATGGAGTACCAATCCAAATCTACTTCAGACAGAAATAAAAATTAATTCAGTATGGTTATTGTAAGCTTTGAATTGCTTGCTTAACCATACTGTCATTTAAGTTCATCGCCCGGTAATATCCGGCTTCTCCAAGATGATACTTATAAAGCAACGCCTTCAGATCATTATAAACCACTGGCTTAGATGCAGCAAGCTGCTTTGAGTCGATTGATATATCTTTAGCTTGTATATACTTTACAAAATCTTTATAGTCCGATTCACTGATAGAGAAAGTAGCTAAGTTCTGTTCCAGGTACGAAGCTGTATAGCGATTAGCCAAAACATCAAATACATAATCAAATAATATTTTCTTGTTGATCAGCTGCCCATAAAATTTGTTTATGCCTGTGGTATCCATTTTCACATAGATATCAGGCTGTATGCCCCCACCTCCAAAAACACGCTTTCCAGATCCGGTAACAAATGCCGCATTTCGACGTGTGCTATCTTTTAGCAGTTGTGTTCTTTCTGTGAGCTCCCCATCGTTAAAACGATCTTCGATCTCATTTTGATATGCTGCATATCCCTTTTTATAAGATTTCTGAATACTACGCCCCAATGGAGTGTAGTACCGGGCAATAGTCAAGTTTAAAGCAGACCCATCACCAAACGGGAATTGCTCTTGCACTAACCCTTTTCCAAAAGAACGGCGGCCGATAATCACCCCCCTATCCAAATCCTGAACGGCCCCCGCAAGGATCTCACTGGCAGAAGCAGAATTTTCATTGATCAGTACAGCAAGCTTACCTTCTTCAAATTCACCGCCACCTGTGGCGATATAATCGGTACGCGGCTCGTGTTTTCCCTGCGTATAAACAATGAGCTTGTTCTCTGGTAAGATTTGGTTAGCCAGCCCCGTAGCTGCCGTCAGATACCCTCCCCCATTGTCACGGAGATCAAGGATCAGCTTCTTCATTCCTGCAGCTTTTAATGTTTTTATACATTCCACAAAATCTTTGTCTGTATTTGCCCCGAACTCACTAATGCGGATATAACCTGAGTCGGCATTCATCATATAAGCAGCGTCAATACTGCTTACATTCACATGGCCCCGCTTTATAGATAATAATACTGGTTTAGCTGTACCGGCATGCAGGATCACCAAGTGTACCGGAGTACCTTTTCTTCCTTTGATCTTACCCATCATCTTATCACGGGTAAGATGTCTGCCACTAACATAAAGACTATCTATTTTTAGAATTTTATCACCTAGTTTTAATCCCGCAGCTTCGGCCGGGCCGTTTTTAAAGACTTTAGTAATAAGCAGTGTATCTTTTAAAATATAATATTCGATGCCAATACCCTCGAAATTCCCTTCTAATAACTCAGTTTGTTCATTGGCCTTAACCGGCGGCAGGTAAACGCTATGGGGATCCAGCTGACGTAACAGACTGTCAATTTCCATATGGCTTAGCGTATCTGCATCAATTTCGTCTACATAATTTCTGTTGATGAGGTTGATGATCTCATCAACCTTTTCAGCATTGTGGCTTGCGAACTGTGCATTACGCTGAAAAGCATATCCCTGATCCCTTAAAAACTTGTAACCCAAGAACATTCCACCTATTAATGTCACAGAATAAGTAATAGCAATAAATAGATTATTTCGGGTTGTGGGTTTCATGGATAAGCAGTTGCACAAAGCTATAAAATTACGCTGTCAATTAAGTAATTAACGCGATCAGATTTATTATTGTTTCATATTTTGTTTCAAATGCCGTTCTTTATAGAGAATACACTGAAAAACAACTCATTTTATTCCTATTTTAAGGATTAACAGAAATTAACGACTTTTATAAAAAACTACAATATGATACGCGTAACCGAGCAAGAGTCAAAGTATAATGATATTGATCAGATGGAGGTACTTGACATACTTAAGGGCATAAACAATGAGGATAAAACTGTCCCTCTGGCTGTCGAAAAATGTATCCCCCAAATTGAAAAACTTTCGATTGCAGTAACTGAAAGAATGAAAGCAGGAGGCCGGTTATTTTACATTGGAGCAGGAACAAGCGGCAGGCTTGGTGTAGTTGATGCTTCTGAATGTCCGCCTACTTTCGGTGTGCCTTTCGATGAGGTTGTGGGTATAATTGCAGGTGGCGACACCGCAATCAGAAGGGCTGTAGAGAATGCAGAGGATGATGATCAGCAAGCATGGGTTGACTTGATGGAGTTTAATATTAATTCGAAGGACTGCTTAGTAGGCCTCGCTGCATCCGGCACTACGCCATATGTAATCGGAGGATTACTAAAGGCAAAAGAAAATGGCATATTAACTGGATGTATTGTTTGTAATGAAGGCGGCCCTATCGCTGCAGCAAGTGACTTCCCTGTGGAAGTAGTTGTAGGACCAGAATTTTTAACCGGATCTACCAGGATGAAATCAGGTACTGCACAAAAGCTGGTGCTGAACATGCTGAGTACAACAGTAATGATCAAACTGGGCCGTGTTAAAGGCAATAAAATGGTGGATATGCAGTTAACAAACCATAAACTGGTAGACAGGGGAACACAGATGGTAATGGAAGAATTAAATATCGGCTATCAAGAAGCCGAAGATTTATTGATCCGTTATGGAAGTGTAAGAAAAGCTGTTGAAGCCAGTACTAAATAAAAAACAGAAATGCACGAAATAGAACCATATTATCGCTGGCGGGACGATTACATTGCTGCCGAAGATCCGCGTTCTCCTTTTTATAATACAGAATACTCAGAATTTTACTTTGATAAACAACTATACAATTTCCTGATCCACCCCCAATGGGACGATTTTGGTTCAAGTACCCTTTACATTAAAGTCTTGTATGTTGATTACGAACTGAATTTCTCTATTATTGAATTTATCGGGGAGTGGAACGATGCAATTTCAAATGATATCATGCTACTTAAAAGGGAGATCCTGGAACTGATGATCGATGAAGGGATCAATAAGTTTATCCTTATCGGAGAAAACATCCTCAATTTCCATTCTTCAGAAGATAGCTATTATGAGGAATGGTTTCAGGATGTGGAAGACGGATGGATTACTGGTATCAACTTCAACCCCCATGTAATTGAAGAGTTTAGAAGCAGTAATATTGATTATTATATCAATTTTGGAGGTGAGCTTGACGATTTGGCATGGCGGACATTGAAACCTACTGTAATCTACAATAAAGTTGAACAAATTCTGACAAAACGACTAGGGGCATAACTTTTGCATAAGGTAAAGAAGTAGTATATTTAATTAAAAAATAAAAACAAATGGATAACAATAATTACAACTGGTCAGACAAATCAGTATTTGTAGAGAACCAGACAGGAACTGTTGCAAAGAAATTTTTTGCAAGTGTATTTTTATGGATGTTCGTAGCACTGGGCATATCTACACTTGCCGCAGTTTATATGGCGAATACCCCTGAAATGTTAAACTACCTGATTAACCAGGAAACAGGAAAATTATCAACAATAGGCTATGTAGCTATGTTTGCACCACTAGGCCTTGTTTTATTAATGAGTGCTGGTTTAAGCAAATTGTCTTATAGTGCATTGATCGGTGTATTCATCCTGTATTCGGTATTAACCGGGGTAAGTTTGAGTTTCATTTTATTAATGTATACCACAGGGTCAGTAATCGGATGTTTCGCAGCAGCGGCTGGTATATTTGGTTTAATGGCTGTTCTTGGTTATACAACAGACACAGACTTAAGTAAGTTCGGTCCTATTCTAATGGTTGGTGTAATCGGCTTAGTAATTGCAAGTGTGGTGAATATGTTCTTACAGAGCTCTAGCTTTGATTATTTCATGAGCTTTATTGGGGTAGCAATCTTTACTGCATTAACTGCTTATGATGTACAGAAATTAAAACGTATTGGTGCAGGTATCGAAGAAAACGGTGATAGTATCGCAGCTGATGATTCTAAGAAATTAGCTATCATGGGTGCTTTATCATTGTATCTTGACTTCTTAAACATCTTCTTGTTCTTATTAAGAATATTTGGTGGTGGCGGAAGAAGATAATTCTTAGACACATTAGCTTACACAAATCGTTATATATGAAAAAACCCTGCCGGATCACTCCAACAGGGTTTTTTCGTAACACACAACTATTAAACTAACCAATAAGTTTTACAATCTGGACTGTTGTAGACTAACAGCCTTAACTGGTAATTACCAGCCCGGGTTCTGCATTGCTGCTTTCTGATCCCCTGTTAGTGGTTTCCCCGCCACTTGGTTTGCATCTAAGAACCCTTGTGGGATAGGACGAAGAAGCTGTTTATCGCTTACATATTGAGCAGCATCAGGATTAAATGCTTTAGCTCTTAACACCAATGTTTTAGTTCTTGACAGATCTTCCCAACGGTGAAATTCGCCCATCATTTCACGTGCTCTTTCATTTAGGATAAAGTTGATAAACCCAGCAGTTTTAGTGGTTACACCTGCAGGATATAGTTCTGCCTGTGCTTCCAAACTTCCCGGAGTAAATGCCTCTTCTGTAACTACCATAGCAGCTTTAGTAGAACCTGTAGCTGTTGTTGGCAAGTTCTCGGCTGCAAAATAAGCAGGCTGACGAGCTTCCCCAGCAGCATAGCCAGCACGGTCTCTTAGTTTATTGATCAGCCTCAACGCATCACTATATTGTTGCTTACGGCCATAAGCTTCTGCAACAATCAGGTAAGTCTCTGCTATCCTTGCGATAATACCATCACGGGTACCGAAAGCACTGGCAACATTCGGACGGAACGGATCCATATATTTGGATAAAGCCGGATACTGACTTAAGTTCCAGTTACTTTTTACTACGCCGTTATCCAGATAGTAACGCACATATAGCGAAGGGGCAGATTTATTAAGCACATCCGTTGTGTACCTGGTATCATTTGGTGCATTGATAATATATCTTACAGCAACATCCCCCACTGCAAATTTATTCTGCCCTATCTGTGCAGGAGTAGGTGCATTAGCAGCAGTCCATTTAGGTATAGTACCAGCATTATTGGATAAGTAATCCGTTTTAAAACTTTTGTAAAAGCGAGAATCGTTCTTTCTATTATAAATATCCAATGCGTAATCAGTAGGTTTCAAACGTTGAAATTCACGTCCGTTTACTAAATCGCGGATCATACCAGGTAAATTCTGATAAACTGAAAGATAATATAAATGCGTCTGATTACCATATCGACCAGCAAGTGCTTCTGTGTTATCAAACTGCGCACCCAAAATCATTTCTGGATTAGTTTCATTTGCATCGTTTACTTTTGTATATCTAAATATATCGTCATAATTAGCCGCTAATTTATAAGGCGAACTATCAATCACTAGATTACCATAATAAATTGCACTATCTAAATCAGTTCCTTTACTGAACGAAGCATTCAGTTCACTTGCTCTAAATAAATAAGCATTGGCTAAGAAATGTTGTGCTGCACCTTTAGTAATACGACCAGTTTGTGCTGGTGTAACAGGAAGCAGATCCGCTGCTTTTCTAAAATCAGCAATTAATTGTTCATAAATTGTAGCAGCAGATGCCCTGGTATATTCCAATTCCAGACTATTTGTAGGTTGCAATTTTAATGGAACACCCCCAAATTGCTTCACTAGCTTAAAATAATCATACGCCCGCATAAAATAACACTCTCCTAAACGGGTATTCTGTGCAGCTCCTGCAGGATATACTTTCGGGATTCTATCTATACCCGTATTTGCAGTATTGATATTAGAATACATATTATCCCATACATTGGTAAATTCTATAGTACGTGAATCGAGAACAGAGGTGTACGTATTAAATGAAACCTTATCCAGACCACCACCATTGGTAAATTCATCTGTACCGTAGTTAGTAGTTGTATAAGCCCATTCATACATGAAGTGAAACCTTAACCCATCGTACATACCAGCTACAAGACTTTCCAAACCTTCAACAGTTTCATAATGCGCATTGGTCAATGTCGCTACCATTTCTTCTTCCAGATATTTCTTGCAGGAAGGTAATGCTGCAACTGCTAAAAGAGAGCAGCTAAGTAATATTTTCTTTATTGTTTTCATGACGATAATTCTTAAAATGATGCATTTAATCCAAATACTAAACTTCTTGAGGTAATTGATGAACCTATATCAGGATCAACGAAGTCGTTCTTTTTGTATAAGTATGGATTTAACACCTGTGCATAGATTTTCAGATTGGCCATATGGAATTTTTCCAATGTTTTAGTTGGCACTGTATAACCAAGGGAAATATTTCTCAATTTCACAAAAGTTCCATCCAGGTAATTCGATGCAGAGTAAAAAATAGGCTGTCCACCATTACCATAATCTGCTATAGGATAATCATTAGTAGGGTTTGTAGGCGTCCAGTAATCTACTTTTCTTGAAGCATACCTTCCCTGCATATCATTTGCCCCACCTTCAATAGTAAAGCCTGTTCTAGCATAGAAGAAGAAAGAAAATTCCCAGCTTTTGTAATTAAACGTATTTGTTATACCACCTGTATATTTTGGGAAACGGTTACCAATCACCTGACGATCATTCGCATTTATTACATAATCTCCATTGGTATCTTCCACTCGGATATCACCAGCTTTAAAATTGGCAGCATTGGCATTAAATTTACCCATTTCTGCCGCATCAGCTGTTTGCCAGATACCTATTTTTTTATAGTCATAAAATATAAACGGGGATTCGCCAATAAATAGATTTAGTTCAGGTGCATCTTGCTTACCTGCATATAATTCTACAACCTGGTCTTTATTGGTCGACAAATTTATATCTGTAGTCCATTTGAAATTTTCCTTATCAATATTCCTTGTGGAAACAGAAAGCTCAAATCCCCTGTTTTTTGTTTTACCTACATTATAAAAGGTAGTAGTATAACCAGAAACACTTACAATAGAACGATTTAGTAATAAATCATTAGTTTGAGACTGATAATATTCAATACTACCAGAGATCCTACTGTTAAAAAGGGAATAATCTACACCCACATTATATTGTGTAGTACGCTCCCACTTTAAGCCCGGATTTGGCATAGGTGCAGGCGTTGCCGCTTTAGGATCAGAAGGCACAAATCCGATAGCCACCTGGTTACCAAAAACAATTGGCATTCTAACTAATCCTCCCGCTGTAGAATACGGGTCTACAGAAGAGTTACCCTGAACACCAAAACCGATCCTCGGTTTTAATTGGTTAATCCATTTAATCTTCTTGATAAAAGGTTCCTCTTCCATTTTCCAGGCTAGTGCCATCGCAGGGAAAGAACTCCATTTATTGCCTTCAGCTAGTACCGAAGCACCATCCCATCTTGATGATGCACTTAAAAGGTATTTATCATTAAAAGTGTAGTTCACCCTTGCCATAAAAGAAGAGATAGTATTTTTCGAATAATTAGATCCCCATCCATCCAATGCACCTTTTGATGTACTTCCTAAATTATACCATAACTGACTAGTGTATGGTAAATTCGTAGCTGTCATATCTGAAGTCTCTTCTCTGTTAAATTGAGAACTTTGTAACAAGGTTGCGCTGATCTTATGTTTGCTGCCGATTGCCTTATCGTAAAAGATTAGGTTATCCAGTGTATAAGAAAAGAACTGTCCTTGTTGCAGACGTGCGTAGTTTGTTGCGCTTGCAACACCACCACCACGAAGGATAGAGTTTTTGTCCTGAAACTGTCCAGTACGGGAGTTTCTGAAATCCGGCCCAAAATTAACCCTGTATTTCAAGCCTTTAATTGGCTCAATCTGTGCGTAGAAGCTACCAAGCAATCTAAGATTTGTCCTTTCATTGATCACGTACTCGTCTTCTTTAATCGGATTTAGAATACCGATGTCGCCACCCGGCTGAAAGATGTAATTTCCATCAGCATCAAACGGTTGCGCAAAAGGGAGCATGCCACGGGCAGCAGCAATAATTCCATTAGCAGCTCTGGAACCAGAACCAGTATAACCATAATTTTGTACCCCCCAGGTACCGTTTATCGATCCACCTATATTCAACCATGTTGTTGGTTTAAAGTCAATACTCAACTTTGAGGTGTATCTTTTATAATCTTGGCCTTTATTTGTACCACGCTGATTTAAATAACCTGCAGAAAAATAGGAAGCAACCTTATCTGTACCAGAGCTGATACTTAAGGTATGATCTTGAGTTATTCCGGTCTGGCTTACATAATCTGCCCAATCTGTTGTTGGGATCTTACTACCATCATACAAAGGAACCTGGTCTACTCCCCATCTGGATTTCTCCTCAGCGGTAGTAGGACGCATTTGTGGTATCAAATTAGCTTTGTCCAGCCAAGTATAGCCCTGGGCAATATTTTCCCATGCTACCGGATCAACCCCAAGGATTTTTTTATCTTCTGCCGGATTAGGGTAAGGAGTTGTATAACCAAATGATGTACCTTGCTTAAGTACCCTGTAAGCGTCTCTTCTATATTCTGCATATTCTCCAGAATTAAAAAATTCATCCTCAAAATGAATTTTTTCAATGGTAGCAATTGCATTGTAGGTTACACGCGTAACACCATTTTTTCCTTTTTTAGTAGTTACCAAAACTACCCCATTTGCAGCACGTGAACCGTAAACAGCTGTTGCTGCCGCATCTTTAAGGATATCAATTGATTCGATATCATGCGGATTGATCGCATCTATACCACCTGCACTAAGCGGAATCCCATCTACTACATAAAGCGGACTGTTACCTGCTAAAATTGAACGATTACCACGAATCCGCATGCTTCCAACTTCTCCGGGACGTGCATTAGAGGTCACATCTACTCCAGATACCCTACCCTGAACAGCTTGTAAAGCATTCTGTACTGGTAAACGCTCTATTTCTTTAGACCCTATCCCAGCAATTGATCCCGTAACGTCTCCCTTTTTCGCCGTTCCATAACCTACAACAACAACTTCAGTTAAGTCATTCGTACTTGGTGTAAGGTTTACATTGATGGTAGTTGAAGCACCTACTACAACTTCTTTAGGACTATATCCCAAATAAGTAAATACCAGTGTTTGTCCGGCACTTGCCGAAATAGTAAAATCTCCGGTCGGACTTGTCGTAGTACCTTTCGTCTGCCCCTTTATAGTGACAGATACACCTGGTACCCCGCCTTTAGTCTCGTCTGTAACCTTGCCCTTTATAGTCTGCTGGGCGAAAGCAGTCATAACAAAGCCCATAAAAACAAAAAATAATGTAATTATGCGCAAATGAAATGGATTAAATTTCAAGTAAAAGTTCCGATACATATTTGGTTGTGTTTGAGTTTAGAAATTCAAAAGATTAATTTCATACTGTTTTTAGATAATGACATCCACTATAGGGTGAGTAATCCCTGATGCCTTAATAATGATCTGCTGCTAAAAACAGCGCTAACTCCCGGTAGATGAGACTCTATTCATACATTTTATAATTTGGTTTGCCACTAGCTGATTTAGGAATCAGTTAATTCGGTATCTAACCTACAGCTATGAAATGACTATCGCAACCTGTAGCATCCTGTATTAACAGAAACCTGTGGTCTATTTGCAATATTATTGTGTTTAGCCTTACATTTTTTGGAATTGATTTTTCTTTGTTGCATTTTTGCAGCAGCTTATAAAGAAAGACGGAGGGATTAGACCCAACGATGTCTTAGCAACCTGTGCTTACAAGGTGCTACATTCTACTCGAACACATTAGTTCCTGAAAGATAAGTTAATTCGATCCGGTACCGGATTTCTGATTAAGCCTGTTTATTAAAATTTTCCGTATTTAAACTATTTCCAGAAGGAGATATTACCGCAAGAAAAACGGATAAATGGCTATGCATAACCCAGATAATGAGCATTAGAGAAGAGCTAGAAAAACGAATATTAATCATTGATGGCGCCATGGGCACCATGATCCAGCGCTATATCCTTACAGAAGAAGATTTCAGGGGAGAGCGTTTTAAGGATCATCCCTGTGACGTTAAAGGAAACAATGACCTTTTAAATATTACCCGCCCGGATATTATCAAAGCTATTCATACCGAATACCTGAAGGCAGGAACCGATATCATCGAGACCAATACTTTTAGCACACAGCGGATCTCGCTGGCGGATTATAAGATGGAAGAGCTGGATTATGAAATGAGCTTTGAAGGTGCAAAAATCGCTAAAGAGGCTGTTAATGAGTTCATGGCTGCCCATCCTGAACGCAAATGTTTTGTGGCAGGGGCTGTTGGGCCTACAAACCGTACGTTATCCATATCTCCTGATGTAAACGACCCGGGATTTCGGGCGCTGACGTTTGATGAATTAGTGGATGCGTATTACCAGCAGGTAAGAGGATTGGTTGATGGCGGATCAGATTTATTACTTATTGAAACTATTTTTGATACGCTGAATGCGAAAGCCGCAATATTCGCGATCAAACAATACGAAGATATTATTGGCCGTAAGATTGAAATCATGATCTCCGGAACAATTACTGATGCATCCGGAAGAACTTTATCCGGACAAACGGTGGAGGCATTTTTGAATTCTGTAGTGCATGCAAAGCCTTTAAGTATTGGTTTTAACTGTGCTTTAGGAGCTAAAGATATGAGGCCGCATATTGAAGAACTTTCTGCAAAAGCGGGCTGTTATGTTTCTGCTTATCCTAATGCGGGTTTACCTAATGAGTTTGGTGCCTATGATGAAATGCCTGATGAAACAGCTACCCTGGTAGAAGATTTTATCGAGCATGGTTTTGTAAATATTGTTGGTGGCTGCTGCGGAACTACGCCTGATCATATCGGGGCTATCGCTGCAAAGGCAAAAAATATTATCCCAAGAAAAATCCCTGTAATCGAACGCTATATGCGTTTAAGCGGCTTAGAGCCGGTAACGATCACTCCGGAAAGTATGTTCGTTAATATCGGTGAAAGGACAAATATCACGGGTTCCCCGAAGTTTTCCAAACTGATATTAAGTGGTGATTATGAAGCGGCATTAGCTGTTGCGCGTCAGCAGGTAGAAGGCGGAGCACAAGTGATCGATGTAAACATGGATGAAGGGATGCTTGATTCTGAGGCAGCAATGACTAAGTTTTTAAACTTGATAGCTTCAGAGCCTGATATTTCAAAACTGCCTATTATGGTCGATTCCTCAAAATGGACTGTAATTGAGAACGGACTGAAGTGTTTGCAAGGGAAAGGTATCGTTAACTCAATATCCCTAAAAGAAGGGGAAGATAAATTCCGTGAAAGTGCGCGCAAGATCATGAATTATGGTGCTGCAGTAGTCGTAATGGCTTTTGATGAGCACGGACAGGCAGATAATTTTGAACGGCGAAAAGAAATATGTAAACGTTCTTATGATATCCTGGTAGAAGAAATTGGTTTCCCTGCAGAAGATATCATATTTGACCCTAATATATTAACCGTTGCAACCGGACTGGAAGAGCATAATAATTATGCAGTAGACTTTATCAATGCAGCAAGATGGATTAAAGAAAACCTTCCTTATGCAAAGGTAAGTGGTGGTGTTTCTAATATTTCGTTCTCTTTCAGAGGG
>Ga0247803_1000173_pt1 | contig 38570 bp, 32 predicted proteins | sample UWRJL014104B1_FD_180928 | JGI IMG/M metagenome (GOLD analysis project Ga0247803, IMG submission 180928) | Plant litter microbial communities from Arlington Agricultural Research Station in Wisconsin, United States - UWRJ-L014-104B-1 | ecosystem: Environmental > Terrestrial > Plant litter >... | reverse complement strand
GAGGCAAATGAGTTTACTGTTCTGGATACGTTTCCTGCTTTTTATTTTAAAAATCATCAGTACTACAAAACAAATTTGGGAGACAAACAATCTTTTAAAATAAGAGGAAAGGTGACTAAAAATTCGCTTCTTGCTTTTGGTTCATTTGCAACATATTCGGTTATTTTTGATGTAGGTGCAATGATTTTTGATCCTGAGAAAAATAAACGAAAAAAAATAATACAAAAAGAGAATTTTGATTGCATTCCCTTAATTAGCAATAATAAACTGATTGCAGATATTGAAAAAGAAAAAACACAAAAAGAAGAAATCAATTATTATAACTATACAAAAAGTGCCGAAAATTATATCCTAAACAGACAGTATGGCAAGGCAAAAGAACAATATAATTTGCTTGCCCAAAATTATCCAATACTATTTGCAAGAGATATTCATAACGCCGTTCGTTGTGCGGTTTTATCAAGGGATTTTAAGAATGCCTTTACGTGGGGCGAAAAATTGGCCTTGAAAGGAATCGAACTGCCTTATTTTAATGCTAAAATTTTCACCGGCCTGCGAAAAAATCCGGAATGGAAAAGCTTTAGTATCAAATACGACTCGGTTTGTAAAAATGCGCAAGGTAAATTCAATCTAAATCTAAAAAAAGAAGTAACAAATTTAGTCAACGAAGACCAGGCTGATTATGGGTTGGAAAATCGAAAGAACCGAAAAACATTATATGAAACCACCGAAAGACTTACCGCTAAACTGATCGATTTATTAAAAAAAGAAGGTTATCCATCCGAAGAAAAAATAGGCAGTTTTACAGTCAAGGATACTGTTTTGGTTTCTTTTCCAGATTTTAATGTTTTAATTATTCACGCTTTGCAACAAAAGCCAGACAACATTTCTGCCTTAAATGAACTTCTTGCTAAAAGCAGTAATGCTCTGGAATATGATGGTAAAAGGCAAATTAATAATACAATGGGCGAGGGTTCGTGCTTTCGTATTTATAAAGGTAATTTGTATAGTTCGAAAGGGTGTGGAAGAAATGAACTGGAGATTAGAAGAATAAGTTTTAAATTCAGTAATCCTAACGGATTTATTATGGAATACAGCAATTTTGTAGTCGAAGCACACGACTCTAAATTTCCGGATGAGGTAGATAATGACTATAAACAGAGATACAATTTAATTATGAAACTTACCGATGACTGGGAGTTTTATGAGAAATAAAAACAGGATATAAAGGCACTAAATAAGAAGAATCGCGAACAAGACTGATTTTAAAAAATACTGGAACATTGCAAAAGAGATAAAACCGGTACTTCCGGATTGGTAAAAAACAGGGTTAGATTTTATGATTGTCTTTCGATCTTAAAATAAGCCATTTCATCTTGATCCCGAATCAAATTATTCAATCGTTCGAATCCTGATTTTTGCAGCACATTTTGCGATCCGGTGTTGTCAATATCAGTTATAGCGACAACTTCTTTTGTATTTGTATTGGCAAAACTATATTGAGTGAGAGCCTTGCATACTTCTGTGGCAATACCTTTTCCCCAATATGCCTTGCTAAGCACATACCCAATTTCTATTTGGTTCGTATTGTGTACAAAAATACGGGCAACACACATTCCTATAAAATTATTGTTTGTGGTATCGAATATTGCCCAACGACTAAGATTTTTCTTTTCGTAATTTTCAAGTAATTCATTAAACATTTCCGAATATCTTTCCGGTGAAGTGACAGGAAGGTATTGAGTAACCTGATTGTCTTTAAAAAGATCTAAAAATGTTTGTTGTTCCTGAGGTAAAAATTCTCGAATGGTTATTCTAGGGCTTTGATAAAGAGTAGACATGGCTGGCAGTTATTAGGTAAATAATTCAGAACTTTTTGCTAAAATAGTAGCAGAATTCTGTTTCGTAATTACAGCCAAATTTACAGAAAATAAATAAGTAGAATAATTTTCTGCTCTCTAAAATATTCCATGATTTTTTATAAAAAGAAAATATTTGGTTGCTTCTATTTCATGAAAGATGAAAAAGCAAATCGATTTAAAAACAAAAAAGCTTCAGATTTCTCTGAAGCTTTTTTTAGTAGCCCGTAGCGGAATCGAACCGCTCTTACATGGATGAAAACCATGCGTCCTAACCGATAGACGAACGGGCCTACTTTGCTATTGCGGGTGCAAAAATACAATCAATTTTAAAATACACAATGATTTTTTAAAAAAACTTTTTTCGATTATTCTGGAAATAGTACAGTTCTAACTCATCAATCGCAAACAGAATTGAGTTAACTAAAATGTATTTGTTTGATTAATAATTGGTTGTTTAGCAGAAATAAAAGGAAGAAAGAATATTTGGTTCTTCTTTTAATAAAAGAAAAATTTTGAATAAAATTGAAAATGCTATTGTGAATTGTATGATATGAAAGAATATTCTTTGTTTTTAAGGGTGCGTTTTTTAAAAGCAGTACAAAAAACATTGTTATCCTAAAAGTTTCTATTAAAATAAAGTATAAATAAAGCTTAGAGAAATGATAAATTGGGTTTAAATAGTATAAACTAAAAACACCATCTTTTTCAAGTGGTGTTTTTGTTTTAATAGCAGAGCTGTACAATCCTTAAACCCTTTTTTTGTGAATTTTAAATGATTAATTCAAAATTTTAGATTCCAGAAAATGATGAGTTAATACACTGATGATAAGTTTTAGAAAAAGAAATAACCAACAGATACCTGAAATACGCTGTTTTTATTTTTAGCAGAAGAATTATCCACATTATTAATATCAGTTAATCCCAGATTATATCTTACACCAAAATTAAGTCCGTTGTCAAGTTTGTAGCCTATGCCAAAATTAACACCAAAATCAAAAGTGTTAAACGAATCTTTTACATTCGTCTTTTCATTTTTTGCAGCAAGTAAAAAACCTATTTGCGGTCCGGCTTCAACGCTCAAGCCTTTTGTTAGATAATATTTTCCCATCAAAGGAATGTTCAGGTAACTTAATTCAATTGTATTATCATTAAAACTATATCCCTGACCAGAATACATTAATTCAGGTTGAAAAGAAAATTTTTCAGAAACTGGAATTTCTGATACGACGCCAAAATTAAATGAGGTTACAACATCAATACCTTTGGTATTATCTCCGGTAACAGTTGCAAAGTTTAAACCTCCTTTAGCGCCAAATTTAATTTCCTGGGCATTAACACTTGCGAATCCTAAAACTGTAACAACAGCTAGTAATAAAAATTTTTTCATAAAATTTGTTTTGAATTATTTGAATCCAAAATTCGCATAAGAAAAGCTGTAAGAGGTTTCAAAACCTTAAAACTGTATAAATTGGTACCTATTTACTGGTATTTTTATATTCATTTGGTGTTTGAGCCGTAACTTTTTTAAAAGCTTTATAAAAAGTCGTTTTTGAAGTAAACCCCGATTCTAATCCCATTGTCAACAAATTGTAGTTTTCGTATTCAGAATTTAAGATCATTTCCTTTACAGCTTCAACCCGATATTGATTGATGTAGTTGGCAAAGTTATCTCCTGTTATTGTATTTATTATTTGTGAAAGATATCCAGCACTTATCCCTAGTTTTTCAGCAACTTTTTCTCTGTTTAATGTACTATCGGTATAAATGTGCTGCTCTTTGCAAAGAAGTTCCAGTTTTTGAAAATAAAGATTATCTGCCGTGATAGATTCTTTATATTCTTCGTGCCTGCTATTTTCTACAATTTGCAGATTGGTATAAGAATTAGCTAAATCTTCATTTAAAAAATTGGAGATAGCATCTTTGTTTTTGGCCAGTTTATATTTGTAAATACCTATATAAGCTGTCCAGTGAATGATGAATGTTGCAAATAAAGCCAAAACATTCATACTAGAAGAAATGTCGTAGTCAAGAATTAAGCCGGCTAGAGCAGTAATAAGCCAAACAATTAGCAGTATAGAAACAATTGTCAATAAGGTGATGATCCATTTTTTTTCTTGTGGATCTTTTAAATGTCTTATCAAAAAATAAGAGTAAAGCGGAAGAAATGGGATGAATGTAACGGCTAAGGCAAGTTGGATCAGACCAAGTATTTGGATGATAGCGATGCCTGACTCAGGAATAGTATAAATTCGTGCAACATGATCAAGATCATTTATGATGTTAAGCACAGCAGAATAAACAAATGGAATAAAAAGCAAATAATTTTTTTGTTTATTTTTTCCAGTATTATCAGTCCTGTTTTTAATAAATAGAAATATAAAAGCAGGTATTAGAAATACCCACTCGATGTCGTCTATAAAACGCAGAAGAGGATAGGAGGTAAATACCTGTTGAATATCAAAAACATGAGTCAGTAATTTAATTGAAAGCGTAAATATTAAAAATGCCAGATATTTATTTGAATTACTATTGAATAAGGAAGACTTTAAAATAATCAAACCTAAGACTATTCCCTGGAAAATCGCAATATTTAAAAGTGTTGTATAAATCAATTCTTTAGTATAAAGTTGTTTTTAAATTTTCTTTTAGGATATAGTTGTAATGAATCTTTTTAAGACCTATTTATTTCATATGAATTGACGACGAATTTATAGTAATACCGATAACTTTTTTGATGGGTTAAGAAATGATTAACTAAAATGTGTTATTCGATTGTATAAAAAAGAACAGAACAAATTTTTTAAGAGTAGGATTTGTAAAGGCTGATCTAAAATATTTTTGCATTTCTACCTTTTGCAATACTAATCTAAAAGTGGAACTGAAGATATATTCAAGAATTATTAAGTCATCAAAGTAGCAAGATCGCCGTAATTTACCCGCGTTTTAGTACGAAAAGTATTCAATAAATAAAAAGTCCATTGGATGATTTATGAAATAATTATTCTATTTTTGAGAATAAATAAATACTTATATTTGTTAGAGATAGGTGCTAATTTAGGGTAGTTAAGGCTTGCTTTGCCAGGGATATACAAGTTGGCGGTAGTTTTTCAAAATTGGATAAAAATTGGGATAAAATCACCTCTATTAAAGAGTTTCTTAATAAAAATGAAAATCGAGTAAATGAATATTTTAAGAAAAAAAGATGAAATTTTAGCTGCTCTTGGAAATATTAGAGCAATGGAAAGATTACACGTTGATACTCATACTGAAGAGAAGATTAAAAATATTTCAGGTATTAAAATTGCAGAATCAAAACAAGGCCAATTTTGGTTAAACTTTCAGGAATTAAATGGATTTTTATTTATGAATTCTACTATTCTGAGTTATATAAATTTAAAAACATCTCGTGGAGCTAAAATAATTTTACTGACCAAAGAGTATGAAATTGAAATTGACTCAGATGAAATTGAAATTGAATCTGACTTTTCAAATGTTTCCAATACTTGGATAACTAAAGTAAGTTTTGTTATTGACATCAAAGAAAGAGAAATAATTGAAAACAGGAATTTTGAGGAAATTGAATATCAATTTAAAAAAGAAAAACTGAGATTCTTTGCTAAAAAATAAAAACCAACTGCTAACATAGATACTACAACGGATTTGGACAAATGGATTAATTTGGAAATGGTTTTGTATTAGGGATGATTTGGCAAAATCCTGAGAATGGGTTTAATTTAGTACCAAACGCGTTTTAATCCCAGCACGTTAACAGCAACCTTAAAACAAAAGTCCACGGACAAATTAAACAACAAAAAAATATTTTGAATTATGAGTATGATAGGAAATTTACTTCGAGTTACGAAATCTGAACTTGAAGATTATTTAAAAGACAGTTCGTTGTTGGAAAACAAAATTTATGATGATGAAACTGAAAACGAAAATTTAGTTGACATTGATAAATCGTGGGATGGCATTATATTTTTATTAACTGGACAAAGTTTTGCAACTGCAGAAAATAATCTAGTAAGAATTTTATTTAGTGGACAACTTATTGACGAAGAACAAGATTTGGGTTATGGACCAGCTCACTATTTAACACCGGAACAAGTTGCTGAATTAAATAATGAAATTTCAACAATTACAATTGCTGACCTAAAACAAAAGTTCAATCCTAAAAAAATGAATGAATTAGAGGTTTATCCAACAATTTGGGACGAAGGAGATGATGCATTTGACTATGTTGCTGACGGTTTTTTAACTTTACAAAATGTTTTTGCAAACGCAACAAAAAACGAAGAAGCAATAATTACGTTTTTAAACTAACAGAAAAGGCAGCTGCTAACAGCCACTACAACTGATTTGTGCATTTGGCTTAATAGAAGGTTGGTTTTGCATTTGGAATATTTGGCAAGTCCGAAGAATGGGTTTGATTTAGTTCCAAACCCGTTGTAGTAGCAGAACTTTATGAAACATTTTACCAAATGAAAATATTCGACTTTCTTAAGAGAAATAACAATTGTAATGACAATATATCGGAATCAGAAGTCGAATTTGAAAAGCGTAGTGCTAAAACTCTTTTCATTTATCTCAGCCTGAAGTTAGAAAACACTGTGAACTATGAAGACTTATTTAATTTGTGCTATACTCTGTTTTGCACATTAGATATTCTACCTGAAAATTTAAAAACTTTGAAGCTTTCGAAAGGGGTTTTAGCTATTACTTTTTCAAAATTAGCAATAGAAAGGAATATTATTAATTTTAATCCCAACCAATCAATTGAGTTAATGTTTAACGACATTTCGGATGAAAAGCATTGGATTGAACAAATTAAATTACATATCATTGCTGATAAATGGCCTAATAAGGAGAGTGCTAGAATATTACTGGAAAGAAGTTGACCTTGAAAGAAAAAACGTTGCATAAGATCTACTACAACGGATTTGGGCATTAGGAATAATGAACAGTTGGTTTGATATTTGAATGATTTGGCAAATCCGAGGCATTGGCTTACCTAGTCTTAACAGCGATGAAGTTCCAGAACGTTTGCAGACAGTTACTAAAGAACATTTAAAAACAAACTATGAAAAAGATCATATTATACGTAATACTGATTGCAACATTCTCATGTCAGGAAAAAAAAGATGTCATTGACAATGGAGAGGATTTAGATGACACATTTATACAAGAAATAGGAAAATTATATTATCCTGAAAAAATAGCTGCAAGACCTGTTGAAATTGGACCTCGCAATGAAAAAAAAGACTACATTATTGACATTACTAACAGTGATTCTTTAAAAGAAAATTCAAAAAATCTTATTTTGAATTCAAAAAATATAGCTTATTTATATAAAAAGCATTTAATGAAAAATCAGCGAAATCCCAAGCACATAATTGTAAATATTAAAAGGACAAATGGGAACAACCAAAGTTTTGAATTCGACGAAAAAAAATTGATAAAGTTGGATAATACAAAAAATCAAGAACCGCATTACATTCAATAAAATGAAAAAAATAACTTTTGCATTATTTCTATTCTCAATGATTTGTTATTCACAAAATCAAAAGATCAATAGAGAACCTTTCAAATTGGAATTAGTTGCTAATGCTGAAAACAATTATTCTGTTAATATTGCCAAATCTCCCTATTTCGTAAAAGAAAAAGTTCTCCAAATTTATCCTGGGGAAGAATTGAATATAGAAACTGAAATTAAAGGAGATAGTATTTTTTCAATGAGGATAGTCGATAAAGTTACTTTTCCTGAAAAAACAATAAAACTGAAGTTTTTACAAAATGTAACTGATCGTAATAATACACAAATGCTACTTTCTGTAGTAAATCCTTTTGATAGAAAATTGGTTTATGATGCAATGATATATACTGTTGACGGACAGGATGGTCCCCAACAAGTATTATTCCTATTCAGCCAAAGTTAGTTGGTTATGAAACTTGGCCAGATGTAATTGTGACGATTGCTCTTGAAAAATGGAGATTTACAAAATAATTATGGCAGGATATTGCTAATATTTTCTTAATAAAAAACTAGTAAGTCTAATATTGTATAATTTAGCTTTCGTTAGAAAATTAAGATCTTTGTAAACAAATTCCAAAACCAAATGAAAAAAATCCTCATTTTATTGTTTATTACCGTTATTAATAACTCTTTTTCTCAAACCGGAAAAGTGTATTTAAAAGACTCTAAATTTAATATTGGAAAGGAAAACACGTATATTTATGAACCTCCCACAGGGATCGAAATTCCTGACCACTCAAAAGCCAGAATAATCTACGCATATAATAACGAAGATGGTATTGAATTTAAAAAATTAGTCAAAAAGGATAAATTTTACGAATTTGCAATAAAAGTACCGGATTCTTCCAGAACGATTTTGTTAACTATCAATAATGATCAAAAGGTAATAGATGATAATAGTGAGAAAGGATATTCTGTACTTTTAAGAACTCAAAACAAGACTGAATTAAGTAAAAGTTTGGCCAACGAAATTTCTATGAGAAATTATGGCTTTTATGGTCTAAAACTAAAAACTGATAATAAACCTGAAGTCATGGTTGCTGACTATGAGACTTTGTTTGCAAAATATCCAAATTTAAAAAATGATAAATCTTTTTGCAAGTATCTTGTTCAAAAAGAACAAATAAATAAAGATAAAACCAAACCGGAATTTTTAGCTTTCGCCCAAAAATGCATCAGGAAAAATACTGAAGAATATTTAATATTAGCTTCAAATATTTACGGCAGAACCGAAATGGTAAAAGAAAAAGAAATACTGGATCAGAAAATTTTAAAAAAATATCCCAGTGGTGAACTCGAAAAGACAAAATTTCTTAATGAATTCTTATCTAATGCCAATAAAACCGAAGCTTCTGTTCTAGCAAGCATGAATACTGTGAAAACGAAGTATCATGATACCTCTGAAAATACATTATTTACTTTCCAGTATTTTTTAATGAATATTTATCTTCACAATGGAGATCTTGAAAAAATAATTAATTTAGAAAATACCTTAAAAAATAAAGTTGCTATTACATCCAGCTATAATCAAACTGCATGGGAATTGTCTGGCCAGGATTTAATAACACCCGCAAAGAATATTGAATTTGCCGAAAAAATTTCAAAAAGATCTCTCGATATTCTTCACGAAAATCAAAAAATAACTAGTAATTCTGAATATGAAAGTATGTATAATATGTTTGCAGATACTTATGCATTGATCTTATACAAACAAGGTGATTATGACGGAGCTTTTAAATATCAGGAAATTGTTAGAGGATTCAATGGTTTTGATTCCGGCGGAAAAGAACGTTATTTAGCCTATATGCAAAAGGTAAAAAGTAAAGATGAGGTCAATAAATATATTGAAAACGAAATCAATAACGACCAACTTGTTCCTCCTGCATTTTTATCTACATTAAAAACGAATTATACCGCACAAAATATTCCGCTGGATCAATATGAGAAACTAAAGCAAAAAGCCGAATTGTTGACCAAAACCAAAATGGAAGAACAGGTTATTGCAAGATTTGGAAGTGCAACAGCTTCAAATTTCTCGCTTAAAAATCTGGAAGGAAAAGAAGTCAATCTTTCTGATTACAAAGGAAAAGTAGTAATTCTTGACTTTTGGGCAACCTGGTGCGGACCATGTAAAGCTTCTTTTCCTAAAATGCAGGAATTAGTGACTAAATATAAAGGTAAAAATGTAGAGTTTTTGTTTGTAAATACTTTTGAAAAAGGAAAAGAAGAAGACACTTTTAAAAAAGTCAATACTTATATCTTAGATAAAAAATACAGTTTCAACGTTATATTTGATTATAAAACTGATGTTGCTTCTAACTACAAAATCGAGAGTATTCCAACAAAGATACTTATTGATAAAAACGGAAAAATACTTACTGGTGATGCTTCAGATTCAACTCTTATCGATTTAATTGACGAACAATTGAATTAGAATTTATGTCTCGTCCTAAAAATACGATACTGATTATTAGATAAAAATAATTAATTAAACAGTTGCAAGAACGTTCTTGCAACTGTTTTTGTTTTTATAGGTTCTTATTTGCATTTGATTTTGACAATGCATTTGATTTGGTGTTAGCATATGATTAGAATAATGCGGTCTTTGTTCATTATAAATATTGATCGATTCTTTTATAATTTGTTTTGTGATTTTTATTTTTTGATGATATTTATCGATCATAAATTCTTGTTTTAAAATTCCATTAACTCTTTCAGCTACGGCATTTTCATACGGGTCTGAGTTTTGGGTCATACTGCATAAAACTTTGTTTTTGATTAGTTCCCTTTGATATTCGTTGGCGCAATACTGCAAACCTCTGTCTGAATGATGGATTAAGGTCAGTATGTTGGATTTCCTGTATTTAAGAGCCATTTTCAATGCCTTTAAACTGCTTTGTGTATTAAGGTTTTCTGCAACATAATAGCCCATTATCTTCTTTGAATAAGCATCTGTAATCAAACTTAAATAACATGGATGATCTCTTTTTCCGATGTAAGTAATGTCGGAGACCCAAACTTGTTCAGGACGATTTATCTCCAAATCTAAGATTCGATTTGTATGCTTTCTAAAACGATGATGTGAGTTTGTTGTTACATGATATCGCCGTTTTGGCTCAATTAATAAATGATTAGCTCTAAGTATATCAAAGAATTTATCTCTGCCGATTTTTAATTCCTTAAGCTCTCCTGACAAAAGGTAATATAATTTTCTAGTGCCAATCTTAGGCATCTTTTTTCTAATATCCTCCACTAGCAAAACAATCTCTTGAGCTTTGGTTTGCCTGGAGTTTTTTCTTTTAATTCTTCGATAATAAACCTGTCTGTCTATCCCGAACAAATAACAGGTAAATGCTACTGTTTGTTGCTCTTTTTGCTTGAAGTAGTCGATTGTTCGGGTGCAGAGTTTTTTCGGATATCAATTCGATATTCCTTTTCAGCCAAATCAATCATCATATCGAAAAGAATAGCTTTTTTGTCTGCAATAAAAGCCTGTCTTTCCAATAAAGCTTTTTGCTTTTCCAATAATTTCACTTGGGCTTCAAGCTCCATTATCTTCTGTTCAGGTGTTTTTGCCATTTGGGTCGGGGTTTGGTTCTCCCAATCAAAGTTACCAAATTTTCTTAACCAATTTAAAACTGTCCCATGACTCTGAATACCATATTGTTTCCTTGTTTGAGTAATCGAAATATTCCCCTTTTCAATCTCACTAACAATCTGAAGTTTTAGTGACATACTGTAATCTCGTTGACTACGCTTTACATAATTTATTTGATCTTCCATAACGATGGCTTTTTGTGTATCGCTATTTCAGGACTAGACATTAAAATAAAAAAAAAGCAGCATCTTTTTTAAGTGGTGTTTTTCTCTTAGTAGCGGGAAACATTCCAATGTTTAACCAGTTTTTTGAGGATTATTATATGATTATTGCATTTGTATCTTAAAGTTTATATTGAAAATTCTTTAACTTGTTTGAACTAGAATTCTGTAGCTATAACTTTTAACTTGAATTTTGTGATTTGATTATGGTTTTCCGTAATTATTGTAACTAACAACTAATGATATTTGTCTAGAAATTTAAATTAAATATTATGAGTAATTGTGTTATATGCTCAACAGCATTAAAATTTATAAATACGCCGACATTCGGCGCTGGAAAACTCAATGACGGCGGAATAGTTTGCACAGGATGTTATAAAAAAATAAACAATGCAAATCCAAGTATTGCGTTCAAATTAAAGAATTTTACTTTACAACAGGTTCAAGAATTAATACAAGTAAAAGCTGATGAAAATGTTTCCAAAAATTCACGAATTGATCAAATCAAAGCTGAATTAAATAATCTGAATTTAAGAAATTCATCTTTATTTTTAGGAAGAAAGGAGATTAATGAATTACCTCAAATTCTTGCGGATGGAGAAAAAATTACCAATATAATTCAAGGAACATATAATAATGGGCAGGGGATTCTTGTTTCAACAAGTAGACGTTTGGTTTTCATCGATAAAGGTTTTATTTATGGTTTAAAAGTGGAAGATTTTCCTCTAGACAAGATAAGTTCAATTCAATATGAAACAGGTTTACTACTAGCAAAAGTAAAAATCCATACCTCTGGAAACGTAGCAATAATCGATAACGTTGAAAAAATATCGGCTAGGCAATTTTCGGAATTTGTTAGAAACTATGTTTCACAACCAAAGGAGCAAACATTAGTTATACAAAATAAATCAGAGCCATCAATTTTAGATCAAATTGAAAAATTAGCTACATTAAAGGAAAATGGAATACTTTCAGAAGAAGAATTCGCTGAGCATAAGAAAAAATTATTAGAAAAATTATAAATTAATTTTTACTCAAAGATTACCCCAGCTGGCGTGAGCTTCCCGCTTGTGAACGCAACGAATCTTGACAAAGATAGTTAAAACAAAAAAAGCTCCAGATTTCTCTGAAGCTTTTTCTCTTAGTAGCCCTAACGGGACAATTCTCGAACCATTTTTTGTATGATTTACAGAAATTAGGATAATTAATCATTTCTAGATAAAGTATAATTACCAATCTAAAAAATTTTCTGAAATAAGTATTTTTAATTTTTTGTAAATAAAATGCTAAGTATAAATACCTGTTTTTTATATCTGTATTGAAACTGTTTTTAATGTAATTTTTTTGTTTACAGTATATTGTCTTTAACTCCTTTTTTGAATTGATAAAAAACTTCTTATCAATGAGGAAAACCGTAAAGTTCTAAAAGACGGCTCATCTACATTTGCATGTTAAAAATATTTTTAAAGCCAAATGTGCTCATGAAAAAACTTTACTTATTAATTCTTCTCTTACCGATTTTTAGCCATTCCCAAGATATTCAATGGGAAAAATCATATGGCGGTAAACATTCCGATTATCTTTTTGATGCACAGCCGACAGCCGATTATGGTTTTATTCTTGCTGGGAGTTCTGTTTCTGATAAAACCGGAAATAAAGACCAGGACAATCATGGAGATCTGGATTACTGGATCTGGAAAATGTCTGAAAAAGGAGAATTGGACTGGCAGAAAAGTTTCGGGGGAAACGGATTTGATTTACTTCAAAGCATTAAGATTACCAGAGACGGCGGTTTTATACTCGCAGGTACATCTAGTTCAGGAACTGGTTTTCAAAAAGGAGAAGACTGCAAAGGTATTACCGATTTTTGGGTTATAAAACTTGACGCAGCCGGCGCAGAACAATGGCAGCACACCATTGGAGGCAGCGGCCAGGATGAATTACTATGCGCTTTTCAGACTAAAGACGGCGGTTATATATTAGGAGGTTCTTCTAGTTCAAGCCCGTCATCCATTTTAAATACCAGCCCAGAGGGAAAATTGACACCCGCTGCGAAAACAGATTTATTTAGTAAATCTGACAAGAGCAGAGGCAACATGGATTATTGGATTGTAAAACTAGATAAGGAAGGTAAAATTGAGTGGCAGAAAACTTACGGAGGCCAATATACGGATGAGTTAAGAAGTATGGAACAGACTTCAGATACGGGCTATATTTTAGCAGGTTATTCTAATTCTCCAATATCAGGAGAAAAAGCAGATGCCAATAAAGGTGTAGGGGATTATTGGATTATCAAAATAAATGATACCGGAGAAATTTTATGGCAGAAAACGTATGGAGCAGATGGAGACGATCAGCCCTATGTAATACATCAGACCAATGATGGTGGATATATCATTGGCGGTAATTCAAACAGTAAGAATCCGTTAACGCCGCAGGGAGGAATTGTTGGCAACGGAACAGATTACTGGATATTAAAAATTGATGAGCAGGGCAGTGTTATCTGGAGTAAAACATTTGATTTTGGAAAAGTTGATATTCTTACTTCGTTAGTAGAAAATAAGGACCATACTTATTTAATCGGCGGTCATGCGCAAAATGAAATTGCGAGAAATACCGAGGGATTATTAGGAAAAGCTATAGGAATGGTTACTAAGGAAAAAGAAGGAATTAACGATTATATCGCCTTAAAAATAAATGATCAGGGAGAAGAAATCTGGAGTAAAACAGTTGGAAGCGGGGGAGAAGATATTCTAAGAAAGTTGATAGAAACCCGAGACGGCGGTTATTTGATGGCGGGGACTTCAAACTCGGGCTCATCGAGAGATAAAAATTCAAACATTGGCGGTAATGATTTTTGGGTTGTAAAGCTTAAGGATAAAACTAAAATTGAAAAAGAGAAAGCTAGTATCGAAGCAATTCCAAATCCTGTTGTGACTTTTACCAATGTCATCATTGGTTATGATTTTAAGGAAGGAACCGCCACGCTTGTAGATATTATGGGACGTACTTTACAAGAATTCAAAATAGAAAACAGAACAGTGCCGGTAGATTTAAGCAGTTATTCTGAAGGAATCTACATTATTAAGATCAAAACAGATGTGAAAACGGAATCTGTGAAAGTAATCAAAACTGTTAAGTAGGAATTATTTCTTATTTAACCTTATCTATATCCAGTTACAAATCGTTATGAAATCAAATTTATACTTTTTTTTATTTTTTATTTTTTTATTAAGTTCTCAGGAAATAAAATCTCAAACTGATGGAGAAGGAGTAAAGCCCTATATACCAGATATCACTGTAGCGTCTCCACAGGCAGCTTCTTTAAGTAAGCCTGGTGAAATACCAATTGATATTTCCACGGGAAGAATAAATTATACTATTCCAATTTTTGAAATTAAGGAAGGAGATTTTTCTATGCCAATTAATTTATCTTATAATTATTCAGGACTTATTTTAGATGAGACACCTGGTTATGCTGGAGTTGGATGGGCATTTAATATCGGAGGTTCACTGCTTCATTCTATTAATGGTTTAAATGATTCCGGGCACGAAAATGATAAACAGTATGTATATAACTACATAAATAAACTTCCTCCTTATGATGATATTTCTTCACCATCAGGACAAACAACTATCGCTCATTATTTAGAAAATGTCGCAAATGGCATCTTTGATGGTGAACCAGATAAATATAGTGCCAATGCTGGAAATTTGAACTGCAGTTTTTATATTGATAAAGACAACAATGCAGTTTTTTTAAAAAATGAAAATTACAAAGTTTCTGGATTTTCTTACAGCGGTTTTACTGTAACAGATGATAAAGGAATTAATTATGTTTTTAATAAGTCGCTCAATGCTTCTAAATCTTCTTCTGATACAACATATGATTATATTTCATCTTTTTTATTAACTGAAATTAATTTTCCATTTACAACAAATAAAATCTTATTTGAATATGGTACGAATCCAGAAATCTATAACGATATCAATATTACGCAGTCTTTGACACTTAATAGCACACAATATGTTGCAAATCAAAGCAGTCTTTTGAATACAAATAAAACATATACAGTTGTAGAGGTAAATAAACTTAAAAAAATAGTTACCAATGGATACACAATCGAATTACAATACAGTAATAATCCTATAGAACCGGCTGTGGCAGTAATTAGTAATCTATCTATAAAAGATAAATTTAATAATTCAGTAAAAAGTTATGATTTTACTTATTCAGGCTGGACAGGAAGACGTACAAATCTGGTAAATGTTAAGTTTAACGGTCAGATTACTAACGAAATGGAATATGACATGAGTCTGCCATATCCAGTTATATCAAATGACAATGATTATGCAAAAAAAGATTTATGGGGATATTATAATAAAAATGGAATACCGGCAAGTGTTGGAGGCATTATTACAGTCGATAATAATCCAGAATTGAAACCGGATTATGGAAGCACTAAAATAGGTGCTCTTACCAAAATCCTTTATCAGACCAAAGGATACTCATTGATAGAATATGAACCCAATATAGCTTGTTTGAGTTCTTACAATTTTCCTTATGAGTCTGATGCTCCAGTTGAAGCTGTACCTTACGCTGTACAAACAAGTTATAGTACTACAAATGGAGATACAAAAAGTACATCTTTTATCATTACTGAGGTTCCTGCCGAATTGACGTTTAATTATAATTTTACCAATAGTCCTGAAACTATCGACACTGGAAACGACGTTAGAGCAGGAACGATAAATCTATATCAAAATGGCACAAAAATAAGAACTGCAACCCAAAGCTGGTTTAATGCAACAGGAGGAAATACCATCAATAGTTATACCCCTAACAAAAGAACCATTATAGGTAATGAAGAAATCATAAAAATAACGCAGCCCGGCACATACACATTTCTTTTAGAAGCCACGTCAAATAGAGGAGTAGCAGTAAATTCCAGTGTTGTAATCAAGAGAAGACCTGCTTCATTTAATCAAACCGTTGGAGGTTTACGCGTAAAACAAGTTAAAAATTGTGATTTTAATGGCGAGTGTATTACAACTGCTTATAATTATTCACAAAATAATAAAAGCACTGGCTTAATGCTGCAACAACCTAAATTTTATTCTGGTTATCATATTCAAGATAATTCATTATGTGGCTCAAATTATGTTAGAAGAGATTTTTATAATTACACAAGTGTTCTTCCTCTTTCTAATTTTAGAGGAAGTCCTGTATTATATAAAGTTGTTGAAAAAATTGATTACGGAAAAGACATCAATAATCAACTTGTAACAAACGGTAAAACGATTTTTAGTTATTACGGACAGGCAGTTTCTAACTCAGAACAAGATTTAGAATCGTATTTTATAATTGGTCTGCTTGCAGGTAAAGAGAGTATAAATAGAAGCGGTAATAGAGTGAGCAGACAAAAAAATACTTATGATATCTCTATAATACCAAACACAACCAAGTTTTTATATACCCTAAATTCTAAAATTGTACGTGAGGTAAGAAGACAGCTGTCTGGCGGATTAGGAGGTGGTTGTGGATTACAATATCCAAGACCTCTGTTAGATTTTCAAGCGGCAACATTTAAGTATCAAAGTAAAAATTATATCCTGCAAAAAGAAGAAAATCTAAGTTATTTTGCAAACGATTCTTTAACACAGACCAGTACATTTGATTATAATTCGAATACTGGTTCTTTGAAGAGCAAAAAGGTGTTTAATTCAAAAGATGAAACTTTAGAAACTAAATACTTTTATCCTCAGGATCCCGAAGCAAGCGGTTTGCCATTTGCATCAGAATTGATAACTCAAAATAGGATTGGTATCCCTTTAAGAACTCAAACTTTTAATGGTTCAACGAAATTATCAGAACAGGTATCTGTCTATGATAAAACTACATCGACCAGCAATTTACTGCTTCCAAAATATATTTATGCTGCAAAATTTCCCAATTCATTTCCTCTAATAAGTAATGTTGGTAATGTTGAGAAAAAAGTAACTTATGATTTATATGACGCTAAAGGGAACGTACTCCAATATACTTTAGAAAATAATATACCTGTATCAATAATATGGGGGTATAATCAAACCCAGCCAATTGCTAAAATTGAAAATTTAGTCTATTCATCTATTCCTGCAGCAACGGTTACAAGTCTGCAGACACTTTCAAATGCGGATAATGATAACTGCATGGGAACGGGATGTACAGAACAGCTTTTGAGAAATGCATTAAATACATTTAGAAATTCACTTCCAGCGGATGCTTTTGCGTCAACTTATACTTATAATCCTTTAATCGGTGTAACCAGCATTACGGATCTTAAAGGAATAACTTCTTATTATGAATATGATACTTTTAGCAGATTAAAATTCGTAAAAGATAAAGATTTAAATGTGCTGCAAAAATACTGCTACAATTATAAAGGCGAGCAGGTTGACTGTAATAACAATTCAACAAGCGTAGTTTTGTATAAAAGTACAGCAAGAAGCGGTTCGTTTACAAAGAACAATTGTGCAGCAGGAGGAACAGGTTCCAGCATAACATACAATCAAGCGGCAGGAGCAGTTACTTCAACAACTTCTCAAGCTGAAGCAGACGCAAATGGCCTTAGCAAGTTTAATGCTGACGGACAAGTCTATGCAAATACCAATTCTTCTGTAACTTGTACCTTTAAAAATGTAATAAAGAGCAGTGTATTTACAAGAAATAATTGTGCTGCCGGAGGTACTCCCGGAACTGCGACTTATACAGTGCCTGCAGGGCGTTATAGTTCAAATGTTTCGCAGGCAGATGCAGATGCCCAGGCTCAGAACGATATAAATGCTAATGGGCAGATATTTGCAAATAATGATGTTAATGCAAAATGTACTTTCAAAAATGCAGTTAAGAGCGGTTTGTTTACTCGAAATAACTGTGCTTCAGGAGGAACTCCTCAAAGTGCGACTTATACAGTTCCAGCAGGGCGTTATAGTTCATATGTTTCTCAGGCAGATGCAGATGCTCAGGCTCAGACAGATATAAATACAAATGGACAGACGTTTGCAAATAATGATAGTAATGCAAAATGCATCTTTAAAAATATTGCCAAAAGCGGTTTGTTTACACGAAACAACTGTGCTTCAGGCGGTACACCTCAAAGTGCGACTTATACAGTTCCAGCAGGGCGTTATAGTTCAGATGTTTCTCAGGCAGCTGCGGATGCTTTAGCTCAGTCAGATATTAATACTAACGGACAGGCATTCGCAAATGATAATAACAATGCAAAATGTATTTTTATTAATGCAGTAAAAAGCGGTGTATTTACCCGAAACAACTGTGCATCCGGAGGTACTCCTCAGAGCGTGACCTATACAGTTCCAGCAGGACGCTACAGTTCGAATATTTCTCAGGCAGATGCAGATAATCAAGCTCAGAATGAGATTAATGCCAATGGACAGGCATTTGCAAATGATAATAATAACGCCAAATGCATTTTTACTAATATTGCCAAAAGCGGTGTGTTCACACGAAATAACTGTGCATCGGGAGGCAGTCCTCAGAGTGTGACCTATACAGTTCCCGCAGGGCGTTATAGTTCAAATATTTCTCAGGCAGATGCAGATAATCAAGCTCAGAATGAGATAAATGTTAATGGACAAGCATTTGCAAATGATAATAATAATGCAAAATGTATTTTTGTGAATATTGCAAAAAGTCATGTATTCACACGAAACAATTGTGCATCGGGAGGCAGTCCTCAGAGTGTGACCTATACAGTTCCCGCAGGACGCTACAGTTCAAATGTTTCTCAGGCAGATGCAGATAATCAAGCTCAAAATGAGATTAATGCCAATGGACAGGCATTTGCAAATGATAACAACAATGCAAAATGTATTTTTTGGAACACTGCGTTAAGCGCAGTTATTACAAGAAACAACTGCACCTTTGGCAGTACATCTGGAAGTGCGACTTATACTGTTCCGGCGGGCCGTTACAGCTCTGATGTTTCTCAGGCGGCTGCAGATGCTCAGGCTCAAACAGAAATTAACAATAACGGACAGACTTATGCAAATAACAATGCAATATGTACTTTCTGGAATACTGCTAAATCAATGACAGCGAATAAAAATGATTGTGCTGTAGGTAAATATGGTTCACCTGGTACTTATACAGTTCCAGCAGGAACCTACAGCTCGACTTCAAGCCAGTTAGATGCAGATCAAAGAGCTCAACTGGATGTTGATGTTAATTATCGCACTTATATAAACTCAATTGGAACATGTTCATCCGAAACGTATAGTGTTTCTATGGATGATTATGATTCGAATATGTCAATGGTTTGGATAACAGTCACTTGTAATTCTTCGAGCCATCCTGCAAGAACAGTTTCTCCTACCATTGCTTATAAATATCCGGTTAATCAAACCTCTTATATAACTAAACAGCTTGCTTTTGCTGCTAATAAAACAAGTGTAACTTTTCAGGTGGCACTAAACTTTGTGGGAGCACCAACAATTCAATCCTATATTGTTGAATAATTTATTAGAAAAATATAAAAGTAACCTACATGAAAAAATATATAGTACTATTGATTTTTTTATCATTTACAAGTTTGAGTTTACAAGCCCAGACTTTCAGTGATGATAATTTTATCTATACAGCATCACCAAAAAAGCCTGTACAATCAGCCAATTATAATACTTTAACTAAAGATGATATAACACAAAGTGTTACTTATTTTGATGGTCTGGGACGTCCTGTGCAGACCACAGCAATAGGGCAGGGAGGAAATGGAGAAGATCTGATTACCCCTATACAATACGATGGATTTGGCAGGCAGATAAAGGAATTTCTTGCTTATCCTGTGGCAAATGGAAGCGGCAGTTATCCAAAAATAGATCCGCTTGCGGCAATAAATGCTGTAACCGCTTTTTATAATTCGCCTAATTATCAAAATACATCAAATCCGTTTTCAGAAAAGAAGTTAGAAGCTTCCCCGCTGAATAGAGTATTACAGCAGGCAGCGCCGGGAACTGCCTGGGGAATTGGCAGTGGTCATGAGATAAAATTTGACTACCAAACCAATACAGGAAGCGAAGTTAAATTGTATAAAGTTTCTACAAGCTGGGATGCAGGATTAGGATTGTACACTATTGGACTTATAGACGGTGGAAATTACGCAATAAACCAGCTTTATAAAACCGTTACTTACGATGAGAATTCAGCAGCAAATCCAACTCCTGGCAGTGAACTTTTAGGTTCAACAGTAGAATTTAAAAATAAAGAAGGACAGGTAGTTTTAAAAAGAACTTATGATGGAGGTTTAAAACATGATACATATTATGTTTATGATACTTATGGTAACCTGACTTATGTAATTCCTCCCAAAGCAGATAGTACTGTAAACGATGAGGTATTAAACGGTCTGTGTTATCAATATAAATACGATAACCGTAATAGACTGGTAGAGAAAAAACTTCCGGGAAAACAATGGGAATTTATAGTCTATGATAAATTAGACAGGCCCGCAGCAACTGGTCCTGCATTCTCTCCTTTTAAAGATGATCCTGCTGTCGGATGGATCATTACTAAGTACGATGTTTTGGGAAGGCCAATTTATACAGGCTGGATGAATCAGGCTCCTAGTTCTGCGGCAAGGAAAACATTACAATATGCTCAGGATAGTGCGCCAGTCTACGAAACCAAAGATGTAACAAAATCTATAGACGGTATTCCGGCATATTACACTAACGCCAATGTTCCTACGAATTTTAAACTTTTAACGGTAAACTATTACGATAATTACGCATTTCCGAATGTTAAAACACCACCCACAACAATATTAACACAGACTGTTTTAGTAAATACCAAGGGGTTAGCTACCGGTACGTGGACAAGAGCTGCTACAACAGCTTCTGCCATGTTAGGAGAAACCACCACTACTTTTTATGACAGCAGGGCAAGACCTATCAGCAGTTATAAAAAGAATCATTTAGGCGGTTATCTGCAGATCGATAATCAGCTTGATTTTTCAGGTAAAACTATAACCACCAAAACAGAACATCTGCGTTCTTCTGGAGGAACTGTAATACAGACTGAAGAAAATTTCAGTTATTCTGCCCAAGATCGATTATTAACCCATGTGCATAAAATTAATGGAGTCGACCAGCTTATGGCTGATAATAAATATAATGCATTAGGACAGCTTGAAAGTAAAAAAGTAGGAAACAATACTGGAGCACCATTACAAAAAGTTGACTTTACTTATAATATCAGAGGATGGCTTACCGGAATAAATAATGTAAATGATCTGCAAAACGATTTATTTGCTTTTAAGATTAATTACGATACCCCACAGCCTGTTACCGGTGTCTTCGGATTATATAACGGTAATATTTCTGAAACACTCTGGACAACAGGATCTAGTCCTTTAATAAGAGGTTATGGTTATAAGTATGATAAACTTAACCGATTGAAAGATGCTGTTTATGAAAAAAGTTCAGTGGTTACCAATATGTACGATGAAAATTTGACATATGATAAGAATGGTAATATCATTTTTTTAAAGCGAAAAGGCGATTCAGATACTCAAATAGGAGGTATAGGGCTGGATGATTTAGTATATAATTATCCAATAAATTCAAATCAGCTTTCCTCTGTAGTTGATAATTATAGTAATACCAGCGGCTTTAATGATTTTAATAAAATAGGAGATGATTACAGCTATGATGCAAACGGTAATTTGATTACGGATAAAAACAAAAACATTACCGCTATTGCTTATAATCATTTAAATCTGCCGAAGAAAATAACGTTTGGATCTACCGGCAGTATTGAGTATATTTACAACGCATTGGGGCAGAAACTAGAAAAAAATGTAACTCAGAATAGCGTTACCGTAAATGCAAACTATTTAGATGGCTTTCAGTACAAAGACAATGTTTTAGAGTTTTTCCCGACAGCAGAAGGATATGTTAAAAATACCAGCGGTACACTTTCTTATGTTTTTCAGTATAAAGACCATTTAGGAAACAATAGAATCAGCTACATTAAAAATGCATCCAATGTTCTTGAGATTATTGATGAAAATAATTACTATCCTTTTGGTTTAAAACATAAAGGATATAATGATTATGTTCCTACTAATAATAAGTATAAGTACAACGGCAAGGAGCTCCAAGACGAGATGGGGCTTGGTGTTTACGACTATGGGTTTAGGAATTTTGATCCTGCATTAGGTCGATGGATGAATATTGATCCATTAGCTGAAAAAATGAGGCGATATAGTCCTTTCACATATGCTTTGGATAATCCTATATTCTTTGTTGATCCCGATGGGATGAAAGCTGAAGCTGGACAATCGGGAAATTATTATGATTGGGATGAAGGGATTTATAAAAATAAAGATTCAGGTAAACAAGTTGATGCAGATGTAGCTATTGCTAGTCATACTGAAGGAGGCAATGGAGATGACCCTCCTGCCAAAAAGAAACCTGGTATGGTTAAACAATTTTTATTAGCTGTTCCAGTCTTAGGCGCTACGATTGAGAGTAGTGATAAAATTGGCGAAGGAGACTATTTCGGCGCAGCTTTAAGTTTTGGGGCTGGAGTAATGGATTTGTTTACTTTAGGAACAGCAAATAAATATAAAACAGGTACGGCAGGAGTGATAGCTGGAATTGAAGTAGCAGCTGAGCAAACTGGTAAATATGGGGGATTATCAGTAGCAGAAAAATACGGCATTAAGTCATATTCATCTTTAAGAACCTTAATTAAAGGTAAGAGTTTACAGGCACATCATTTGATAGAACAGCGATTTGCAAGTACTTTAGGACTAACGCCAGGGAGTATGAGTTCAATAGCCGTAACGGCAGAAGAACATCAAATATTTACCAATGCATGGAGGACTGAAATTGGATATAAAGGCAGTGAAGCGATCACTACTACTGCTAACGCGACAAAGGAGCAAATCTATAACGCAGCTAGAAAAGTATATAAAGATTATCCACAAATATTAAAAGATTTAGGACTATGATAATAAAGTATCATGTAGCACTTGATTGGAATGATTCACAAATCGAGAAAATGAATGAATTTGGCATTTATCCTATTAAAGGATATACAGCTGTTCAAATTGAAGAAGAAACCTATTTTAAGGTCAAAGATTATGTTTATGAATGGTCTGGTAGTGGAGGGATACGTTATCCTGAATTTACTGAAAAAGAAAGAAAAGAATCACTATTATCCTTAAAAAGTGGTGGACATGAACATGGCTACCCAATGCCTGATATGGATTTTGGATATAGAGAATTAACCTATGATTTAAGAGATTACTGTTCCAGTTGTGGCATAGGTCTTAAACAGAAAGATGCATTTAGACTTAAAAACGTTCCACCAGCAGGTAAAAAGCAAATTTTTAGTTTAGGTTGGATTTATGATGAACTTTTTGTTGAGAGAAAAATTTATAATGAGATATTTGAACCATTAGGAATTAAATGCAGAGAAGTTTTAAAGTATAAAAAAGACACTGTTTTTGAAGACACTGTTCAATTAGTTTTAGAGGAAACACAAGAGAAATTACATTTAGTAGATTATCCAACAGAAAGTTGTAGTGCCTGCGGAAGAACAAAATACCAGCCTATGCCACAGGGGTTTTATCCAATGTATAAGGCTATTATTGCCCCTATTTTTAAAAGCTATGATTATTTTGGCAGTGGAGCATCTGCAACAAAAAAGATTTTTATAACAAAAGAATTACGAGAAAAGCTTATTGCATTAAAAATAGAAAAGAGCGCTTGGTACATTCCTACAAAGCCAATTGATGAGAATACAAATCTAAAAAGTCTAGTAACAACAACAAAAGACTAAAATTTTTTAGTATTTTATTGAATTCATTCAAATTGATGAAATCAATAATAGAAAGTAGAAAAAAATGAGTAATATAGAAATAAGACAGTTAGAGATTTGTAATAAATATGGAGTTAAGTTTGAACCATCTGCATTGGATTTAAAAATAGGAATTTCTTTAGATATAAAGGAAAAAAGTAAATCTGAGCCAATTAATGCATTACGACATCCAATTACTAGTGATACTACTGGTTGGTATATTTGGGCAGGCGAATATTCAGATGATGAAAATTTTTTTCAACCATTGCATGTGGCTCATTTAGAGAAATGGTGTCCGTTAATTTTTCCTTATTTAGGACTTCCAGTGGCAAGTAGAGTTTTAATAGCTGAAAACGGAAATTATGTTGATGTATGGGAAGATTTATCTTTATTGGATGTTTAAAAAATAGAATAGTGTTTCAAAGCTAGCAATATATAGCCTCATATTTATAAAGCCTTGAAAAAGATATTTAATTCAAATTAATTTACTGAAGGATGAGTAGTAACAATGCTCATCCTTTTTTATTTAAATAAGAATCTAAAGCGATCCGGATTCATCATCAGAGTATAGTTTTCCAATCAAAAATCACTTGATCAGAAAAAAAAATTGGTGTAAGTTGCAGATAATGGACAAGGGTTGTGTAGAGTATGTGATTTAAAAAGAAAGATAATGGAAGAAGAAATAAATGATAAGGTAATGTTTGATTACTATGACTTAGAAGGTAATTTAGCTGTTGAGAGCGTTTGGGCAGCAAAAGAAGGAAATGGTTACAGAATTAAAAATATTCCTTTTTTTGCACCAAATATTGCTTATGATGATATAATCAGTGTTGAAGATGATAATGGTGAATTGTTTTTTGATGATATTATAGAAGAATCAGGTAACAGTACTCTACAAATCATAATCTTTAATGAAAATGATTTTGCAGAAGTCACAAAAAAAATTGAAAGTTTTAAATGCGGCTGGGAAGGAAGTCATTTAAAAGGATATATCTCTGTAAATGTTCCTAAAGAAATTAATTATTTGCCAGTTAAGAGTTTTTTAGGTAATGAATTAGAAAATAAAAAATTGGATTTTAAAGAAGCCTGTATGGCGCACAACCTGTGATAGAAATGACTAGAAGTGAATTTTTAGAAATTATAAAAACAAACATTAACAATAGGGATTATCATCTTACTCTAGTTAATGGCGGTCAAAATCCTGAATATTCTTATTCTATTGGATTAACTGAAAAATTTGGTTTTGAATTAATAATTGCAGGGGGATTTATTTCTATTGAGGACAACGAATCAATATTTAGATATGTGTATCAACAATTGCAATCTGGATCAACTGTAGATTCAAAGTTTGTATTATCTGATAATACTTATTATTTAAATAAAGTAGATTCATCTTGGTGTGAAAAGCTAATGTTAGGCGTTTATGATTATTATAATGTTGATGAAATTACCGCTTATCAAATTATTCCCGAGAATAGAACATTAGACACACCTTTAATGTCGCAGCCAATTATTGCGAATGATCCTATTTGGAAATGGCTTGACATGGATTGGAATATTGAGGTTCCTAAAAAATCTTATGTTATAACCGATATTGATTCTCTAAAAGGTAAAACAATAGTGGAACTTATGAGATGGGAAGATCATGTATGGGAAATGTTTTCAGGTCCAGGTCCAGAATTTAAAGAAGAAGATATAAGAATAGTACCATTAGGTACAATTTTAGGAATTGATGATACACTGCAGCGAACAGTAAATTTGGCTGTTGGGAAAGGTTTGTGGCGAGATAATAAAGATTCAGAGTGGAATGATTGGAAATAGTAGCATTTAATGTAGACTAAGATCATTTGTAAATATTAGAAAGTTTAAAGGATGGGCATGTGCTCATCCTTTTTTTTAGGAACTAAATAGGGATGTAATGTTGATCCGACTTTGTCTTAAGAATATAGAATCCATTTAAAAAAATCACTCGATCATGCCTCCAAATAGAAAAATTTGCTAATCATATGTATGCATTTGAAGTTGATGCACATAAAAAATATTATCACACTTAAGTTGTTGGTGAGGATATAATCTCGGCAGTAATGTAAAGGTAAAATACTGATTTCAAAGGCGGGAAATTATTTATAATTATTACAAACGGGAACTAATTCTCAGTTAAATGATGATTATTATGTATAATATTTTATATATTTTAATAAAATATGATAATAATATAAAAACACTTCACTTTTTAATTGCAAGTTAGATACAAAACGGCTATCTTTGCCCCACAATAAACCTCAAAATACCATTATCTAATGGTTGCAGCTTTACATCATTCGCCTGCTGCGTAAAAATCTCAATGTATCTTTTTTGATACATCAGTCTTCCAAATGGAAAGACTTGTTAATAATGTGTTATGCCTTGAGTATAATGCAAATGAGAAAATATTATCCATACCAAAGCTGGCGGCAACAGTGGGTAGTGTTACAGATTAGGTGTTTTTATAATTTACCCAGTTAACTAACTGAAAAAGAAGATTAAATTTTAATTATTGAATAGAAAAAAGACGGCCAACAGGTCGTCTCTTTCTTTTTTTGTCTTTTAATAAGCCTTAAAATGCTTTTGTCTTACCTTAGTGTTTCAAATTAGGTCATGAAAATAAAGTGTAATTTTTGCAATGGTAAATGCATAAAAAATGGATTTCAATCTAACGGAAATCAGCGTTATAAATGTTGTGTTTGTCAAAAAAGACAGCAGATTGACTATAGCTACAACGCTTACAAAAGGGATATCAATCAGGAGATAGTGTTGTTCACAAAAGAAGGTTTAGGAATAAGAAGCACGGCAAGAATATTAAAAATATCAGCCACAACATTATTGAAAAGAATTGTTTCAATTGCCGGAAGTATTATCAAACCCATTATCAGCAAAGGCAAGACTTATGAAATCGATGAGCTGTGCACTTATATAAGACACAAGAAAAATTATATCTGGCTGGTTTATGCATTGGAAAGGAATTCTAAAACAGTTGTGAGTTTTAATGTTGGGAAACGAACCAATAAAACGCTGAGTCGTGTTCTGGATACTTTAAAATTATCGGAAGCTAAAAAAATATTCACAGACAGACTGAAAAACTACAGATATCTGATTGATGAGAAAGTGCATTCTATCAAACGTTTCGGAACAAATCATATTGAAAGGAAGAATCTGACACTCAGAACACATCTGAAAAGGCTTAACAGACGAACAATCTGCTTCAGTAAAAGTTTAGTGATTTTTACTGCTGTTTTGAAGATTTACTTTTGGATTTGAGTAATAAAATGCTAAGTTTATCCTTTAAGATTGAATTTCAAATCGAAAATATTTTTTCCGGAAACCAAAATAGATCTAACAAGTATAATTTCAAAATGAAAAACTTTCTTTTTATCATAGCCTTATTTTTCTTCACTAATAATTATGGGCAGATCAAACTCTCAACAATACAAGGATATTGGATAAACGATAAAGTCGAGATGAAAGATGGCAGCGATCTTTTTGGTCGATTTGTAGAAGATTCTGTTTATGCAGAATATAGAATTGATCAAAATAAATTATGTATCAATTCAAGTCCAATTCATAGAACTAATGAAAGTTGTTTAGATTTTACCTTAATTAATAATTTGATAAAAACATCTCAATATGCAGGATTTATTATTGAAAAAGTAAGTAATGATTCTCTGATATTAAGTGAAAAAATTGATGATTTGACAGATGATAAGCTAAAAAGATTATATTTTAGAAAACAAGAAGTTGTATTGGACAATTTTAAAGAAGAGTATAAAGATCAAAAAAATATAACCGCGTCAAAATTTTTTACACCAAAAACTAATGCAACGATTGAAATAGATTTGAATAAAGCCTTCAAAAATAATTATTCGAACTTTGAATTGATAGGGAATTTTAAAATTTATCCAGCACAAAAAAAAGTAAAGACAGCTGTTACATTTTCGACACAAAATGATTCTTCAAGAATAAGAATCGTAAAAAAAATTATTGATCATTCCTTTGAAAAATGGAACTTAAAAGATTTTCAAGGTTATGAATCCATTGAAATTCCATTTGTCTTAAAAAGTGAAATTACAAAAAGCTATTGGGGGATTTCAGTAATCTTTTTCACAAAAGATTTAACTGAATTTGAAAGGATTAATGGAATAAAAATGGAAGACCTAAGAAAATCTTCGGATTATTTTAATAAAGCATTAATAGCATACGATGAAAAGAGATATCCAGAGGCTGTTACATATTTTACCGAATCATATAATCTTGATCATAAAAATATAGATGCATTATACAATAAGGCTGCAGTATATTTTGAATCTGGCGATAAACAGAATGCCTGCCAAGTGTGGTTGGAAATATCAATGTTAGGTCAAGTAAATGCAAAACAATTATTTCTTGAACATTGCAATTAAGTTTTTACTGTTTAAAAGTTAAGGGTGCAAAGTTGCACCCTTAAATATTTTAAATCCTTTTATAAATTCTCTTTTTCTTTTTTTGTTTAAACTGTTTAGAAACATATTCATTTACTTTTTCTCCACGGAGAAGTATATCTGCCAGATTTTCTTTTACATACTCTTGCGATTCTAGATTTTGAAAGTTTTCTGAAGTGGTTGAATTGGACTTTTGGTATTTTCTTTCAATTGCAAGAATGTTCAGTGCACAGCTTTCCTGAATTCCTTTTGCACTGTATTCTTTTCCCAGACTGCTTCCGTTGAAAACGGATCTGGTTTTATGGTCAACATAGGTTATTCCGTAAAGCTGTCCTTCATTGCTTTTTCTTAGTATCATATGAATGCTTTCAGCTTCCAATATCTTGGATAATTTTTCGGGAGAAAATATGCTTTCACGAAGGAAAGCCAGTTTTACGGCATTTTTAACATATTTTTTACAAGATTCTTTCTCTGCCTCATTAGACTTAAACTTTCCTTCCAGAAATTTTAAGGTGGGTCTGCTGTAGAATTCGCTGGCTTTTATCGGAACTCCTATCGGTTTTGAATTCTGGTCAAGTATCTTGTAAAGCAGTCCTTTGTTTTTAAAAACTCTTGATTCTTCAGTTCCTCTGTCGGCATGAACATTGTAAAGATTTAAAACTGCATTTAGTTCAGGCAGGCTTGAATACTTGTAATCAAATAAAACCTTGTTTAAAACTGAATTGATCGCCTTTCTGGACTCTGCTTTTCCGTATTGGACTCTGCCGAAATCTATCGGATTTAACGAAAATTGTTCTTTCTGTTTTCTTCCTTCGGCTTTTACAAGTCCAAACATTTCTTCAATTTCTTTTCGGGCAGGTTCTGATTTTCTGATTCCCAGTAAATGCAGATCGATTCTTTTTCCGTCTCTCTGAATGTTGTTTGTCACTATATGGCAGTGCGGATGCCCTGCATCATCATGCTGATAAACCAGATAAGGCTGTCTGCCGAATCCCAGTTTCTCCATATAGGTATCTGCAATTTCAACCATTTTTTCTTTCGAATGATTCTCCGAGGGATCAAAGTTGAGCGAGATATGCACTGTGTTTCGCTTCGCATTGGTATTGAGTTCTGCCAGTTTTAAAAAGCGGTTTAATTTTGAAGTGAAACTCAGTTTTTCCAGTTCAAGAGGATAATTCACAGCACTAATGCATTCAGCTTTTCCGATCTCAACTTTATTTTCGTTGTAATTCAGAACGCCTCTTATGGACGAGCTTGTTTTTATCACTGCAACCATTTTTCTGCTATTTTCTGTGTGTGACCTGAGACCTCTTCCATTTTGTCAAAAAGTCTTTTTCTCTGGATTTCGAACAGATAAAGATGTCCTTTAAAATCAGGAACTGTTTTAAGCGTGTTTATCTTTCTGGCAATCTGATTGATATTATTACCAATTGCTTTTAATTCGGAAGATAGAATAATAGTTTCTTCCATCAATTCATCTAAAGACTGGTTTCTGTAAATGGCTACAATCGGTTTGTTGAATAAGTGGCTTCTGATGTGGTCGCTTAATTTTCGGCAGGTGCTTGCTCTGAATCTTTTTTCCAGCTCGGCATACTCCATGGGAGTGAATCGCAGTCCCACGATTCGTGTTCTGTTTGAATTTTCTCTTTTCATCATCTTTCATTTTCATTGTTATCAAACTCTTTTCTTATAAGTTTCTCCACCGCCGAGTTCCGAGGCAATGGGTGGCAAGATAGGCGGTTGTTAAACAACCGTTCATCTTGCTGATTGCAGGAACGTGGCAATCTTTGGAGATTTTTAAAATCAGGTTTCTAATTTAGTGAAAAAAATTATATGTATCATGCGTAAAATATGGTCATGATAGCTGTAGACTGTTATCTTTAAAAAAGTTTTTTCCATATAACTCTTAAAATAGGATATTTTAGATTAGAGAATTTTAGAATCATAAAATATCAATTAACTGACAATTCTGATTTTAGTTCGTCAGTCTGTTTTTTATGTTTCTTTTCAAGCTCTTCAAACTCTTTTACTTTCTTTTTGTAATAAACCTCTTTGAGATAAATTTCTTTATCAATGCGCGAAAGTTCCTTTTCCAAGGTTTTGGTTTTTTCAGAGCGGTATAAAAAAAATATGGTTGTGAAGAATAAGAGGCATAAAAGAATTACAATATAAAATTTGAGACGATTCATGAGTAATGAATTATGGATTAGAAATCGTTTGTTTTATTAGTGATAAATATATAGTAAAATTTTTAATTTGCTGCAATTCATGCGTTTAGTGGCTTGGTGTGTCTCGATTAAAAATATTTTTAAAAGAAAAAGGAAAAAAAGAAAGCAGTCTTTGAATTGGACTTTCAGACAGGTGAAGTGCTATAAGTCCCGAAGGGCATTTTTTGAGGAACGAAGAAAAATGTTATGCGCACTTCTCTGGCTGTGTCCAATACTTTGCTTTGCTTTTTTATTTTGTTCTTTATATTTAAAAATGATAAAAATATTCTTATGTTATCCGTTAAAAGGAATCTAAAAAAATTATATTTGATTCGATTTAAAATTATAAAAGATGTTTGAGAAATTCGAGAATTTTGTTGAAATTGTATTTAGTTCATTTTCGCGTAAGAGAATATTTTTTTTAATAGCAGTTATTTTCTTTTTTTTTGTTTTTCAGTCGGAAATTGAAAATTTTATTGAAGCATATCTATTGATAAATAGAAACTTTTCTAATACATGTTTAGATATACTTTTACTTTTAACTTCAGTTTATTTTTCTATATTTTTCTTTTATAAAATATTTAAAGACAGATATGTACCATCGTATAATGAGATTATTGTAAGCTTATTCTTTGTCTTTTATTGCTTTTATTATTTGTTAAAGACTTCAACTCTAAACTGGGATTTTACTTCGTTAAAAGTTTTAAATATGCCATTTAAGTATATTTATTTTATACTTATACCGATAATTGTATTTATTACTTCTTTTTCTGTTAGATTTCTGTACGATTCTTTTTTTTTATCGAAGATTAAAGCGTCAGTTAATTTTTCAAATGACAGCGCTATAGATGATATCAATGAGGATGAACTTGATTACCATACGATAGTAAATAAATTGACAGATGTTTTAAAGAATCATGATAGTGAAAAATCATTTACGATCGGTTTAGTGGGACCTTGGGGAAATGGTAAATCCAGCATTATAAAAATGGTTAGCTCACAATTAAAACCTAAAATTTCTTTTTTTAAAACGATATTGAACTATTTGAAATTTGGTAAAAATAATAATACTATTATTATAAATTTTTTACCGTATCTCAATCATAAGGAGGAAGATATAATAAGCGAATTCTTTACATCACTCAGTAAAGAGTTATCATATTTTAATGGAAAATTGGCTAATCAGATATTAGAGTATTCAAAACGATTAACAAATATTTATAAAGAAAACCAAGTAGTTGAGTTTTTTGAAAATGTTGCGTCTAAATCTATAGAAACTCCATCAAAGAATCTATACGATGATATTAATCTTAGACTAGGTGAAATAGGAAAAAAAATTATTGTTTTTGTTGATGATCTAGATCGATTAAATGATAGTGAGATTTTAGAAGTTTTAAAGTTAATTAGAAATACGGCGGATTTTAATAATACAATATTTGTTGTTGCAATGGATAAAGATTATGTCATTAATAGACTTAAAGCTAATAATGAAATCCTAGACTCAAAATTTATTGATAAATTTTTTCAATTAGAGATCTTATTACCCGAATTAGAAACAAAGACATTAAGAGAATATTTTATAAAATTATTACTGAAATCAAATTTAGCATCCATCAGTAATTTTGAAGAAAGACTAAATTTTGCCATAAAAAATAAATATAATTTATTTGATTTATATGTTAAAAATCTTAGGGATGTAAAGAGAATTGCAAACCAAATAATATTTGAATATCCATTTTTTGAAAGCGAACTCGACTTAAAAGATTTTATGAATTTTACTTATTTCAAACTGAAATTTCCACAGCTCATAAAGATTTTAAATGACAATCGAAATACTTTACTAAAGATGGATAGATCAGGACAATTTTATCAATTACCGATGGTTAAACCATCAGACAGCCAAAAGCTATTTAACAGAAATCAATCTAAAGAAACAGTTATTGTAATTGACAAATTCAAGTCTTTAGACAAATATAAAATATATGAAGAACTAAAAGCGGAAGATTTGACTGTAAAGGACTTTATTAATATTGAAAAAGATGATTTAGATTTGCTTTTAAAAACTTTAGTCTCTCTTTTTGGAGAAGAAAATGAAATTGAAAATAACCATTCTATAAAATTTGAAAATAATTTTAGGAAGTTAATGCAACAAAAATTTCTAACAACAGATTTACTGGAGTCTGAATACCAGCTCCTGTTCCTGAACGCTGATCTTCCATTAAAAGATTTAGGAACTCCGTACGATCTACCCTATGATTTAATAAATGTTTTTTTTGAACAACACAAGTTAAATGAGCTTTTAAAACGATTTGATTATTTTAATTCAAATAGTATTCCTCATATTAAATGGTCTATATTAATTCTTGGTATGCTATATGAAAAAAGAGTTGATTATCAGCTTGATGAAATTGAAATACTAAGATTATTACATGCGTTTGTTGATAAAAGAATTGAATTAAATACCGATAATAAAGCAGTGGGCACATGGTTATTGAACAATATGTTTGAAGAAGTTTTGTCTCTTGAAAATAAACTTTTGTTGTATGGAGAAATTTGGCATAGAAGAAAAGATAGCCATTTATGGGATATTAAAAGAGAATACTTTGCAAGTATTACTTTGGAAGCTTTTAAAGAGTATGTGGAGCAATTAAAAGAACAAAAAATAAATTTTGACAACTATTCAATATATAATGTATATCATAGTATAAAATTGGTTGGAGGCATTGAAAATGAAATTAAACAGGTTTTTATTAGTCTTTGGAATGATGAAAATATAGAAGTTTTATGTGTTCAAATGACACAATTTGCTCCTTTCTCAGGATCTGGCTTTACTATTTCTGATTTTGCAAGCGAAATATTTCAGACCAATTTAAATTTCATAAACTTTGTTCAAGGACTAATAACTGAAAAAAATAAAATCAGCATCATTCAATTCTTAATGCTATTTAATTTGTGCGCTATAACAGATTTTTCAAAATATATTCTTTTTAAATTTAGAGATAATTCCATGATGATAGCAAGAGTAACTAAAGAATTGGATAATAATAAGCTTAAAAAAATGAATGAAGAAAAAAAAATTCAAGTCTTTTATGAAACCAATGATGGAGAAATAATTAATAAAATTATTGCAAACGAATCTTTGAAAAATAAATATGAGATGTCAGCATTTGCTTTTAAAGAAAAACACTACTTATTAGTAGTTTTTGATGAAAAAAATGCACGCAATAATATTGAACTTGTATTTCCTCAAGAAATGCTACGAAATGTTATACCAAGTACATCTTGGGAGCAGAAACCATTCACATTAAGTAATGTTTTGCATAAAAAGCCATTCTACACTTCTGGTGAAAAATATATTGAAGTGTTTTCTATTCAACCACCTATAGTTTAAAAGAAGCAAACTTATGGCAGAAAAGAATTATAATAATATTCCAATAAAAAAGAGACTCGAAAGTCTCTTTGGAATTAATATATCTTTTACAGAAGCTTATTTAGCTTCTAGTAATTTTTCCAAATATTCAACTTTGTCTTTTTCTGCTTGAATCAAACGTTCGTACAATTTGAGTTGCTGTTCATGGGCTTCTATTAGTTTATCAAGAGGATTAAAATTACAATGACTTGCATTGAATGCTCCATTTGTAAAGCTGTTATCACCAAAAGTGTTGAAATAATTAATTACACCTTCATCAGAAAAATTTTTAATTGCTTCTACAGTAACTCCTAAAGCTTTTGCCACTTCTGCTAATTTTTCATCATCTATTTCTTCACTATTTTCTAATATCGAAACAGTCTGCTGGTTTGTTCCCATAGCCTGCGCGAGCGCTTCCTGCTTCATGTCTTTCAGTTCACGGATACGGCTGATTTTGCGTCCCATGTGATTTGGTTTTGTTAATGTACTCATAGCTCAAAGATAATAATTAAGAATAAAAAAGAGGGATTCATGTATGATACAAAAAATCTCATGTACGGTACGGTAAAATTTGATACGGTACGGTACAAGTAATTGCTTACTTGCCTGTGTGTTAAACAAAAATACAATTTTTCAGACAAGTATTAACTAAAATGAGTAAAATTATGAAAGCAATTCAAAACACCGCATCCGATTTAATTTATCGAGTTATTTCGCAGAACATTGATCCGATAGGTATCTACTGTTTTGCACAGAAGAAAAGCAGTTATACTTTTAATGAGCCTTTTCAGAAGCCCGTCCAGAAAGAAAAGCATGTCCATCTTTATCTGCTGGTCATAGCCGAAGAGTTCGAGGATAATATCGGCAATGACCTTACCGATAAGATAAAGAGCATATCAAGAGGCCAGATAACGGTAACCATTCTCATGCACCGCCTGAGAAACATCTTGAAATTATACGGAGACCAGCAGTATTTCTTCTGGAACATTTTTAAGAAAGCCCAAAGAATTCATATAGATGCATACAGATCGCCGATAATCTGGGCGAAAAATCCAGAAAAGAGATATGTGAAAAGCACTTCAGCATACGCAGGAGACAGAAGAAATGTTACTGAATCGATCTGGGATCTTATCTATAATAACGACCAGTATTTTTCCTATGAAGTCAGAATGTGTTCTCTCCACCAGATAGTGGAACAGACCTGCCTTTCCCTTATAAGGGTATTTCTGGGATATACCCCGAATCATTTCTCACTGGGCTACTTATTTGAGCTGTGCGAATACTTCACAAGCTTGACTTCTGAATATTTTCCCCGAAACAGTAGCGATGAAAAAAATATGTTCAAGCTTCTGAAAAAAAATCCAAACACGCTTCGATTCAGCAGAAGCAACAGTTTTGATTATCTGTATTATGGAATGATGGAAGGCCGATGCCGTGATTTTATGAAAGAGGCAGAAGTTATGATGCAGAAGGAACTGGAGAGGCTTGAGGGAATTCATCAGCAGGAAGCTTTATCAGCATAAAAACAGAAGTTATGGAAACCGATAAAATAAAAAAACTGGAAGACATCAGGGTGTTAAGCGGAAAACTGCTTAATGCCCTGAAAAAAGCAGAGGATAAAAGGGGGATGTATAATGCAGAGATCAGGGTTTATGGCTATTGCGAACTCGGTTCTGTGATCAGAAACCTGATGAAGCTCTGCATTATTGCTTTAGATCATGACAGCGCAGAAGTTCCGCCCACGATTGAAAATCAATACATTGATGTTGGGCTTATACTGGGGATTGCACTTCAGCTTTTTCCAGTTGACGAATTAGAATTTTTAAATGAGATTACTGATCTGTTTTCAGAAAGTAAAGAAGAAACAGAATAGCACAGATTAAGATTTAATATTTTAAAATTATGGAAACTGACAAAATAAAAACACTGGATGAATTTAAGGATTTTGCATCGTTTCATTTCAAGCTTCTGAAACCTGCTCAGGACAAGAAGGGGGAATCAATACGAGAGATAAGATTTTACGGCTACTCGGATATGACGTGTCTGGGAGTGAATCTCATCCGAATGTGCCTGAATATCATTTATTCAGACGAGCTGGATAACAGAGAAATATACATAGGTTCTGTTCTGGAACTTGCCCTTCAGCTGATTCCAAGTGCAGAAATTGAGGTTCTGGATGAAATATATAGAATGCTCAATAAGCAGAGGGAAGATAAATGAACACAGGGCTTATCAATGATTCCAATACCGTTTTCATGAACATATTATGTCCATGAGATTGAGAGAAAAGCATTTTATCTTTGTCAGAATCAAAAATTTGATTGAGTGATGATAAGTAAATTTTACTTATGATCCTTAGTTGGTTAGGTTTTATATTTGTGTTATCCTACCCAAATTTTGCGCAGGATAAAAAGAGAAAAGTGTTATAACTTTATAGCGATGAATGATTGTGGAACAAAAAAGACCGAGGCTCGGTCTTTTTTTAATGAAGAGGAATTTCAAATGGAGAGGGATGGAAGAGAAGAAAGAGGAAAAATGACGGCAGAAAAGACAAGAAAAATGCTGAAAGATGAAGGAGTGGAAGTAACGCTGGAACAGGCGGGAATGATTTTAGAATTTTTAAGAAAACTGGCAAACATGGCAGTTTCAAACTATTTAAATAGAAAAGATGAGAAAAATAGCAGACCTATATGTGAGAGTGAGTACCGATGAGCAGGCTGATAGGGGCTACTCACAGAGAAATCAGGAAGAAATGCTTCGAAAATACTGCGATATAAATGCAGTTGAAGTTAGACATGTAATTTATGAAGACCATTCGGCAAAGACATTCAATCGTCCGCAGTGGAAGAAACTGCTTGCTGATTTGAAGAAGCATAAGAATAAAACTGATCTTCTGCTGTTTACCAAATGGGACAGGTTCAGCAGAAATGCGGGAGATGCCTACCAGATGATCAGTATATTAAGAAAACTGGGAGTTGAGCCTCAGGCGATAGAACAGCCTTTAGATCTTTCAATACCGGAGAACAAAATGATGCTGGCTTTTTATCTGGCTGCTCCCGAGGTGGAGAATGACAGAAGAGCCCTGAATACCTTTCACGGTATGAGAAGAGCTAGAAAAGAGGGAAGGTATATGGGGATTGCACCAATAGGGTATATTAACAAAGTAAAAGAAGACGGTACAAAATATATTGCGTTTGACGAGCCAGAAGCCTCTATTTTAAAATGGTCTTTTGAAGAACTTTCCAAAGGAATTTTTAATACGGAACAGGTGCTTCACATGGCAAAAGAAAAGGGGCTTAAAGCAGGTAAAAATCATTTTTGGAGAGCGATCCGCAATCCGCTTTACTGTGGAAAGATAGAAGTTCCCAAATATAAGGATGAGGAACGCACTTTAGTGAGAGGACAGCATGAAGCATTAATCTCGGAATCACTTTTTTACAAAGTTCAGGATGTGCTGGACGGAAGATCCCGCAAATATCTTCCCAAGGCTCTTTCGGCAAAACCTTTTCCGCTCAGAGGATTTTTTATCTGTCCCGACTGCGGTAAAATATTGACAGGAAGCATATCTAAAGGACGACATAAATATTATCCGTATTATCACTGCAGTGCAGGATGCAGATATAGAATAAATTCGGAAACGGCCAATGAGATATTTATACAGAACCTGAAAAAGTATGTGCCGATTCCTGAAATCAAAAACATTTATGCCAATGTAATAGGCGACTGTTATAAAGAACAGATTAAGGATGTCTTGGAAGAAAAAACTAAAATCATAAGCCAGATCAAAGATTATGAAACCAGAATCTCAAATGCAAGAGATCTTCTTGCAACAAAACAGATAGATGCCTCAGATTACCGTGATATGAAATCAGATTACGGAGAGATGGTAAGAAGGCTGGAACTTAAATTATCCGGTATCGATGATGAGAATAAGGATATAGAAGAGCTTTTAAAAGCGGGAGTGGAGAATCTGATGAAGCTTAATCAATATTATGAAAACGGCAACTGGATTGAATCGAGAGATTTATTAGGTTCGATTTTTCCTGAGAATTTTACGATCTCAGAAAATGGTTTTCGAACCGCTAGAGTAAACGAAGTGGTGCATCTCATCTACAGTATTAACAGGCTAATAGGGGTAAATAAAAAAGGGACAAAGAAGAAATTTTCTTCTTTGTCCCAATTAGTAGCGGGAACAGGACTCGAACCTGTGACCTTCGGGTTATGAGCCCGACGAGCTGCCTACTGCTCTATCCCGCGATGTTTCGGGTGCAAAGATACGTCGTTTTTTGATAAATCCAACGAAAACTTTAAAAAATGTTTTATTTTCTGTATTGAGTTGATATGATTACCTTTGCAAAATAAATATTACACAAATGTCACATAAAGCAGGTTTTGTAAACATCATCGGGAATCCAAAC
>Ga0247803_1000172_pt1 | contig 38821 bp, 36 predicted proteins | sample UWRJL014104B1_FD_180928 | JGI IMG/M metagenome (GOLD analysis project Ga0247803, IMG submission 180928) | Plant litter microbial communities from Arlington Agricultural Research Station in Wisconsin, United States - UWRJ-L014-104B-1 | ecosystem: Environmental > Terrestrial > Plant litter >... | reverse complement strand
GAAACAAGTTGGCCTACAAGCAGATAGCAATGCGATTGATTTACTTGCCTCACGCATTGAGGGCAACTTGCTTGCCGCAGTACAAGAAATTGAAAAACTGAAATTACTTGCACCTGGAAATGTCATTAACATGGAGTTAATGGCGTCGGTAGTCGCCGACTCTGCACGTTACGATGTATTTGGCTTGGCAGACAAAGCCTTGCATGGCGATGCTCGCGCTGCGGTAAAAACTTTGCACGGTTTAAAATCTGAAGGCACTGAAGCTATCGCTATACTCTGGGCGCTCACACGCGACATTCGTAGCCTTGTGCAAATCTCACAAATGACCAGCCAGGGTAAAAATTTTGACTGGGCCGCAAAACAAGCAGGTGTGTGGGATAAAAAACAACCACTCTTTCGCAGCGCCCTGCAGCGTTTAAAACCTTCACATTTACAACAGCTTTTGCGCAAAGCCAATGGCATCGACAAAGCGGTTAAAGGCATGCGCGATGCCGAACCCTGGGATGAACTACTCGATCTCGTATTAAATTTAGCCGGCGTACAAAGCTTGCATCCTGCAAATGAAAAACTAAGCTTAAAGCTCTAACACTTTTTAATTTTAATCATAAAAATCGTCATGGAAGGCGAGCATTCAAAACAACAGCACCCAATATCCTCAGCCGAATTTGCACCCCACAAATTCAGCGTTTCATTACAAAAAAATTTCGAGGAATCACAATGAAACTCTTTAACCTAAAATACTTGAATGCGACACGTCTGCTCTGTGGGCTCTTTTACGGGTTGAGCTTAAGCTTAACCGCTAGCCTCAGTATTGCAGATGAGGCCAAAGTCTCAGGTACCACACCTAGCCCGCGCACTATTGAATACTCCTGGATGTCGGTAGATGCGTGGAACAAAATGCAAGCCGAAGATGTTGCCATTGCAGAGAAAGGCGGCGTCGATCTGCTGTTTGTAGGCGACTCCATTACTGCCGGCTGGAATTGGGATATCTGGCAAAAGAATTTTGCCCAGTACAACCCCGCCAACTTTGGTGTTGGCGGCGATCACACCGGCAACCTTTTATGGCGTTTGCAAAATGGCGATAAAGGAAAACTAAAACCCAAAGCCGTTGTGCTGTTAATTGGTGTTAATAATTTCGGCCATTTACATGAAACACCCCAACAAGTTTTTGCGGGTATTAAAGCCGTGGTAAAAACCCTGCGCAAAAATTACCCCAACACAAAAATCCTGGTGAATGGTGTATTCCCTTTTGAAGAACTTGTCAGTAGCCCTAAACGCAACATGGTAAAAGAAGTGAACGCTATGGTCGCAAAACTCGCTGACGGCAAACACATTTTTGTGAAAGATTACGGCTCTCATTTCCTACAAGCTGACGGCAGTATTTCTAAAGAAGTGATGGCTGATTTTTTACATCCGACACCAAAAGGCTATCAAATTTGGGTAGATGCAATGCTTCCCGATATTCAAAAACTGATGAAATAAGTGAGTGCGACCATGTATAAATATTACGTTTCACTCATCGCCATGTTGAGCTCACTGCTAATCAGTAACGTTCACGCAGAATCTATTTCTGCAACTGATGAGCGCCTTACCGTGATGGGGCGAATTGCAGAAAACAGTGATGGAAGTGTGCGCTTTTCGTTTCCGGGTGTGAGTTTTTTTACCCGGTTTGAAGGCAAAGATTTATCAATAGACGCGTTTAGTTCAGGTGACAAGAGCTATCTGGAAGTTATTATTGATAATGGCACGCCCCAGATTATTAAACTTTCAAACGCGCCACAAACCATTACTTTACTAAGCGATACCACAAGCAAAAAACACAGCCTTGAAATTATTCATCGCTCAGAAACGTGGCACGGTGTGGTTACGCTCAAACAACTGCACAGCGATGGTAAATTCTTTGCACCCACAAAACTGCCTAAACGCAAAATGATGGTACTGGGTGATTCAGTGACCTGTGCGGAAGCTATAGAGCGTATTGAAGGAGGCAAAAAAGATACTAGCTGGTGGAACCCACGGTTGTCTTACGGCATGTTAACGGCCAAAAATCTTAATGCGCAAGTCCAGTTGGTTTGCATGGGCGGGCGCGGTTTGATTCGCAGCTGGAATGGTAAAACCGATGAGCGTAATCTCCCTGGCTTTTATCAAGACGCTATTCCCGAAACAGCGCTTTGGGATCAAACACAATATCACCCGGATGTTATTGTCAGTGCCATAGGCACCAATGATTTTGGGACAGATATTCCCGATCGTGAAATCTATGTTGTCACCTATGTGAAGCTTGTGAACCAACTGTTAACAGATCATAAGCAGGCACAGATTATATTGATTGAGGGCTCTATCTTAAATGGCGACAAAAAAACTGCGCTCACGGAGTATCTCGCTGAAGTAGCTAAACGTGTAAACGATAAGCGCGTTCACACAGCAAGCTCCACTTATTACCCCGGCTCTTTTGGCGATGCACACCCGGATAAAGCACAACATGCAGCCATGGCAAAAGATTTAACAGCGCAAATTAAGAAAGTAATGAAGTGGTAACATCAAGACAAAAAAAGGGCGCTCAGTGAGCGCCCTTTTTTTGTTGCCAGAAATGACTTAAAACGAATATTTAATACTCAAAGTATAAGTATCAAAATCGCTTGTCAGCTGAGTGTACTCAAGCTCAGCAGCAAGCTTTTCAGAGAACTTATAACCACCACCAATACCTGCAGAAAACTTTGTTTCTGTTTCAGACATAGATTGGTTCAAGTCATCCAATTCAAAACCTATATCATCAGCCGACATAGTGGTTGATTTATTCAAAGAATCAACAACATTGAGAGATGCTTTTGAAGCGCCACCATCAATAGTGGTTTTAACACTCACAAGACCAGCCTTGGCTTTGAAGTAAAGTTGGCCAGAAGAGCGGTATACACCATAAATGCCATAGCTATCGACAGACGCATCTAACTTAAGTGTCATATCCAAGGTGGCAGATTTTACGGCTGCTATCGCTTGTGAGGAGGAAAGACCTTCACCTATCAATGCAGAGCGAAGTTCGGAGGTTACATCTTGAACCTCGTTAGCACTCAACGAACCTTCACTAACAGTTTGAGAAATCCGCGCCTCTACAGCCCAGTTTTCGGAAAAAGAATAGCCAAAATCAATCGAACCATTTTTTGGGTTTGAAAAATTCAAACCTTCTTCTGATGGCAGTTTTACCGCACCAAAACCTGCACCCACATAAAAACCTGAACTTTCCTGCGCAACCGCACCTGCTGCCAATGTACCTACCACTGAGGCTAAAACAACAGACATTAGAGTCCTAGACATTTCCTGCTCCTAAAAATAAAAAAGAATGAACACGCAAACCGCGCGGCGCGCACTATACATTTTTACTTTTAGAAACAGAACCCATCAGACGCTTTAATTTTTAGATTCAGGCCCAAGCGGTTTAAACATCAACATCATTTTTGGCAACAAAGTGAGCGTACCGATGATGGCTGTAAACATCGCGAATGATGTGAGCACGCCAAAATAAATTGAGGGGATAAATTGCGATAGCGCAAGAATTGAAAAGCCGATCACAATGGTTGCTGACGAGTAAAACATCGCGCGGCCAATTGATGCATGAGAGCGATGCATGGATTCAATATAGTTACCGCAAGCAGCAAACTCTTCTTTGAATCGGTAGATATATTGAATTGCTTGATCTACACCCACACCTACTACAATCGCAGCAATAGTTGTGGTCATCATATCCATTGGAATACCCGAGATACCCATACCACCCAACACAATACCAGCGGCTAGAATATTCGGGAAGATGGCAATTAAGGCTATGCTAAATGAACGGAACAACGCGAGCATCATCAACAGAATAGAAATAAACACCACAAAAATAGTTTTAATTTGCGATTCAAACAGGCTAGCCAACATATTGTTGTAGAGCGTTAGCATACCGGTAAAGTGAACTTGATCAGGCTGCAGTTTTACGTCATTAATTGCATAGTGCCCAATACGCTCAACCAATTCGGCACGGCGCAAATTAGGTGTAGTTTCTTTCACGCGCAAGGTAATGCGCGCTTGCTGTTTTTCATCGGATAAATAAGGCGCAATTAGAATCTCTTGGATGTCTTTTGACAAGGCACTACGCATAACTCCTAACTCGAAATCATTAAGATTCCCACCATTAATATCTTTCGCTACTTGATAAGTCGTTGCCAAGGATTGCACCTTGCCCACTTCCGGCAGACTCTCTAAATAGTCGTGCAATTGCTTTAATTGATCCATACCATTAGTGGTGAACCAATAACTTTTTGCTGCCTTAGGTTTAGCTTCCCCGGCAGGTGCAGCCTCTGCGAAAGGATCATCAGAATCTTGCGCGGTAGCTGAGCTGCTATCTGCAGGTTCTGCAAAAGGGTCTTCTTCTGTACTGGCATCCGCTACAACTGGTGTGGTGTCGACTTTAGGTGCATCAATAATAATTTCTAAAGTCGCTGTACCGCCTAGTTGTTTATCGATAACCGATAGGCCTTTATAAATTTCACTGTGCGAATGGAAGTAATCAATAAAACGGTTTTCCACTTCCAACTTGCTTAAGCCCCAAATAGAAATGAGCGAAAGCACCACAGTAATTGCGATAACTTTGCCGCCGTGAAATTCTGCAATGCGCGAAAAAGGAAGTGTTAACTTTGCAGATTTATCGCCTTTATCTTTAGGCTCACCTTTCGGGAGCAACATCAAACCAGCCGGAACAATCACAAAAGATAAAACAAAGGCAACCGATAAACCGATGGTCATCATCCAACCAAAATCGATTACTGGGCGAATGCCGCTCATCACCAATGACATAAACGCAACAATAGTGGTGAGTGCTGAATATAAGCAGGGTTCAACCATGGCTTTTGTAGTGGCCATCACTAAATCTGACTGTTCCCAATCGGGGTGTTGCGCGTGAATTTCACGGTAGCGCACCACCACATAAATGGTAAACGCAAAGGCCATAATTAATAAGAGTGCAACAAAGTTGGATGAGATAACGGTTAACCGCCAATCAATCCAACTCAACCAGCCGAGCATGAGTGCCACTGAAGTTAAACAGGTTGCGAGTGGTAAAATAATAAAACGCCATTGGCGGAAAATAAGTGCCAGCATAAAAATAATAAAGCCGACCAGCACTGCACCAAAGACTACTAAATCGCTTTTGATATAGGTGAGCATATCCGAGGTAATCATTGTCACGCCACCTAAAAATATTTCGGCGTTGCCGCGATACTTTTCAGCGATATCACGCACAATTTCTACTCGCGCACTATCCGTTGTAGCTGCAGCTGTGCGGTACTTTAAATACTCGGCAGCAACTAATTTTAGCTCTTGTTTCTCTGCCGTACTCAAACCTTCTGCGTCGCGTTTTGCACGCAGTGCGTCGCGCTTGCGCACCAATTCAATTGCGTGATTGTTGACTTCCAAGTTCATTAATAGCGCCGTGGTTTTACCATCGGGGCTTAACAACATATTGCGATAAATAGGGCTGGTTAAAAACTCTTGCTTGGCATCCGCGCGGTTTACATCGGGTGTCATTAACGTACGCGTAGATTCTTTTTGTTCGGCCAGCGAACGCATGGGGCTGTAAATGAGCGGAACATCAATCATGGAGTTGACGCTTTGTACGCCTTCTACCTTGGCAAGATCATCGCGCAAATTTTTGAGGGTATTGATGGATTCATCCGAAAACATTTCGGCATGGGGTGAATAAGTCACCACCAAAAAATCACCGCGCTGATAACGCTGATTAATTTCACGGAAGTAGTCGATGGTAGTGTCGTGTTCGAGCGTGAGCGAATCGGCGGAGGCATCCAATTTAAAATTGGGTAAACCGAGAACAGCAAGAGTGGTTAAGGCAAATATGCTTATTAATACCGCAAAGGGGCGCTTAATAACGGTAGTTTCATAAATCGACGCAATTTTACTGTGCAGGTTATGCAACATGAGGAAAAACCTTTTTCAATTGTCTTGAAGATGTTTGCCAGAAGCCGATAGGCCAGAAACAAAGATGCCCCTTAAAGCAAGAGCAGGAAAAACCGGTCGCCATTATGCGATAGCAGGCTACTGATGAAAATCTTTATTCCCGCCTTGGGCGCAAAGGGTGACAATTATCAGACTGCAACCTGAATGGGCTATTAACAAACACTCGCTCGTCCCTGCGCTAACTTCATTTAGCCTGGACTTTTCGTGTGGCCGTCAATATGACCCAAGGGCTTGTCTGGCCAGAGCAAATCGCGTACACGTACTTTCAGCTCTTTTGCTTCAGGGAAGCCATTGTCGCGTTTACGCTCCCAAATCAATTCCCCATTCAGCCAGACTTCAAATACGCCACCAGTGCCTGGCTTTAAGGTAACTTCATGAAGATCACCGTCAAAAGTGGATAATAATTCTTGAGCGAGCCACGCTGAACGTAGCATCCAGCGACACTGATTGCAGTAATGGATAATGACTTTATTGACTGAATCCGATGAATTAGACGACATATCGTTCGAAATGGTCATAAACAAACCTAATGTGAGTTGTTACAATCGCGCTATTATAATGCTGCGCTCTCATTAAAGCCTCCCATTCATAAAAGCCTTCTATTGGATTAGCGGAAATCATCAATGCTAAAACTTCACTTCAAGGACAACCGCCAATCTGCTTGCTGGGTGACGGAGAAGTTGTATTGCATAGGCTCGGCCAGTGATAACCAGCTTGTTATTAGCGACCCCGGTATAGACCCACTTCACGCAAAAATTTTTGCAGAAGATGAAAGATATGTTCTGAAGGACAATAACAGCAGCAGTGGCTGCTTTATTAATGGCCAGCGCATTACCCAAAAAGAAATCCTTCCCGGCGATATCTTGCGGTTTGGTACCCTCGAAATGATTGTTCTGGACCCTCGCAAGCTCCATGAACAAGATGATGCGACCCAAAGCGCGCCTTGGCGCTTGGTATCCGATAGCAGTTGGCTGCCCGGCAAAACCTTTATCATTATGCCCGACCGCGCCGTGATTATTGGCCGCACCGATAAGTGCGACATCACCATTCCCGGTACACACTTATCGCGTCGCCACACCGAACTGCGCATTCAGGGTTCGCAACTTTTGGTTAAGGATCTCGGTTCATCCAACGGTACTTTTTTAAATGATAAAAGTATCACCGAAGCAACGGCTGAAAATGGCGACCGCTTACGCCTTGATGTATATACCTTTCGCTTGGTCGCGCCGGATATGGATGCCCACAAAACCCGCATTCGCGCTTCTATAGACTCAATCAGCAAGCCCGTAGAACGAAAACAAGCCAGCAACGAACCCAAACGTTGGAAAACCCGCCCTACATCTCCCGGTAATCGCAGTGAACCCACCTATGAAGAATCCTCCAGCACAAAATGGAAATGGATTCTGCTTGGTGTAGGTCTGCTGGTATTAGCGGTGATTGCCAGCAAATTCTTGTGGTAGAATCGCCGCCGAATATTTACACGACAAACTCCTATTAGGAAATTAACATGAGCTTTGAAAAAGTACCTGCCGGCAAAAGCCTGCCAGACGACTTCTATGTTGTTATCGAAATCCCTCTGAATAGTTCTATCAAATACGAAATCGACAAAGATGCTGATGCTTTGTTTGTTGATCGTTTAGTAAGCACTCCCATGCACTACCCCGCTAACTACGGCTATATCCCCAACACTCTTTGCGGTGATGGCGATGCAGCAGACGTATTAGTGCTCTTCCCAGAACCAGTACAAGCCGGTTCAGTTATTCGCTGTCGCCCAATCGCCGTGTTGAAAATGACCGACGAAGCCGGTGAAGATGCAAAAATCCTTGCCGTTCCGCACGACAAATTGACCAAGCTTTACAGCAATATTCAGTCTTTGAGCGACTTGCCAGAAATTATCCCGCAACAAATTGCCCACTTCTTTGAACACTACAAAGATTTGGAAAAAGGTAAGTGGGTAAAAGTGGAAGGCTGGGGCGATTTAGAAGCGGCACGTAAAGAAATTATGGATGCCGAAGCACGCTACAAAGCAGCAAAGTAATTTGCTATAAGTAACGGCCGCACTGCGGTCGTTATATTTTTACGTTTCGGGTGAGAGCGAAACGAAAAAATTTGAGTGAATAAAAATAGAAAGAGCGCATGGAAAAAAGCGTTCCCTATAAAAACCAGTAGGCAGTGAGTAACTCTAGTCGCCATCACAACTGATCACTAGCATCAGCACTAATAGTTACCACCACAACTAAACCAGTAGAATAATAGGTATCCTCATGGCCTCCGCTCCTCACGTTAAACACCCGTTACTTTGGGTGCCAACCGGTTATTTCACCATGGCACTCGCATACATGACGTTAACCAGCGTTAGCGCCATCATGTTCAAAAACCTAGGGCTTGATAACGGCACAGCAGCAGAGTATGCCAGCTACCTCATTCTTGCCTACACTATTAAGCCGTTGTTTGCCCCCTTCGTAGAAATGTACAAAACCAAAAAATTCTTTGTGCTGTGCGCGCAAATAGTGGTTGGTTTAGGTTTTTTTGGCGTAGCGCTCGCCATGAGCTTACCCAATTACATGATCATTCTAATGACACTATTTTTTATTCTGTCATTTGTGGGCGCAACCCAAGATATCGCTTCAGACGGCGTGTATGTCACCTCGCTAGATAGCAAAGCCCAATCACTTTACTGCGGCGTGCAAAGCTTGAGCTGGAACATTGGCCCGATTGTGGCTATGGGCGGATTGGTTTACCTCAGCGGAAAATTACACACTGAATACTTCGGCCACGATGCAGCTGTTTTTGGCCCTGACTGGATTGATTCATGGCGCATTATTTTCTTCATAGTGGCAGGTATCACTATCCTTATGGCCTTTTGGCACATGCGTTTTATGCCCGATGGCGCACGCGCAGAAAATACCCCCAAGTCAGCTAAAGATGCCTCATTAATTTTATGGGATTCATTCGTTACCCTGCTGCAAAAGAAAGATATCTGGATCATGTTGGCGTTTGCCTTCCTGTTTCGTTTAAGTATTGGATTTTTGGAAAAGATTGGCCCGTTCTTTATGGTAGACCCTATCGATAAAGGTGGTTTAGGTTTAACCAATGAAGCACTCGGTATTGTCTATGGCACTTACGGCCTTGCGGCTGTGGTTCTCGGCTCATTGCTAGGCGGTATGTTTGTCGCAAAAAGAGGTTTAAAGCCTACCCTTTTCATACTTTGCTGTGCCATTAACATCCCCAATGTGACCTTCCTTATCATGAGTATTTACCAGCCTAGCGACTTGGTGGTAATTACCGCTGGTGTAGCGATTGAGAAATTCTTTTTCGGCTTCGGCTCGGTGGGCTTTATGATTTATTTGATGCAACAATTGGCACCCGGTAAATACACGACCACTCACTATGCCTTTGGTACTGGCTTGATGGGCTTGTGCATGATGGTGACCGGCGCAGTGAGCGGCCATTTGCAGGAATACATGGGCTATATCAACTATTTCATTTTCGTTATGGCCGCGACGATTCCATCCTTTATTGTGTGCTGGCTCGCGCCCTTCAACATCAAAGAAGAAAAAAGCTAGTAAACGCACCGCTCTAAAAAAACGGCCGCACACTTGTGCGGCCGTTTTCGTTTGTGGCTTATCAAATCCGCCATCCATCCCAGAGTCATCACTTTACTCATTTAAAAAGTGATGCCTTTACCGAAAGTAACAAGCAAAACCTTTTTGAGCACCATCTTCAGCAGCTTACGCAAACTGGTGCGCAAAACTCGCTAACGAAGACAACTATGTGAATGTGAGCAGGGTTTCTTTCGTTATCCGCAGCTCCAGCAACCCAAGTCTTTTAATAACCAACCCGAGTCTTCTAATAATCAATAAAGGTACTCAAGATGTTACAAATATCACGTGTTATCCGCTGGTCAGTTTTACTTGCGGCAGCTCTATTTACCGCAAGCCTGAATGCTAAACCCTACAAAGCGGGAGAGATTTACTCCAAACAAACGTATAAATACGGGCGCTATGAAATACGCATGAAAGTTGCCAAGGGCAGCGGCGTGCTCTCCACGTTCTTCACCTACAAGAATGGTTCGGAAGTTGGCAATACCTTCTGGGAAGAGATTGATATTGAAGTCTTCGGAAAAAATAACGCCACCCAGTGGCAGAGCAATGTGATTATCGGCTCCAACCGCCCCACTACCAAAACTGAAGGTGTGCATACAGCGCCATTATCGTTGGGCGATGGCTACCACACCTATGTGCTGGAATGGACGCCCAATTACGTCGCTTGGTATCTGGATGGCAGCCAAGTACGTCGCATAACTGGCGGGCAATTTGTCACCAGCTTAACCAGCAACCAAGACATTCGCTTTAACGTGTGGGCCGCCAATATTGCCGAGTGGGTAGGCGCGTTTGATGCGAATATCTTGCCCGTATATCAGTTTGTCAATTACATCGAATACAAACCCTACAGCGCATCAACTGGCGGCTTTACCACCACCGGAAGCTGGCGCGATGACTTCAACAGTTTCGACACCAATCGTTGGAACAAGGCTAACTGGACGTTTGCTGAGAACTACGCCGATTTTGATGTAAACAATGCTTTGGTAAAAGACGGCACATTGGTGCTTGCACTCACACGCGAAGGCGCAACCGGCCACACAGGTACAGTACCGCCAGACAATGGAACAACACTGCCGGTAAGTGTTCATATTGAAGCAGAGAATTTTAACGAAGTGGGCGGTAGCGTTACTGTTTCTGGCGGCACAGTCGGTTACATAGATGCTGGAGAATGGTTCAAATACAACAACATCAATATTCCTGCGACGGGCACTTACAAAGTTGAATATCGTGTTGCGTCAGCCTTAACCACCGCCCAATTCACCTTGGATAGAAACGGTGTTGGCCTAGGTACCATAAGTGTTCCCAACACGGGTGGATGGGGTACTTACAGCACCATTTCTCACAATATTGCCTTAACAGCGGGCACTCAAAGCTTGGCTATTTACGCGAATTCCGGCGGCTTTAATATCGATTGGATTAAATTGACTAAAATATAAGCGTGCACACAGAACACTGGAAGTAGGCTTAGGCTTACTTCTTATTTTTGGCGAGGCGTTGAGTCTCGCTTATTTTATAAATGAGGCCCTACCATGTTCACACCATTGCGTTTATCAACGCTGCTGTTGGTACTTGTAACCAGCTTGACCGCCAACCTAAGTGTTGCCAAAGCTTATAAAGGCGCAGAAATATACTCCAACCAAAGCTACCAATATGGCCGCTATGAAATGCGCATGCGCGTTGCCAATATGAGCGGAACCCTCTCAACCTTTTTCACCTACAAAGATGGTTCAGAGGGCGCAGGGGTATTTTGGGAAGAGATAGATATTGAAGTCTTCGGGAAAAACAATGCCACGCAATGGCAGAGCAATATTATTTTGGGCACTCAGCGCCCTACCCTTAAAACCGAGGCGGTACACACCTCAGCAACCTCCCTGGCCGATGCATATCACACCTATACCCTAGAGTGGACGCCAGATTACGTTGCTTGGTATTTAGATGGTGTTGAAGTAAGGCGCATCATCGGCACCAGTACCGTTACCAGTTTGACCAAACCTCAATCGCTTAGATTTAATCTTTGGTCATCCACTGCCGAAGCTTGGGTTGGCCCTTTTGACGATAGCCAACTCCCCGTTTACCAATTTGTTAGCTATTTGGATTACAAAGCCTACAACACCACAACCAAAACCTTTGAAGGTGGGTGGCGCGATGAATTCAACAGTTTTGACACGGCCCGCTGGGGCAAAGCCAATTGGAGCTTTGATGAAAACCGTGTGGATTTTGCGCCAGAAAATGTGGTGATTAAAGATGGCATTTTGGTACTAGCATTAACCAAAGAAAACGCCACTGGCTTTACCGGCACAGTACCAGCAGATTCAGTATCTAGCAGCAGCGCGGCGTCATCGGCGGCGAGTTCTGCAGCCTCGGTGAGCTCATCGTCAAGCTCATCGAGTTCATTATCAAGCTCGTCAACTTCATCGTCCTCTTCAACTTCATCACTAACTGCTGTATCAAGTTCTGCGTCGAGCGTATCTAGTCAAGCAGCCGCGGCATCATCAACAGCCAGCAATTCAGGTGGAAACTCTGGTGGTTCATCCGGCGGTGGCGCTTTGGGTTGGTTAGAGCTGAGTTTAATCGCAGGCTTATTTTTGATGCGTCGTCGTACTTAAGCGTTACTCAGCGGTGGTACTATTTTTTGCAGACTGTTTTCCATAATTCGCAGGCTGCTTTCTATAGTCCGCCGCTGACATACCCACATAGCGTTTAAAAAAACGATGGAACGAAGATTTGCTGTTAAAGCCAGATTCCAACAAAATATCTAAAATCGTCGTATCTGCAAACGTAGGGTCAAGCAGCATTTGCTTGGCCTTGTTGACACGATAAGAATTCACAAACTCAAAAAAATTCGTATCAAAGTGTTTGTTAATAATCGCGGATACTTCGCGGTAATGAACGCCCACCTGCTTTGCAAACTCTTCAATATTTAACGTGGGTTTTAAATACAAATGTTGCTGTTCCATGCCTTGGCGAATACGCTCAATGACATCTGGCGAGTGATCTACCGTAACCACCACTGGCTTTTCCTGGAGTGTGTTTTTAGTTTCAATTAATTGATGCGCATACAGCAAGCTATACACAAAGAGCGCGTTCACCAATAAGAAAGTGATGTAATTGTCAAAAATACCAAAGTTATCGGCAAGATTAACCCCCGCAGACTGCCCCAGAATATGAACTAACAAAGACCAAGACCAGTTGAGCGCAAAACCAAGCGTTAGCAGTATTAACCACTGCGGGCCTTCAAGGCTCAAGCTGGAATAAAATGCTTTTAGTTGCTGCTTATAATGCCAAACCGCCCACACCGAACTCAATGCATAAACAACGGTTAATAGTTTGAGATAGTGCCAAAATATATTGGTTAGCTGAACACTAAATGCTGTTTGAGTGGCAGATATAAACCGCAGCTGATCACTATCTATTCTGCCCAGCAATAAAAAGCCTAGCACGACCAACACATTAATAAGATGTGTTAGCTCCCGCAAACCAAAGCGAAAGTTTTCACGCGTAATTGCCACAACGTAACCGTAAAGAGAAAGACTTTTGCCCACCACGGTTAAACTTAAACCGTACGCAATCGCAAATTTCGCCGCCGCAGATTCAATCTGCAAATAGTTATTCCAAAGCAACAAATTGCACAGCGCGTTAATGCCCACACAGATAAAAAATAACGTGAGTAAACGCGATGCAATAGGCTTTTGTTTGGAAAGTAGCAGCTGAAAAATCACCAAAAGTACGCACACTGCTAATGTGAGAACCAATATCAAATCGTGAATATTAAAAATCGGTGCTTGCATGAAACCACTCAAAATATGGTGCTAGTCAAAAAAGGCGCTGAATTATAGTTATAACATTCGCCAGGTTCACCGGCCGTTTAATCAGCTAAACGAATACCACTCACATCAGGAATAATGACATTCACATAAGGCCTTAATTGACCCAAATCCGCTCCGGCGGGCGCAAGGTCAACATTGGGAATATGGATAACAGGCATTGCAACTTGGGGTTTTTCAGTCGCTAAAATTAAATCCTCGCCTAAATCAGCCAAGCCCCAATCTTCCAATTCAATTTCAAGCAGCGGCAAATCCATTTTTTCATCCGCACGCACTAAATCTGCGCCTGCTTCTGCCACGTTAAAATCCGGTGCGATTACTGTAGCAACTGGTGCTGGTGGTTGCTCATTAGCATCCAAAATATTACCCGCTTCCGCAGGGCGCAAACTGATCGCACTGGTATCTATAGCCACTGGTTCTTCAGCAACCTGTTCAGAAGGCGGCAACATGTAAGAACCTACAGGCGCCAAGCTCCAACTGTCTTTGTTTGCACTGGGAACTATGCCTTGTGCTGCGTCTCGTGCTGCTTGTTCGCGTTCATCTTGCTCACGCTTGAGTGCAGCCTTTTCAGCGGCTTCTTTGTCTGCTGCAGCTTGTTGTTCTATACGCTGCGCCAAGGTGAGTGGCGCCGCAGGCGTTGGGTTTGTAGGAGCTGTGGGTACAGGTCTAGCAATAGGAGCCGCTTTGGTTTCTCCAGCTGCCACAATATCAACTTGCGCACCGGCTCGTGTTAAAGCGTCTTTATATTTTTCGGCACTGGCTTTATCCAAACCACGCTTAAGGGGTACTGGGCGGCCACTAAACAATGCATCTACTTTTGCAGCATCGGCTTTGAACAATTGTTGCAAACGCAGTTTTACATCGGCTAATTGATGGCCGAAAACTATGTCGCCACGAAAGATAATATCAAACTCTTCATTACTCATAATTTTGTTAACTCGCTCACAATTTTTTTAAAGCATAGTTATGATTAGCTGCTAGTGTCTTATGAGGCACCTAGCTTTTGCCATAGAAACCTTTTTATATGTTCCAAAAAGGTATCAGTGCAAAGTGGAAAGCCTAGAATATCAAACCATACTTCATCCACAGTCTCGACATTAAAGATGTTATTACACTAAATATAGCCGCTATTAAATTGGTTGGGCATTTTATAAAGGAGAAGTTGCGCTATGAATGCTTTATATCAACGTAAAATTGTTGTGAACGGTGAGCTCAAAGAAGCATCCGGCGTGCAAACCAAAGTGGAGCAAGATATCGCCTTTTTGCAACACCGTATTGGCCTAATGAAACAACAAAAAATCCCCAATACAGTAGTAATTGAGACTTATGAAAATATGCTCAAAAGCCGTCAATCAGTTTTAGCCTGGTTGCGCGATGGCAATAGTGAACAAGACATAGACGTAGCGCGATAACCAGACATTTTATTTTCATTTGTTATCGCGAACTTAAAATCAGACTAATCCTCCGTTAAACCATGATCCATACTCAGTGCAGGTTCTGCAACTATTGGCCTGCCGATAACTTTAGCTGGAACACCCGCTACGGTGGTATGAGGCGCAACGGGTTCCAGCACCAAACTACCCGCACCAATTTTTGCCCCCTCACCAATTTCAATATGGCCTAAAATTTTTGCACCCACGCCAATTAAAACGCCCCGCCGAATAATGGGATGACGCAAACCTTTGGTGCAACCGCTACCGCCTAAGGTAACGCCATGCAGTAGAGAGACATTATCTTCCATCACCACCGTTTCACCCATGACCACGCCGGTCGCATGATCCACCATGATGCCTTTGCCAATTTTTGCACCGGGATGAATATCCACATCAAACTGTTGCGATATTTGATTCTGAAAAAACAACGCCAAGCATTGACGACCTTGTAACCATAACCAATGCGAAATGCGCTGTGCTTGTAAGGCTTGATAGCCTTTAAAAAACAACAAAGGAATGCTGTAAGCATCACACGCGGGATCGCGCTCGCGGTGCGCACAAATATCCGCACGCATCGCAATCTCAATACTGGGGTCTGCATTCATCGCCTCAACAAAAATTTCGCGAATCATTAACGCAGGCATGGTTTGCGAATCCAGTTTATTCGCCAAGTGAAAACTAATCGCTGCCTGAAAACTGGTGTGGTTCAAAATCGCCGCGTGATAAAAACTCGCCAGTACAGGTTCTTGCGCACTGGCCGCTACTGCTTCGGTGCGAATGATTTGCCATACGTCAATGTCGGTAGCGCTCACTACTTTTGATTTAATCATAGTCATTGAAGCATCCAAGATACTATGCCTTGCCGTTCACGATAAGTAATGTTAGTTGATTCATATGCGTAAAAACCTCCGCGCCTAAATCACGCATTTTTTCTGTCAAAGTATTTACGTGACCATTTGCTTCTGGCGGGCAGTAAGCCAGTGCTCGCATGCCGGCGGCTTTGGCAGCAATAACGCCCGTGAGTGAATCCTCAACTACAATCGCATGCGCAGCCGGTACACCCATGGTTTTTGCTGCGTATAAAAACAAATCGGGCGCAGGCTTGCCGCGTGTTACATCTTCAAAGCTGAATACATGGCCTTCCACATAATGCAGTAAGTTCGTTTTCACGAGTGTCACTGCCATTTTTTCGTGTTTGCCATTGGAGGCAACGCAAAAAGGAATTTTATTAACCTGTAAGTTTTGTAGAACAGCCTCAACGCCATCCACAGGGAAAAGGCGATTTTCACACGCGACCAAGGTTTGTAACTGTACATGCCGCCAAAAATCGCTGCCACGCTTATCGCGCTCAGCTTGGCTTACATCATGCCAATTTAATTTTTCGGTAAGCTCATCGGTAATCATGCTAATGCAATCGGCAACCGATTTTCCGCGATAGGATTCCAAGGAGTATTCCGGGCTAACATGAATATCGTATTGCTCTGCCAGGCTTTCAGAAAAAACCTGTGCTGATAAAATTTCGCTGTCTACCAACACACCATCACAATCAAAAATAACTAACATAAAATCACTCTATTACACTGAATATTGTTCAGAATTTTTATCAACAGCGGGATACGGCACCGTCAATAAAACCAGAAAACCAATGACTAAAAACACGATAAGAGCACACATACCTATGCGCGCCGAATCGGTTAATAGTGTGAGGCTCGCAACTGCCATGGGCGCTAAAAATGATGTAGCGCGGCCAGATAGCGCGTACAAACCAAAAAAGCGCCCCGCTTCTTCCACACTCACACTGCGCGCCAAATAGGAGCGGGAGGATGCTTGCGCTGGGCCAAACACCAAGCCGATTAATAAACCAAAAACAATGTATGCTTTTTCAGCCGCAGTGCCGAATAAACCGCCACTATCTGCGCTGGACAATTGCAGCAGTCCAAATAAAGTATAACCAGGGCCAGTAGAGACAATACCGAGGGTAGCGATAATTAAGCACACCAAACTCATGCTGACGACTTTTTTGGAGCCTATACGCGTATCTATTTTTCCTGCGAAATAACATCCTAAAATAGCAACAACCAATAACAAAATTCCATAAACGCCCATCTCAACAGTTTTCCACCCGAACATCCCGGCAGCAAATACACCACCTAACGCAAGCAAACCATTCACGCCATCTTGATAAAGCATGCGCGCCACTAAAAACTTTAAAATTGCACTGCGCTGTTTTAATTCTTTTAATGTGCCTGCAAGTTCATGCAAACCGGTTTTTACTGCCGCGCTTAACGACAACCCACTTTTTGTATCCGGCGTGAATAACAGCATGGGAATAATAAAAATCAAATACCACACAGCAGCGAGTGGGCCGGTAATGCGAGCATCTTCGCCTAGCGCTGGGTCTAAGCCAAACAAAGGCATTACACCGATTAAAGTTTTACCCGTTGCCGGGTTGCCCGCCAATAATAAAAGCACGATAAATAATGCGACTAAACCGCCCGCGTAACCTAAACCCCATGCGGTATTGGATACGCGCCCTATATCAGCTTTGCTGACCAAACGCGGCATCATGGAGTCATTAAAAACAATTGAAAATTCAGCGGCAATACTCGCCAAAATGACGCCGAGCATCGGCAACCATAACGCAGAGCCTGGTGCAGCAAACCATAACAAACTGAGTGCAGAAATTTTAATGATGGCAAAAAAGCCAATCCATTTTTTGCGCGAGCCAGAGGCATCGGCAATAGAACCCAACACAGGTGATAAAAGCGCAATCGCAAAACCAGAGATAGTAACGGTGTAACCCCATGCTGCTTGTCCAAGCACAGGGTCATCCACCAAGCGCGATACAAAATAAGGCCCAAAAATAAATGTCAGCACCACCGTAAAAAAAGGCTGTGCTGCCCAGTCATAAAACATCCAACTGACAATACCGCGCTTTGGAATTGGTTTGGTTACGGAAACGTCGCTCAACGTAAGCTCCTAATTATTATTGATAAGGCTTTATATATTTATTAAAAATCTTACGGAGGTTTTTCAAGATACTGCATTTAAATGCAATATCCGTTTCTTTAATAATTTTGCGCAGGCTAGCTTCCGTCAGTTGTGTTGCAAATGAACGTGCGAGCGGTGCATAACTTAAATGCCAAGGCTCTGGGGCGATGCCGCCCACGCCTGCAACATACGGGCGAAAAAAATCGTGAGGGGAGCGTTGCAGCTCATGCGTGAGCCAGCGATGAAATGCGGCGCAATAACCATTGCCTTGGGTTTCTTCCAGCGTTAACTGCAATTGATAATCCGCTGGCATACGCGAGGCATCGTAAACATCTATATCAGTGCCCCAATGATGACGCGATGCACCAGGCAACGCCGACCAACGCAAAATCGCAAATACTTGTTGATACTCTTTTAACACGCTTAATTCTATTGGCTGCCCATACTCATCTAATACAGGGCGTATGCCCGCGGCTTTATTGTTCCAAATGAGCAACTGGCGTTCAAAGCTGCGAAACCCGCTGGCGATGCGCATATCAAACCCGGCATCTGCAGCCTTTCGCTGTAACGATGATAAAGCGGGAATAAGTTGCGGATGCACGCTAATAGTGCTTTCAGGGAAGGTCGCCAAATGCTGATCACTGACGCCAAACACGTCATACTCGTGCAATAAATGTAAATTACTTTCATTTATGGCCATATTTTGAGCGCCACGCTGCATAACTGCACCATTTTTTAGCTATAAATTGGAACATAACGCCACAAACTAATTGCGCTAGCTTATTAACAGGTTACTATAAAGGCAGGCTATAAATGGAAGTTTATAGACAGCGGGAACAATAATCATAACCTAAGTGTAAGGAGCAGGATCTTCATGACAACTAGTAACAGTGAATTACTCCAACTGAAAAACCTCGGAATGGCCTCGGTAAATATATTGCATGCAGTTGGTATCAATACCTATGCTGATCTCCGCCGGGTTGGCGCTGTAGAAGCTTATGTACGTATTAAAGCACGCGATATCAATGTATCCAAAGTAATGCTCTATGCCCTACAAGGCGCACTACTGGATGTACATTGGAATGATTTAGACCCAAAAATGAAACTGCAATTAGTTGCCGAAGCAGAACAAGGCTCTAACAACGGTCAACAAGCTTTCGCGTAAAGTTGCAAGTCTGCGCCATTGTGCGCAGATTTTCCTGGGTAAACAGCTACACTTAGATGAAAATCTGTGTAGTGTTTACCGAGGATGCCATGCATTTACCCACCAAACAATCTGACTCTATTACCGATATCGCCGTTAAATCGCGCAGCTTAACCGAGCTGTTTCTGCAAAACCTGCTGCCCTCGGGCAAGCCTCTAGAGATAAACGTTAGCAACGATTTATTTGAAGGCCAGCCAAACACCCGGCTGCTTGTAATTACCGAAGGTCAAGTCTATTACCGTGTGCGCGGCAAGCTTGTTGCAATTTTAGAAGAAGGCGATTTAATTGGGCTGACTCGCTCCCTCAATTTGAATGAAGGGTTATTTAGCTGCATTGAAACCGTCACATTGGTGCCCTACGAGCGCGATGAGCTCATTGCCCATGTTAACTCAGACTTCAAATTGCAAAAAAATTGGACGCATTACCTCGTGTGCAATATGGCGTTTTATCAACAAGCGCTAGCACAAGAAATTCGCGCCGAGTTTCAGCCCCAAGCCGGATTTGTGCATTTCCATGAAGGCGAAGTCATTATTACCCAGGGCGATGAGGCCGATAAAGTCTATACCTTGCTGGATGGCAGCGCCGATGCAGTGTGCGATGGCGTTAAAGTCGGTGAAATTAACCCCAATGAAATTTTTGGTGCGCTTGCTGTTTTTACGCGACAACCGCGAATTGCCTCGGTAATTGCTACCAGCGATTGCACCGTGTTGTCGGTTCGCAAAGAAGAGTTTGTTGATCTTATCGATCACCAGCCACAAATTTGCCTGGGCTTAATTGAAGAGATGGCATCTAAAATCAATCAGCTAAACACTCAGTTACTCGCAAATGCTAAACCTGCCTAGCCATAAAACAGGCTTTCAAGAAGATCGCTGGGTACGCGGTCTTTTGCTCGCTCGCCCTCCTCGCCCATATTGAATTTCGCCAAAATGAACATATATAGAGAGAAGATTGTCGTAAGCAATCAACCTATTGTTCTTTGAGGAGTTTACAAAATGCTGCGTATTGGCCTTTTCTTGCTAACCAACTTAGCTGTCATGCTAGTAGCCTATGTGATTATTGGCCTCTTAGGGGTGGGTAGCTTTGTCAGTGGTGGACAGCTAAACCTCACTAGCTTGCTGATTTTTTGCGGTATATTCGGCTTTACCGGGTCGATCATCTCCTTGCTAATTTCCAAATGGATGGCAAAGAGAGCCATGGGCGTTCAGCTCATTGAAAACCCACGCAATAACGATGAACGCTGGCTCTTAGAAACCGTTGCCGAGTTATCGCAACGTGCCGGTATTAAAATGCCCGAAGTGGGTATTTTCCCTGCGCAGGAATCCAACGCCTTTGCCACCGGCTGGAATCGCCACGATGCGTTAGTCGCGGTTAGCCTTGGCCTCTTACAACGCTTTGAACGCGATGAAGCACGCGCGGTACTCGCCCATGAAATTGGCCACGTCGCCAACGGCGATATGATTACGCTCAGTTTGATTCAAGGCGTGGTAAATACCTTTGTTATGTTCTTCGCCCGCATTGTTGGTTTCGCCATTGATAAAGCGCTATCGGGCAATCGCGATAACAATGGTGGCGTAGGCATAGGCTATTACATTGGTACCTTTGTCGCAGAAATTCTGTTCAGTATTTTGGCAGCCATGATCGTTGCTGCCTTTTCGCGCTACCGTGAATTCCGCGCCGATGAAGCAGGCGCCAACCTCGCCGATCGCAACGCCATGATTCGCGCACTGCAACGCTTACAAGTAGAAAGCGGCCAAACTTCCCTCCCCTCAAGCATGCAAGCCTTCGGTATCACCGGCGGCATGGGTCGCTTATTGGCTAGCCACCCACCTTTAGAGGTTCGCATCCAAGCGTTGCGCGCTGGCCACAACAGCCCAGATTCATTGCGCCAAAGCTTGTCTTAATCACAAAAAATATCTCTTAGTAAAATACTTTTTAATAGGAGTTTTGGAATGTCGAGCAGCGCTAAATTGTTGGGCAGTTATAAAGAATTGAGTAGTAAGTGGTTACGCGGTTTAGCACTCGCATTAGCCGCAGTCACAACACATGTGAATGCCGCGATAGATTTTGCAACCGATGACGAACGCAATAGCATTCAAGTGTTTGAAACGGCGCGCCCCAGTGTAGTATTTGTAACAAACGAGCAACTCGCCCGCGACCCGCGCTCATGGGACATTATGAGCGTACCCGCAGGTTCCGGTACCGGTTTCGTGTGGAGTAACGATGGCTATATAGTCACCAATTACCATGTAGTTCAAGGCGCGAATAAGGTGATGATCACTTTACAAGATCAAAGCTCTTGGCCGGCGAAAGTGGTTGGCCTTGCCCCCGAACGCGATCTTGCTGTGCTAAAAATTACCGCACCCAATGGAAAATTGAGGGCGCTAAACCTGGGCGATTCCAGCCAACTTACAGTAGGCCGCAAAGTGCTCGCCATTGGCAATCCGTTTGGGTTAGATGCAACACTGACCACCGGTGTAGTGAGCGCACTTGGGCGCGAAATTGTATCGCCCAACCAACGCAAAATTGGCAATGTGATTCAAACCGATGCCGCGATAAACCCAGGCAACTCAGGTGGGCCACTGCTTAACTCTCAAGGCCAACTCATCGGTGTAAACACCATGATTTACAGCCCCAGCGGTGCCAGCGCGGGGATTGGCTTTGCGATTCCAGTAAATACGGTAAAAGATGTTGTGCCACAGTTAATTAAGAATGGCCGCATTATTCGCCCCGTACTGGGTTTTGAAGCAGCACCGGAACAATGGGCATTGCAAAGCGGCATTGAAGGCCTGCCCATTTTGCGTGTGTTTAATAATTCACCGGCACAAGAAGCTGGCTTGCAAGGCGTATCGCGTAACACCTGGGGGCAATTAGTATTGGGCGATGTGATTGTGGCGATTAATGGCAAACTCACCCCCACTAATGATGCTTACATGAGCACCATGGAAAACCATAAACCGGGCGATCAAGTAGAAATACAATTCGTACGCAATGGCAAAGTACAAAAACGCTCGCTAACACTTGCTGCACCGCCAGTGAATCAGCCTTAATTTTTCAAGGATTCGTATGCTGACCACTGATTTATGTGCAACCGATATTCCAGAAGATGGAAGTAAAGGTTTTGAGTGCAATGGCGAAAAATATTTTGTGGTTAAAAAGCAAAGCAAGCTCTATATCTACAAAAATGCCTGCCCACATTTAGGCATAGCACTCGAATGGGTTGAAGATCAATTTCTAGAGAGCAGCCACACCATGATTCAGTGCGCTAACCACGGCGCACTGTTTGTGATTGAAAATGGCAAGTGTGTTACAGGGCCATGCAGTGGGCAGAAATTGACCGCAGTGAAATTCATATTAAGCGACAATATGATTTTTCTAATGAATTGAATTTCACTATTGCAAATGCAAAGAAAGCCTACCCAAAAATCGCAAGCTAACCTTTACTTCGTTTAAATATTTCTCAGGCTGATACCTGAGTAAACATCCGTAAATAAGCTCACTCAACACATGCAGTTCATTTAGATTCTGCACTTTATTCGCTAACAGGATTCCACCATGAACAACTTCAGTTTTCACAACCCCACCAAAATCGTTTTTGGCGAAGGCCAAATCAGTGCTATCGCAGATTTAATCCCCGCGAATGCGCGCATTCTTATCACCTACGGCGGTGGGTCGATTAAAAAGAACGGCGTTTATGATCAAGTGATTAAAGCCTTAGAAGGTAAAACCTTTTTTGAGTTTTCAGGCATCGAGCCTAACCCGCATTATGAAACCTGCGAAAAAGCAATTGCGCTAATTAAAGAAAAAAATATCGATTTCTTGCTCGCCGTTGGCGGCGGTAGCGTGGTTGATGCCACTAAATTAATTGCTGCTGGCGTTAACTTTAAAGGCGAGACTCCTGACGCAGAGCCGTGGGACATTCTAGCGAAGGGCGCACCTGTAACTAGCGCATTACCCATTGGTTGCATTCTCACCCTGCCCGCTACCGGCACAGAAAGTAATGGAAACTCTGTAATCACTAAAGCAGCTACTCACGAAAAGCTCGCGTTTGGTAGCCCCTTGGTTTATCCCGTGTTTTCAATTCTTGATCCGACCACCACCTATTCCTTGCCAACACGCCAAATTTCAAACGGCGTAGTGGATGCTTTTGTACACATCATGGAACAGTATTTAACCTATCCCGTAGATGCAAAAGTGCAAGATCGTTTTGCAGAAGGTTTGTTGTTAACCTTAATTGAAGAAGGCCCAAAAGTTTTAGCGCAGCCGAACGATTACGCGATTCGCGCCAATGTGATGTGGGCAGCCACCATGGCGTTGAACGGTTTAATTGGCGTGGGCGTTCCGCAAGATTGGGCCACGCATATGATTGGCCATGAACTCACTGCAATGCACGGTTTAGATCACGCACAAACCTTGGCGATTGTGTTGCCATCCTTAATGAATCAACAACGCGAGCAAAAACGCGGCAAGTTAATTCAATACGGCAAACGCGTTTGGAATTTAACAAACAGCAATGAAGATGAATTGATTGATGCTGCTATTGCAGCCACAAAAAACTTCTTTGAACAAATGGGTGTACCAACAACCTTTAAAGGTTACGGTTTAGATAGCAGCTCCATTCCGGCCTTGGTTGATAATTTGGTTCGTCATAATCCAAATCCATTGGGTGAAAAAGCAGATATTACGGCGGAAGTGACTAAGAAAATTTTGTTAGCGGCGGCCTAACAATAGAGCAAAGCCGGCAGCCATGTAACTGCCGGCTTTGTTAAAACATTAAAAATATCTAATCATAAATTATCAATCCTTAAAGCTTTTAAATCCGTTAATTTGGGTAGCTATAATATCACCCTGCTGATTAATCGTATAAGTAATAATCTCATCAACAACTTGACTTGATAAATCGATTATTTGAGTCCGCACAATAAAATTCAAATTTCCATTTCCTGCATCTACAGTGTTCCACGCTCCCGGACCTAAATTAATATTGTTATCGCAAGCATAGCTTGGCAATCTATCGCTATCACCCAGTTTGACTTGGGCAGGAAAATGATAAGGAGAAGACGATACGCAATTAATTCTGGGGCCAAGGTCAGACATATTTACGAAAAGCTGAAAGGAAATAAGATTTTTAGTGGCAGTCTCTATGTTAAATATTGATTCCCACTGTGGAGCCCCCATACGACTGCTACCGACACGCGTTGCACTCTTATCATAGAAACGACGCTGCTGAGTAACCAACACACCGCTTTCAACTTTCTCGGATAAGTTTTCTATTTCAAAAAGACTATAATAACCACTTTCTGCATCTTTCATTTCGGAGGTATACACAATATCTGGAGCCAAACTTGTTAATTTTTCCAAGCTATATGATTTGGGTTCGGAGATACTGCTACTGCTACTGCTACTGCTACTGCTACTGCTACTGCTACTGCTACTGCTACTGCTACTGCTACTGCTACTGCTACTGCTACTGCTACTGCTACTGCTACTGCTATTATCCCCACCACATCCGGCAAGAAAAACCAACGTCATCAAGAATGTTTTTTTCATTAAATTGCCTCCATATAAGTCCGTCTCAAATTACTGCGTTATTAATCATTGAATACCGAAGCATAAATCCTATCAGACTTTACTGCATTAATCATAATCGAACACCTAAAGAGTTGCGCAATGAAATAAAATTCCGTTCAGGCTTTATCTCCGCGCCATACGCAATAACCTCAACGCCATTAAGCATCGCCTCGCGTAGGGTTTTGCCATAAAGCGGATCAATCGAATCTGCAGGTTCAACCCATTCAATACCGGTATGCTGTACACAATATAATAAAACGGCTCTGTGGCCTTCGCGCACCATTTGCATTAATTCGCGCAGGTGTTTGGTGCCGCGCACGCTCACGGCATCAGGAAATAAGCCTTGGCCTTTGGCTTCCATCAGCGTTACATTTTTAACTTCTACAAAACATTTTTCATTCTCGCGCTCTAACAAAAAATCAATGCGCGATTTTTCGCTGCCGTAAACTACTTCACGGCGAATCGTGTCATAACCTTGCAATTCATTGATAACACCCGCGCCAATTGCCGCCGCGACTAAAGCATTTGAACGCGCAGTATTAATACCGGCTAAATCGCCACTTGGCGTTGTGACTATTTCCAAGGTATTCGCATACTTACGCGTTACGCTTGTAGACGTGGAATACCAGCAAGGGCCCATCGGCTGAATACAATTTTTCATAGAGCCAGTATTGGGGCAATGCAGGGTGATAGTTTCACCATTAGGTAAGATCACATCCGCTAAAAAGCGCTTGTAACGTTGAATTAACTGTGCGGTGAATAACGGAACTGGAGCAGGTGAAACAGGCATAGTCGTCCAAATTGTAAGGAGTGAATGTGAGCCACCAGAAAGTGGGCTTAAGGGTAACAATTGCGCAGGATTGAACCACATTTTGGGCGTTTTTGGGTTATCTTTAACCGTTGTAAATAGGAAGGCGAGAAATCGCTGGCACCCTGTTTTATTATCTGGTAGCTTGCCTCCCCTTCAAATTCTCTGTGTTTGCACGATGCAACCACACACCGCGACTAGCCCCGCTAGCCGGTTTTTCCAGAACGAGATAACTAGCTCTACGAGGCGCTACAGATATGGCGAAAAAAACTCCTTCAACTGAAACCTTGGCTCTGCGCCCTTTTGTTCCCTATGTGGAGAAAAAAGGCGAAGAATACATGAACGACGACCAGAAACTGCACTTTCGCGGCTTACTGTTGAACTGGCGCTCTGAGTTGATGGAAGAGGTAGATCGCACCGTGACTCACATGAAAGATGAGGCAGCGAACTTTCCCGATCCAGCCGACCGCGCCAGCCAGGAAGAAGAATTCAGCTTGGAACTGCGTACCCGCGACCGCGAGCGTAAACTCATCAAGAAAATCGACAGCACCCTTGAGTTGATTGAGAACGATGACTATGGCTACTGCAATGCCTGCGGTGTTGAGATTGGTATTCGTCGCCTTGAAGCGCGCCCAACCGCAACCCTCTGCGTTGACTGCAAAACCCTTGCAGAAATCAAAGAAAAGCAAATCGGCGGCTAAGCCCGCAGGTTTCAGTAACACATTAGGCGGCGAGGGGAACCTCGCCGTTTTTGTATGTCTTTAGTAATTCTCCCAACCGGCTATATTGGCCGCTTCGCACCCTCGCCCACCGGCCCCTTACACTTCGGCTCGCTCGTCAGCGCCCTCGCCAGCTATTTAGATGCTCACCATAACGGTGGCAAATGGTTGGTACGCATGGAAGACTTGGACCCACCGCGTGAACAAGCCGGCGCTGCCGATGCCATATTGCGCTGCTTGGAAGATTACGGTCTGGAGTGGGACGATTCAGTGCTCTACCAAAGCCAGCGTTGGGATATTTACGAAGATTACCTAAGCCGCCTGCGCCAACAAAATTTGCTTTACGCCTGCGACTGCACCCGTCAGGATTTGCAAACCATGGGCGGAATCTACAATGGCCGCTGCCGCACAAGGGATGTAAACACGAACTTACCCCACGCCCAACGCCTGAAACTTTACGACCTACCTGCTGGATTTTTTTTCCAAGACGAAATGCGCTTTACCGATGTAATCCAAGGCGAACAAATCCAAAACTTGCACACCCAAGCTGGGGACCAAATCCTCAAACGCAAAGACGGCCTCTACGCCTATCAACTCGCAGTAGTGGTGGACGATATTGAGCAAGGCATCACCCACATCATTCGCGGCAGCGATTTATTGGAAGTTACCGCCCGCCAGATTTTCTTATTTAAACTGTTGAACGCACCCGTTCCCGCCTTCGGCCACGTAACCCTCGCCAGCCAATCTAATGGCCAAAAACTCAGCAAACAAAACCTCGCACCCGCTCTGCAGTTTAAAGATGCCTCATTCAACCTTTGGCAAGCGCTGGTGTTTTTAAAGCAAAATCCCCCGCAAGAACTTTGCGGTGCAACCCCCAAGGAATTATTGAATTGGGGGAAAACAAATTGGGATAGAAATGCGATTCGTGGGTTGAGCGCGGTTTACTCACAGCCACTGTAGCAGTATTCCCTTAGTAACTATTCGCAGATATGATCCAAACACACTGAAAAAGCGGCTTACGTTGTACCGACTTAAAAGCACTTGAAACGATTAAATTAAGCGTGGGTTGGAAAATGATTAAATTACAAAAAGCGACTTCGGGTACTTATCGTCAGCGCATTAGCGTTGATGCACATGAATTATTTGCCGATGTAGATGCTAGCATCGGTGGTGAAGATTCAGCACCAGATCCCCACAGTTTATTAGATTCATCGCTTGCAGCTTGCACAGCAATTACCTTGAGCATGTATGCCAAACGCCGTGGCATGCCATTGGAAGGAATTAATATTGATATAGCCCGCGATAACAGCAAAGAAAAATCCGGTGAATATAACCTCGCACTGAATATTCACTTTGTAGGTGATTTAAGTGATGAGCAAAAACAACAATTGTTGGGCATTATTGAGAAATGCCCAATCCATAAATTGTTGTCTCATGCCACTATCAACATCACTACCCAGCACCAGCCGTAATTAGCGTTTCATTTGACAGCGTCGCTGGCGCATCTTGAAAAATCTGGGATTTTTAAATTCGTGTTGTAATATTTTTATAGCAACATTTCTACAGCAACACTTTCACAGCAACAGTTAAAAGAATCAGAGGATGACACAGTGACGTTATTAATCCCTCCGCGCGTGCAAGACATAGGCTTTACGGTAAAACGTTTGTTGCCATCGCGTTTACAACAGCGTGTCGGCCCTTTTATTTTTGTCGATCATATGGGCCCTGCGCATTTTGAAGCAGGCACAACAGCGGGCGATGTGCGCCAGCATCCACATATTGGTTTAGCGACGGTTACCTATTTATTTTCTGGCGCTATGATGCATAAAGACAGCTTGGGTTTTCATCAACGCATTGAACCGGGCGCGATAAATTTAATGACGGCAGGTAACGGAATTGTGCATTCTGAACGTTTACCTGAAGATGTGCGCGAACAAAATAAAACCGTTGAGGGCATCCAGATTTGGTTAGCCCTGCCAACCGATGTTGAAGATTGCGAACCGTCATTTGCGCATTATTCTGCAGATATTATTCCGTCAATAAAACTACCCACTATGAGCGCGCAGATTCTTATTGGAAAAGCATTTGGTGCTGAATCGCCCGTAAAAACCGCAAGCGTGACCACTTACCTTGATCTAACACTCGCGGCTGGCGCCCAATACTTGCCTGATTTCCCCGGGCAAGAATTAGCTATTTATATTGCCCAGGGAAGCGTTACCGTCAATGGTGAACCTGTGCCCGAATTTAATATGGCGGTGCTGGATGCAAATGCGGTTATTGCAACGGAAAGTGGTGCTCGCGTGTTTTTGTTAGGTGGAGAGCCTTTAACAGGGGAGCGATTTATTTTGTGGAACTTTGTAGCGTCATCACGCGAAAAACTACGCGCTGCCGCAGAGCGCTGGACTAACGGCGGCTTTACCATGGTATCGGGGGAGAGCGATTTTATTCCCCTGCCAAAAGCGTGAAAATAGCCTGACGCATCATTCCGATAACTGTAGGCCGCTCGCAACGAAATCCAATATCGGATTTTAAAGGCGGCCAACATCCAAAAGCGCTATAGTGAGCGACAAGAAAACTAACTAACGAATTTGCTATGAATCATCAGCGCCTTGTCATTCTGCTTTTACTGATCGCGTACTTGTTTTCGCCATCGCTATTTACGTGGATTATCAGCCCTACCGGGGTTTGGTATCGCCCTTATTTGTTTTGGATGGCCTTAATTCTGGTGACTTTTCTGTTCCAATGGCGCCGCAAAAAACCGCAAAACTTTGATTAACAGCGTTTGATTAGCCACGCTTGATTAACCACGAATAACAAGAACAACACTTATGACGTTTGATTTAAGCCAAGTTGCCTTCATCGGTATTAGCTACCTGCTGCTGCTGTTCGGCATTGCCTACATTACCGAACGCGGTTGGATTCCCGAGCGCGTTACCTCCCACCCGGTTACCTATATTTTCTCGTTGGGGATTTTTGCCAGCGCATGGGCATTTTATGGCGTGGTGGATTTAGCCTTTCAGTTTGGCTATGGTGCGCTGGCTTATTACCTGGGAACCGGTGCACTATTTTTGTTTGCACCCGTCGCCTTGGCTCCACTCGCGGAATTAGCGCGCCGTCATCAGGTGCATTCGCTAGCAGACTTGTTGGTATTTCGCTATCACAGCAATGCAGTAGGTGCGCTCACCACTCTGTGTATGCTTCTCGGCATCATGCCTTTAATGGCGTTACAGATTCAGGCAATTGCCGACACCATGCACATTCTTGTGGTGAGCGGCAGCGGCAATCCATCGCTTACCTTGGCTGACACTGGCCTCGCTTTCAAAGATGTTATGGCGCTTTGCTATTGCGCAATTCTGGCGTTATTCACCATTTTGTTTGGCTCCAATCGCGATCAGCATCGCGGCTTGATTACCGCCATGGCGTTTGAAAGTTTGATAAAAGTCTGCGCTCTCTTCGCGGTGGGTATGGCGGCACTCTATGGCGTGTTCGACGGTTTGGATGGCTTAAACGAATGGCTAGCGGACCACCCCGAAAACCTCGCACTCTTACATACCCCTATTCAGGATGGTTCATCGCACACCTTGCTGTTGGTGTTTGTCGCCACCGCCGTGACCATGCCACACATTTTCCATTTGGGCTTAGCCGAGAACCCGCTGATGCGTAATTCGCGCACCGTGACCTGGGCATTCCCACTGTTTCTGCTGTTTATGGCGCTGCCAATATTCCCCATCCTATGGGCTGGCTCAGAACTGGCGGTGCCTTTAGAGCCGCAATATTACTCGCTGGGTGTACCGATTCTGCTTAACTCGCCATCCTTAACGGTATTTGCGTTTATTGGAGGATTATCGGCAGCAACGGGGGCGATGATTATTATCACGCTCGCGCTGGCAACGATGGTGATGAACCATTGGCTGTTGCCCAGCTTGCGCCTTGCCGAGCGAAAAGACCTTTATCGCCAACTTTTGTGGATGCGCCGAATTGTTATCGCGACCATATTCTTTGGTGGTTACCTGTTTTACTGGGTGCTCAATAATCGCTATAGTCTTACAGATTTAGCCTTCACTGCATTTATCGAAACCCTGCAATTCCTACCCGGTATTTTTGCCATTGTTTTTTGGAGCCCCGGTAACCGGCGCGGCATGCTGGCGGGTTTATCAGTAGGTACCACTATTTGGTTTTTCGGGTTATTACTGCCGGTAATCACGGGCAACAACGTATTGCACATTCCCTTTTCCGATTATTACATTCCAGTCGGCAATGCCTATTGGAACAGTATTACGCTCTTCTCGTTGGGGCTAAATACCGCGATTTTTATTGGGGTATCACTCGTTACCCAGCAGTCGGAAGAAGAACACTACAGCGCCGATCTTTGCGCTGCCGATGAACTCAGCCACCCCGTGCGCCAGGCCTTGGATGTTCACTCTGCAGCCGAATTTAAAGAACGCCTAGCCAAACCGCTCGGCAAAGTGACTGCCAGCCGCGAAGTTGACCACGCCTTAAAGCAATTGGATTTGAGTATTAACGAGCGCCGCCCCTATGCGTTGCGCCGCCTGCGCGATCAGCTGGAAGGTAACCTATCGGCCTTGATGGGGATTCACGTCGCCAGCGAAATTATGGATAACCACTTGCCGTTTAAAGTGGCGGATGTGCGCGAAACCCTCGATATCAATCTTATAGAAAACCGCTTGGCGCAGTATCAAAACCATCTTACGGGGATGGCGGCAGAGCTGAACAACTTGCGCCTTTATCATCGCAAAACCTTACAAGAACTGCCTATGGCAGTGTGTTCACTGGGGCCAGATACCGAAATTTTGATGTGGAATCGTGCCATGGGCGTGCTGACCCATACACCTAGCGATGAAGTGACCGGCTCCTATTTGGAAGACATCGCCGAACCTTGGCGCACCCTACTTACCGACTTTAGTAACAGCCGCGAAATACATTATTATCGCCGCGAAATTTCACTGGAAGGCCGCCCACACTGGATTAGCTTGCACAAAGCCACCATTGAAGGCCCCATTACCGAGGGTGTTTACGACCAAGTAATGATGCTAGAAGACGTGACTGAAACCCAATTACTAGAACAGGAATTGATGCATAGCGAGCGATTAGCGTCCGTTGGCCGCTTGGCTGCTGGCGTTGCCCATGAGATTGGCAACCCTATTACGGGTATAGCCTGCTTGGCGCAAAACCTTCGCTACGATTCGGACAACCCTGAAGTATTGGAAACCGCCGATCAGATCCTCAGCCAGACAGATCGTGTAACGCGCATCGTGCAATCGCTGGTAGGTTTCTCGCACACCGGCCACACCGCCAAAAGTGAATTTCAAGCCGTGGTTTTACGCGACTGTGCCCATGAAGCGATTAGCCTGCTATCGCTACAAAAAGATAAACAACAAGTCATTTTTATTAACGATATTGCGCAAAATTCCATTGTCGCTGGCGATACTCAGCGTATGATTCAGGTATTCATTAACTTGCTTTCCAACGCCCGCGATGCCAGCCCGGAAAACGGCCATGTGTTGCTGGCCAGCCACGAAGATGAGTACTCCATCGACATCACCGTGACTGACGAAGGCAGCGGGATTCCGCCCGATATTCAAGACCGAATTTTGGAACCCTTTTTTACCACCAAGGAACCCGGCGAAGGCACTGGCCTCGGTTTGGCCATGGTTTACAGCATTGTGGAAGATCACGGCGGCATGTTGGATATCGTCAGCCCCGTGGATACACTACGCAATCGCGGGGCACAATTCATTGTGAAATTACCGCGCCATGTTGATTCTTTAGTGGATATTTAAGGTAGGATGGCCGTCCAAGTTTTTGGGTTAACCAGCGTTTAATTCGCATAGGTTAACCTGAGTTTACTGATAACTGTTTAGACAAGTCGAACGCTATGAGCAAGATTCTGATTGTTGAAGATGAAACTATTATTCGCACTGCCCTGCGCAAATTATTAGAACGCAACCAGTACGAAGTCAGCGAGGCACCCTCCGTTAAGGAAGCGACCACCAAATTCAATCTCAAGGATTTTGACTTAGTTATTAGTGACTTGCGACTGCCGGGCGGGCTCGGCACCGAGCTTATCAAACTTGCTGGTGAAACCCCTGTACTGATTATGACCAGCTACGCCAGCTTGCGCTCTGCGGTCGACTCCATGCGCATGGGCGCGGTGGATTACGTTGCCAAACCCTTCGACCACGATGAAATGGTCAACGCCGTTAAACGTGTGATCGGCAAAGCCAAAGCCGCAAATAAAGTTGTACCGCAAGGCCTTACCGCCAGCAAGGCTATTGCCGGGATGATTGGCAGCAGCGATGTTATGCAAGACCTCTATAACCGCATTCACAAAGTCGCCCCTACCGCTGCCACAGTATTGATTCATGGTGAAACCGGCACAGGTAAAGAATTAGTCGCTCGTGCTCTGCATGAAGAGAGCCAGCGCAATAATCATTTAATGATCTCGGTAAACTGCGCGGCCATTCCTGAAACCCTCATTGAATCTGAATTGTTCGGACACGAAAAAGGCGCGTTCACTGGCGCATCCAGCAATCGCGAAGGCCTAATCGCTGCGGCTGATGGCGGCACGCTTTTCCTCGATGAAATTGGTGAGTTACCACTAGAAGCCCAAGCACGCCTGTTACGCGTATTGCAAGAAGGCGAAGTTCGTCCGCTTGGATCTGTAGAGTCGCGGAAGGTAGATGTTCGCCTCGTTGCCGCAACCCACCGCGACCTGCGCAAGCTCTCCAAAGAAGGCAAGTTCCGCGAAGATTTGTATTTCCGTATCAACGTTGTGCAACTGACGCTACCGCCATTGCGCGAGCGAGGGCGGGATATCATCAATATCGCTGAATCGCTGTTACAGCGCTACTGCACGCAATTTGGCAAATCGCAACTCCGGCTTTCAACTGACGCCGTGGATGCCATCATGGCTTACTCATGGCCAGGCAATGTGCGCGAACTCGAAAATGCTATGCAACGCGCTGTTATCCTCTGCGAAGACAGCAATGAAATCAGTGCGTTACTCTTATCAATAGACCCAGAGTCCGCACCGGAAATTTTGAACACCACCGATATGATCTTTGGACAAGCTCGCACCTTGGGCACGGCAAGTGCGCAACGCCCAGCCAGAGAGCCAAGCGAAGATTTGTCGCTAGAAGACTATTTCCAGCGGTTTGTTATCGAACACCAAGATTCAATGAGCGAAACCGAGCTTGCGCGTAAACTTGGCGTAAGCCGAAAATGCCTGTGGGAACGCCGTCAGCGCCTTGGTATTCCACGCACAAAAAACAGTGCCTCCAGCCTCGCTAAATAAGTTATAGATCAGTACAACTTCAAACTTACTATTAATCCTTAAACAAAAATGCCCTCGGTCAATTCATTGACCGAGGGCATTTTTGTTACTGTTTCGCCTGTTTTTTAACCTAACCGTTGAATAATCTGCCAGTCCGTTACCCCCGATCACGAAACTGTTACCGCACAAAAAAGTGTTACCAATCCCAATGTGCGGTAACAAACATAGAGAATTGTGTAACTCTTAGAAATAACAAAAAGTTATTAAAATAGTGCAAAAAATACTAAGCCCATGTTTTAAAACACTATTTTTTATTTGGCACAGGAAGTGCTCTATGTCGAGCACTAAAAACAATAAACGATAATAAAAAAAACCTTAATGACAATAACAACAAGAAATAATAAGAAACAGAAATTACTAATAACAACAACAAACAATAAAAAAAGAGAAATACTAAAATAACAACAAAAAACAATAATAAGCAGAAACATAAAAATAACGAAGTAAGAACTAAAGCAAGACCAGCGCTAGAAGACAAAAGCAATAAGACAGTAAAATAAAGCGAAAAGACATATTAGGCAGAGGATGGTATAGCAAGCGAGTTTGGATTTGTGTACGGAAGCACCCCATTTAATTGCCTTAATGAGCACCTCAGTTGTGCTGCCCTCCTGACGGGAAAGCCCAAAAAGCTTTCCCGTTATACTATCTAGAGTTTCTTCGCCTAAAGACTCCCGAATTACAACTCTTACCTAAAACGCTTCCCCTAAATCTATCCGCTCAGAACTTACCGAAGCCCAATCACCCTGTGGACATGCATTTTACTATCTGATCATTAAACAACTCATCATCATAAAAGTTCCCGCCGGCTAACACCGTGATTTCCTCTGTTCGGCCGCTTCTGCTACACTCGCGGTCTATTGATTTTCGCTCCACCCAACCCTATCACGCCGCCATCCACTCTGCGCACTAGATACTATGCTGAAACGTTTGTTGAATTTTATCTCCTCGCGCCAAACCGCCCCTAAAACCAGCGGGCCGATTATAGTGCCGCGCGATCAGCACAATATCTCGCGTAAGAATATTAGCCCTGCGGCCATCAAAATTATCAGGCAGCTCGAAGATGCCGGTTTTAGTGCTTATTTGGTTGGCGGTGGTGTGCGCGATTTGTTACTTGGCAGCCACCCTAAAGATTTTGATATTGCGACTGACGCCAAGCCAGAGGAAATTAAACGCGTATTCCGCAGTGCGCGCATCATTGGTCGCCGCTTTCAAATCGTACATGTGCGTATTGGGCGCGAGATGTTTGAAGTAACGACATTCCGTGGTCATCACGAAGATGTGGCTCATGCTAAATCCAAAAACGATGATGGCATGCTGCTACGCGACAACGTCTACGGCACGATTGAAACCGATGCAGCACGCCGCGACTTCACCGTAAACGCGCTCTATTACACCACCCGCGACTTCTCTGTACACGACTACTGCAACGGCCTGCAAGACATTAAGAATCGCACCCTGCGTATTATTGGCGACCCTGCAACACGCTACAAAGAAGACCCCGTGCGTATGCTTCGCGCTATACGCTTTGCCGGTAAGCTCGGCTTTACTATTGAACCCAACACCGCTCAACCTATTCGCGAACTTAGCGGCCTACTCGCCAATATTTCAGAAGCGCGCTTGTTTGAGGAAGTGTTGAAACTCTTTTTAGGTGGCTCAGCGACAGCCACTTTTCATCTGTTGCGAGAATACGATTTACTGCAGCAACTTTTCCCCGGTGCGGATGCCGCCATCAAAGCGGGCGATGAGTTGGGTGCTGCGCTCATCGAGCGCTCCATGATCAATACCGATAAACGCATCCGCGCTGAAAAAACCGTAACGCCTGCGTTCATTTACGCCGCCCTACTCTGGCCTGCACTCTTGCGCGAACAACAGCGCCTTGAGAAAACAATGCCGCCACAAGCAGCTTACTTAGAAGCGTGTCAGCGCGTTGTTAGCCAACAGTTAGCACGCACGTCTATTCCCAAGCGCTTTTCAATTCCCATGCGCGAAATTTGGGATCTCCAAGCTCGTTTACCCGGTCGTCAAGGCATGCGCGCTTTACGCTTAATGGATCACCCTCGCTTCCGCGCCGCCTATGACTTTTTGCTGATGCGCGAAGATGCCGGTGAAAATCTCCATGGCTTGGGCTCTTGGTGGACAAGCTTTCAAAGCGCCGATGATGAAGGTCGCGAGCAAATGGTCAAAGACCTTGGCAAGCAAAACGCCACTAGCCGCCCACGCCGTCGTCGCACGCGCAAACCGGGCGACGGCGCAACTGCCAATACCCCTAGCGCCGAATAACTCAGCATGCTTGCTTACATCGGCCTTGGCAGTAATTTAGAGAATCCGCTGGCGCAGGTGGAGCAGGCCTTGGTGGAATTAGCGGCTATCCCAGAATCTAGCTTGCTAGCCAAGTCTCCACTTTACCGCAGCGCTGCTGTAGGCCCCGGCGATCAGCCTGATTACATCAATGCCGCTGCACTTTTGGAAACATCCCTCGCACCGCTTGCGCTGCTTGACGCTCTGCAAGCAATCGAGCTGAGCCACCAACGAGTTCGCCTTGAGCACTGGGGGCCACGCACACTGGATTTAGATATATTACTGCTCGATCAGCAAACGATTGATAGCGACCGCCTCAAGGTGCCCCACCCTTATCTGACTCAGCGCAATTTTGTACTTTATCCTTTAGCCGACATTGCCCCAGAGCTGCTGTTACCCGATGGCAGAAGCCTGCAACAACTTATTGCTCAATGCCCGCGCGATGGGCTGGAACTTATAGAATAACGAGCGCCTCTGAATGCGCATCAGGAGTTGGCTGTGAACCCCATGTTTGAAGATTTATCCCTGGACTTAACCAATACCACGCTGCCGCGTTATATCGCCGTAGAAGGTTGTATCGGCGTGGGCAAAACCACACTCGCGCGCAACATCGCCAATTTGTTTAATTACGATATGTTGTTGGAGCAGCCAGAAGAAAATCCCTTTCTGGAACGGTTCTATAAAGACCCCAAATCCACCGCACTGCCCACGCAATTATTCTTTTTGTTTCAACGCGCCAAGCAATTACAAAGCCTGCGCCAGAGCGATATATTTGAGCCAGTACGCATCGCCGATTTTCTGATTGAAAAAGATCAGCTCTTTGCACGCGTAACCTTGGACGACGACGAATTGAATATTTATCGTCAAGTGTACGAGAAGCTCTTAATCGACGCCCCGCGCCCGGATTTAGTGATTTACTTACAAGCACCGCTAGATGTACTCGCCGATCGCATTCGCCAGCGCGGCATTACCAGCGAGCAGTACATCAGCAATGAATACCTCAAAGCACTTAACGATGCTTATACCGAATTTTTCCATTATTACGATGGAGCACCGCTGCTGATCGTCAACGCCAAAGATTTAAACCTCGCACAAAACCGCGAGCATTTTAAGCAACTGGTGGAGTATATCCTCACCATTAAAAGTGGCCGCCACTATTACAACCCAACGCCCATGCTGTAGAAATATATTGTGATTGTGGTCACCGGCCCCATATTTCTTGTTTAATATTTTACTTCCCAAATCGCTTTAGTAGCGCTCAAAAAGATGACTCGACTATGCCCTACGGAACTATCTCTAACAGCACCTCCACCACCAATAGCGCGCTCACCAAAGCCGTGACGATTAATACCCTGCACAAGCTCAAAGGCAGCAGTGAAAAATTTGTGGTGATCTCCCTCTACGATGCTCACATGGCAGCCATGGCGCAACGTTGCGGCGTTGAAGTGGTGTTGGTCGGCGACTCATTAGGCATGACGGTGCTTGGCTATGACAGCACCCTTCCGGTAACTATGGAACACATGATCTATCACGTAGAAGCGGTAGCGCGCGGTAATAAAAAATCGCTGATTATGGGCGACCTCCCCTTTATGACTTACGGCACACCAGAAGATGCGCTGCGTAATTGCGCACGCATCATGCAGGCGGGTGCGCATATGGTGAAACTGGAAGGCGGCGAGTGGTTAGCAGAGACAGTTCGCATGCTGTCTGACCGTGGAATTCCCGTGTGCGCGCACATTGGCCTAACACCGCAGTCGGTGAATAAATTTGGCGGTTTCCGCGTGCAAGGGCGCGATCAAGCCCAAGCCAATAAATTGCTTGCCGATGCAAAATTACTTGCAGATGCGGGCGCCGATTTATTGTTAATGGAATGTATGCCTGCAGCACTTGCCGCGCAAATCACCCGTGAAATTAACATTCCCACCATTGGCATTGGTGCAGGTAAAGATACCGATGCGCAAGTCTTGGTAATTAACGATATTCTCGGCTTAACCGAACAACCTCCAAAATTCTCTAAAAACTTTTTGCTGGAAACCAATGATATTCCTGGCGCCATGCAAAAATACGTTGCGGACGTAAAAACGGGCGTTTTCCCCGGCGACGAAAATAGTTTTAATTAAAAATACAAAACACCTTTGTTAGAGAAAGGTTACGCATAAAAAAAGCCAGTGCTCGTAAGAGAACTGGCCAAGACCATACTAGAGTACAAAGTAAAAGGAAATTCCAACTGGGCAACAATCAAACTCAATCAATACTACATAAACCCGCCTGATACTACGAAAACCGCACGAAATTCATCAGTAACTTAAGTATTAGCGCGATTTATTAAATTGCCAGCCATCAAACTGACTTTTTTACATTGTTTTGAGATAAACCACACAAACTCATGTGAAAAAGCTCTAAAGCATAAAGTTTGAGGATTAGCGAATAGGAAGCGCCACAGCATCATTTATGAGAGTCTCCAGACGCGCGGCAGTGCCAGAGCGGAGCACAAATTCATCCAACATTTTACGTAGCTTACTGAGCTTGGTACGTGCCGCACGGAATTCGGCTGTAATCGGTTCATAAACCAAATCGTGATCTTGCACACTCAGCTTACCAATTTCAGAAAGTTCGGAGTGAATGGCGCAAATCAGATCATAGAAAAAATCCTTGCGATCTATACTGCTCGCCTCCCAATAGGCTACATCCAACCCCACCAATAGCTCCTCTAGAATCTTTACCGCTCGTGCAATGCTGTCGTTTTTCATAGGCCACCTTTTGTTCACTTTTATTCAATAAGCATGGATTTAAATGGATAAGAATGGATTGAGTATAGAAGAGAATCCCAAACCTACCGGCTAAATAGATTGCTTTGCCGAACCAGCAACTTCTACTAGCCCGCAACCAGCGGCTCGACTAAGATAGCCGCCTTGGTTGAAAGTGCGATATGGGTTAAGAATATCGCCGTGGTTAAGAGCATCCGAATGCCGATTACAAACTTCAGTTTGTTTCTGTCGATTACCTTT